>Ga0209992_10002490_pt1 | contig 16733 bp, 14 predicted proteins | sample 2SBtaG_2_FD_182564 | JGI IMG/M metagenome (GOLD analysis project Ga0209992, IMG submission 182564) | Deep subsurface microbial communities from Kolumbo volcano to uncover new lineages of life (NeLLi) - 2SBTROV12_ACTIVE470 metaG (SPAdes)... | ecosystem: Environmental > Aquatic > Marine >... | reverse complement strand
CGAAAAGTCCTTTTTGTCGGCGTGAAAGTTGTTAGGCAACTCCTTTCTACTCCACGAAGATGGGCTTTTCGAGTCCTTTTTGGCGTGATCACGACTCCCTCGATACTTTGATCACGCTGGTTCGAGGTCTAGTCGGCTCGTTCCGCGGAACCTAAGCGGCCGCCAGTCTCGCGCGACGCGGGGACCGGCTCCCCCGGCGGATGCGTGATCTGAGCTTCAGCACGCGACACGCGATCGGTGCGTACCCGGGCTGGAGTCGCCGAATCCCCTGATCGAATCCGGGACGGCGCATCAGCTCGGCGCCCCAGCGCCGGATATGCGGATACTGCGCGAAGTCGACCACGCCCGCCCGCGACATCAGGAAGTACTGCACGAACCAGGCGACGTCGGCATAGGTAAAGTCGTCGCCCACCAGCCAGCGATGCTGATCGAGCTCCGCTTCGACGCGATCGAAGAGCGCGAAGAGGTCTCGCTCGGCTTCGAGGACGCGCGCTTCTGAGAACCCGGCCGTCGCCTGCTGGTGGAACTCCGCCACGTCCGGATCGGATTTCTGCTTGGCGAGGTACGCCTCCATCTCTTCGGGCGACTTCTCGCCGCCGAACGCCATCGCGTACATGTAGGTCTTGATCACGCCGTTGTGGTGGTTCGTGGCCTCGTCCATCCAGTCGTCTACGACGGAACGAAGTGCCGCGTCCTCTGGGTAGAGACTCGGCTCGGGAAACTGCTCCTCGAGATAGCGGAGGATGTCGATCGATTCGGTGATCACGACGCCGTCGTGGACCAGCGCAGGCACGAGGCCGAGCGGATTGATCCGGAAGTAGGCGTCCTTGGTGTTCTCCTTCGCGAGCAGGTTGATCGCCCGCGGCGTGAAGTCGAGGGCCTTCTCTGCGAGGGTGAGCGCGACGCGTTGCGCACAGTTCGAGAGAAAGAAGTGGTAGAGGTGGAGCCCCTTCATGGAGCGGATCTCCGGGTCCTCCGCTTCTCGAATCGGCATGGCTTCTCCTCTTCCTGGTTTCGCGAAGAGTGTACGACGCCGCAGCGCGGCCGTCGGCTCCTGTGGGGCTATGCTGATCGCTGGCGTTCGGCGACGCGAACCGCGTCGCGGAGAGGAACCGCGATGAAGCTCGGGTTGATGCTGGGATATTCGGGAGCGGAGATGAAGCTCCCGGTGGAGACCGTTCAGCGCGCGGAGACCCTCGGATTCGACTCCGTCTGGACCGCGGAGGCCTACGGCTCCGACGCGACGTCCCCGCTCGCGTATCTCGCCGCGGTCACGAAGAAGATCCGACTGGGAACGTCGATCATGCAGCTCGCGGGGCGCTCGCCGGCGATGGCCGCGATGCAGGCGGCGACGATCGACGCGCTCGCGGGAGGCGATCGCTTCGTCGCGGGCCTGGGCGTGAGCGGACCGCAAATCGTCGAGGGATGGTACGGCGAGCCCTGGGGCCGACCCTACTACCGGATCCGCGACTACGTCTCGATCATGCGCAAGATCTTCGAGCGCGAGGAGCCCGTCTCCCACGACGGCGAGGAGATCTCCCTTCCCTATGCAGGCGAAGGCGCGTTGGGGATCGGCAAGCCGCTCAAGTCGATCCTGCACATGAACCCGAAGCTCCCGATCTGGCTCGGGACCGGGACCGAGAGCAACGTGCGGCTGACCGCAGAGATCGCCGACGGCTGGTTCCCCCTCAACTTCGTGCCCGGCATGATGGAACTCTTCGGTCCGTGGCTCGAGGAGGGCTTCAAGCGCGCTGGCGGCGGAAAGAGCGTCGACGACTTCGAGATCCAGCCGATGACCAGCGTCCTGGTCACCGACGACATCGAGACGGCCCTCGGGCGAATGAAGCCCGGCATCGCCCTCTATGTCGGCGGCATGGGCCACCGCAACAAGAACTTCCACAACGACATGATGGTCGCGCGGGGCTACCCGGAGGCCGCCGCGGAGATCCAGGAGTTGTTCCTGGCCGGTCGCAAGGCCGAAGCGATCGCCGCGGTGCCCGACGAGTACTGCGACGAGAGCGCGCTGATCGGTCCGCCGGAGCGCATCCGCGACCGCTATCCCGCATGGGAGCGATCGGGCGCGACCGGACTGATCCTGAATGGCATGCAGCCCGAGGCCATGGAGCTGATGGCGGAGCTGACGGGAAGCCGGGAGCAGTGAGCCAACCGGCGATCGATCCTTCCTCGGAGCTCTTCGCTCGAGACGACGGCCCCGCGCTCCGACATTTCATTCTCCAGCTGGTGCTGACGCTGGCGACCGGTGCGGCAACGCTCGCCCTCGCACAAGCCGATCATCCCGCGCGCTGGGTCGCCCTCGCCTCGTTCGGCGTGGCGGTCTTCGCGTTCTTTCCGCTGTTGCACGAGGCCGGGCACCAGACCGCGTTCGCGACGGGTTGGCTGAACGAGGTCGGCGTGTGGCTCGGAGCGCTCGCGATGCTCCAGGCCCCGAGCTTCTTCCGCGAGTTCCATTGGGAGCACCATCGCTCGACCCAGGACCGCGAGGCGGATCCGGAGATCGCGAGCGCCCCGGCGCTCCTCGACGCCTATCCACGCGACCCCATCACCTATCTCTTCCTCGCGAGCGGGCAGTTCCTTTTGGTCGGCAAGGCCGGGTTCACCCTCGGCTGTGCGCTCCTCCCTCGGGCCGTCTGGCAGCGCGTCTTCCCGTTCATCCGCGACGCGCGCGCGCGGCGCGTCGCCTGGGAGAGCCGACTGGCCCTCGTGGTCCTGGGCGGAGCCGGAATCGGTGGCTGGATGTTCGTCCCCGGCTTCCCCTTCGCGCTCCTCGCCTGGCCGATCGCCCACCTCCTCCTGGGCCTCTACGTCATGCCGGAACACACCGGACTGGCGAACGACGGCGACCAGGTCCACCGCACGAGAACGATCAGAACCAACGCCCTCGTGCGGGCCCTGATGTGGAACATGCCCTACCACGCGGAGCATCACGCTCATCCGGGCGTTCCCTATCACGCGCTCCCCATGCTCCACGACCGCATGGCCGACACCCTCGAGCACGTGACAAAGGGATACGCGGCGTTCCACACGGACGCCTTCCTGCGGGCCATTCGCGTCCGCTAGCCTCTCGCGGACCCTGACGAGGAGCGGTAGACGATGGCGAGCGAGCATTCCGGCACGCACTTCGATGCGATCATCATCGGCTCTGGATTCGGCGGCCTCTACGCCCTCCACCACCTGCGCGACAAGATGGGGCTGTCGGTGCGCGCCTTCGACGGCGCCGCCGGGGTCGGCGGCACCTGGTGGTACAACCGCTACCCGGGCGCGCGTGTCGACGCGCCGAGCAGTCCTTTCTACGCCTACACGTTCTCGAAGGAGCTGGTCGACGAGTGGGAGTGGAAGGAGACGCAGACCGCTCAGGGGGACGTCCTTGCCTACCTCGAGCACGTCGCCGATCGCTTCGACCTCTTGAAGGACATCCAGTTCGAGACCTGGATCAGCGACGCGCGCTACGACGAAGCCAGCCAGATGTGGACGATCGAGACCGAGCAGGGGGAACGGGCCACCGCGCGCTTCCTGATCTGCGCCGTCGGCGCGCTCTTCGTCGCCAACATGCCGGACTATCCCGGGATCGAGGACTTCGCCGGCGAGTGTCATCACACCGGTCGCTGGCCCCACGATCCCGTGTCGTTCGAGGGCAAGCACGTCGGCGTGATCGGAACGGGCTCGTCGGGCATCCAGTCGATTCCGCAGATCGCCAAGACGGCCGCCCACGTCACCGTCTTCCAACGCACGCCGCAGTACTCGCTCCCCGCACGCAACCGGCCGATCGCGCCGGAAGAGCTCGCCGGGTACCGCGAGGACTGGGACGACCTGCGCATGTCCATGTGCAAGCGCGGAGGCTGGCCCTTCAAGACGAACCGGCGGCGCGCTTCCGACTACACACCCGAAGATCGCCACGCCATCTACGAGGAGCTGTGGGAGACCGGCGGAATCCACCTCGCCATCAACAGCTTCGTCGGCGTCCTGGTCGACGAGGATCTCAACGAAGAGGTCGGGGAATTCGTTCGAAACAAGATCCGCGCGATCGTCCAGGACCCCGAGACGTCGCGGAAGTTGATGCCCGACTACCACTTCGGCACCAAGCGACTCATCCTCGACAACGGCTACTTCGAGACGTACAACCGCGACAACGTGTCCCTGGTCGACCTCCGCGAGGATCCCATCCAGGAGTTCACCTCCTCGAGCGTCCGCACGAAGCACGGGGAACATCCGATCGACATGCTCGTGCTCGCCACGGGGTTCGACGCAGTGAGCGGCTCGATGTTGAAGCTAAACCCGAAGGGACGCGGTGGGGTGAGCCTTCAGGACAAGTGGAGCACGCGCTTCGACAACTACCTGGGCATGACGATCGCGGGCTACCCGAACCTCTTCATGATCCATGGCCCCGGGTCACCCGGTGTGTTCTTCACCATGCCTCTCGGCGCGGAACGCCAGACCGCGTGGATCGAGTCGTGCATCCGACATCTCGACGCCGAAGGTCTCGGGGTGATCGAGACGACGCAGGCGGCCGAAGCGGACTGGGATCACGAGATCAACTCGATCGCCGATCACACGCTCTACCCGCGGACGAACTCCTGGTACATGGGCGCGAACGTCCCGGGCAAGCCGCGTCAGTTCCTGGGGCACCTGCGCGGATCGCAGTACTTCGATCGGCTGACCGAGGTCGCCGAGAACGGCTTCGACGGGTTCGTGTTCGAGAAGTCGACCTCGGCGGACTAGCGCTCAGTCCGCGAGCGCTGCGAAGGCTTCGTCCGCGATCTCGCAGGTCCGTCGGATGTCTTCCTCGGTATGCGCGACCGACACGAAGTTGTTGTGGTAGCTGAGCAGGTAGGCGCCGCGCTTCACGCATTCCGTGATCCAGCGATGGTGGCGCTTGAAGCCGCCGTCTCCGCCATTCGCGTAGTAGGGCATGCCCGGGACGCCGGTCACGACCAGGTCGTATCCGCGCGAGGCCGCGACGTCCTTCAGTCCCGCATTCAGCCTCTCACCCAGCGTCGTGATGCGATTCGCGGCGTCGGTCTTCTCGAGCTCGTCCAGGGTCGCGAGTGCCGCGGCCATCGGACCCGCGTTGAAGAACTGCGTTCCCGTGTAGAACGTGTCCATCGCGGCCTGCCGAAACGCGTCCGTACCCGTCAGCGCCGCGATCGGATGTCCGTTCGCCAGCGCCTTGCCGAAGCAGACCAGGTCCGGCTGGAATCCGTAGGCGACGTGGGAGCCGGAGAGATGGATGCGGAAGCCGGCGCGAACGTCGTCGACGATCAGCGCGACGCCCGCGGCGCGACAGATCGATTCGACCTGCGACCAGTAGCCGTCGGCCGGCAGCGCATTCTCGGCGAACGCCGGGTGGTGGTACGGGGACGAGATGAAACACGCGACGTCTCCGGGATGGGCATCGATCGCCGCCTGGAGCGCCGCGACATCGTTCCAGGGGATGCTGATCACCTGCGACTGATCGCCGTCGACCGTGCCAGGGCTGCCCGGTGCTTGCATCCAGGGGGCCGAGCCGTGATAGCCGCCGTCCACCTTGATCGTGTAGCGCCGGCCCGTCGCAGCCCGCGCGACCATCACCGCGAGGGATGTCGAGTCCGCGCCGTTCTTCCCGAAGAGCGCCCAGTCGACGCCCTCGACCCGGTCGACGAGACGCTCCGCCAGATCGACCAGGACCGGCGCCGCGAGGCTGACCGTGTTCCCCGAAGCCATCTGCCGAGCGACGGCGGCGTCGACGACCGGATGGTTGTATCCAAGGATCATGGGGCCGTAGGCGCATATCCAGTCGATGTACTCGTTGCCGTCGACATCGGTGAAGTGACTGCCCTGGCTGCTCTCGAAGAACACCGGGGACTCGTCGGTGACCGAGTGTCCGTAGTGGCCGAACACGCCGTTGGGGATGACACGCTGGGCTCTTTCGTAAAGCGCTCGAGACTTCGTCGTTCGGCCCATCGATCGCCCTCCCCTCAGTCCCGGCGGCGCGGTTGATTCATGAAGTGACGATAGGTCGGCGACCGCGGCGGCGCCGGCGACGCGGCCGGGCAGCCGGTCCACCAGAACAGGTATCATCCTCTCGCTGCAGCGGGAAGATCAACCGACTGGAGGACACGCCTTGATCACTGATGGCTTCGATCTCGTCAGCTCGCACGCCTATGCCGAGAAGGGCGTGCCTCACGACCTGTGGACGCGACTCCGAGCCGAGTCTCCTGTCACGTACTGCGAGCCGGACGGCTTCGTTCCGTACTGGGCGATCACCCGGCACGCGGACATCTGTGAGATCTCGAAGCAGCCGGAGATCTTCTCGTCCGCGGACGGGATCGCGATGATCCACAACGAGCAGGAGACGGCGATCCGGGAGCAGAATCAGGGCTTCGGCGCCATGCGCGTGATCATCGAGATGGATCCGCCGGAGCACCGCGAATTCCGCAACGTTTCGAGCCCGGTCTTCACCCCCCGCGCGGTCAAGGCGATGGACGAAGCGATCCGAACGAGCGCCCGCGAGATCGTCGCCCGGCTCGCGGGGGAGACGGGGGAGACGGGGGAAGGCGAGTGCGACTTCGCCAACGACGTCGCGGCGGCCCACCCGCTCCGGATCCTTTCGACGATGCTGGGTGTGCCGCGGGAGAGCGAGGCCGACATCCTGCGCCTCACGAACCAGCTCTTCGCGGGCGACGACCCGGACCTCCGACGCGAAGGCGACGACCAGCGGGAATCCCTGGCGGCGCTGGGCATGGAGCTCTTCAACCTCTTCAACGGGATCATCGCCGAGCGACGCGCCAATCCCCGTGACGACCTCGCGAGCCTCCTGGCCAACGCCGAGATCGACGGCGAGCCGATGGGGATGATGGAGACCCTCGGCTACTACCTCATCACCTTCACCGCGGGGCACGACACGACGAAGAACGCCCTCGTCGGGGGGATGAAGGCGTTTCTCGAAAATCCCGACCAGTTCGAGAAGTTGAAGCGCGACCCGTCGCTCCTCGACTCCGCGGTCGAAGAGGTCGTGCGCTGGACCTCACCGGTCAGCCACATGAAACGCAAGGTGATGAGCGACTACGAGCTCGGCGGCCAGAAGCTGAGAGCAGGCGACTGGCTCGTGATGTTCTACGGATCGGCGAACCGGGACGAGGCGGTCTTCGAAGCGCCCTTCGACTTCCGCATCGATCGCAACCCGAATCGCCACCTGGGCTTCGGCATCGGTGAGCACTTCTGCCTCGGGGCCAACCTCGCGCGCCGGTCCCAGCGCGCGCTCTTCGCCGAGCTCGCGACGCGGATGGAATGGGCGGAGCTCTCGGGCGAAGCGGAGCAGATCCACTCTGCCTTCGTCGTCGGGCTCAAAAAGCTGCCGATGCGTTACCGAATCGCGAAGGCGAGCTGAGTCGTCACGTGAAGATCGGGCCCCGCTCCGAGTCGACCGCCGAGCCGACGTCGTTCAGGGCGCCGGGTTCGCCCGGACGAAGTCGACGATCGCCTGGCTGAACGGCTCCGCCGCGTCGTCCTGAATGAAGTGGCCTGCGTCGGCGATGATCTCGTGTTTCTGGCCTCGAGCGCCGGGGACGGACTCGATGAATCGTTTCTCTCCGCCCTTCGTCACGGGATCGCTCGAAGCGAAGGCCGTGAGGAAGGGCTTCTCGAACGACTCGAACACCTTCCAGGCCGCGCGGTTGGCGGGAATCGCCGGGTCGTCCGGAATGATCGGCACGAGCGATGGGAACTGCCGCGCCCCGGCCATGGACTCGGGCGACGGGAACGGCGCCCCCCACGCGCGTCGCTCTTCCTCGTCGCAGTCGCGCAACATGAGCTGCATGACGTCCGCAGGATGGAAGTCGGGACGTGCGTCGCAATACCGAACCCAGTACATGAACGCGGGGCGATCCTTCGGCGGGTCCTCGAACTTCGCCTTCATGTCGACCGCGGAGAGCACGGGGGTTTCGGCGAGCAGTTTCCGCATCACCGGCGCCGCCTCCTCCGGCACGCCCATTCCGTCCGGAAGTCCGCCGTTCGAGAGGACGACGCGGGTGAACCGTTCGGGGTGCTCCGCTGCGACGCGAAGCCCGAGCAGGCTCCCCCAGTCCTGACAGACCAGCGTCATGTCCCGCAGGTCGAGCGCCTCCAAGAAGCGCGTCAGCCAGGCCACGTGACCGGCATAGGTGTAGTCGGAACGATGGATCGGCTTGTCGGACTTGCCGAAGCCCACCAGGTCGGGCGCGACGACGCGGTACCCCGCCTCGACCAGGAGCGGGATCATCTTCCGGTAGAGATAGGACCAGCTCGGCTGCCCGTGCAGGCAGAGCAGCAGCTCGCCCGCCCCTTCGTCGACATAGTGAACCCGAAGCGGCGTTCCGTCCCCGCCGTCGATCTCGACGTAGTGGGGCTCGAAGGGGTAGTCCTTCAGGTCCGCGAAGCGTTCCTCGGGCGTGCGTACGAATTCCATCGTTTCATCTCCTGCCCCGACGGGCGATCTCAGGGAAGGAAGCAGTCGAGCCCCGACGCCACCAGCCAGTCCTCGACCCGCGTGCGTTCCTCCGCGGAGAGCTGGTCGCGAATCCGCCCCTGGATCATTCGGCGTGACTGCTCGGGGTACGGGCGTGCCAGGTAGGTCGTCGGTTCACCGTAGGTCTCGATCTCGAACACCTTGCGCCCGGCTTCGAGGGCCGCGGCGTTCGCCACCACGAAGGGCGCGTATTGCGCTGCTCCCACGCCGAGAACGGCCTGTGCGAAAGGCGTGCTCTCGGGAAACGCCGCGAGGTCGCCCGACGGCGACTCGGCCGCCGCGAAGGCGCCGCCGTCCGCCCAGGCGAGTACGCGCGTGTAGGCCGAGAGATCGGGAATCGGGTCCGCGTTGGTGTGGGCGTGGAGCCCGCCCAGCACGATCGCGTCGACGGCGGTCGGCCGATCTCCCAGCGCGAAGGCGGTCGTCGCCAGCTGCGCTTCGAGCGCGTCGAGCATGCCCAGGTACTCGGCCTCCGCCGCCTTGCGTTGGGCGGGGAGCTCCGTCCCGGTCGCGCGACACGCACGCGGGCCCCACTTCGCCATCGGATGGGCCGCGGCCTCTTCCTCGCTGACCGCCTGCCCGGTCAACTCCTCGATCACCGCCACCGTGTTCTCGAGGTAGTGCCATCGGTAGTGGACCATCACGCGCGCGAACCATTCGTCGAGGATCTCCTCGAGGACGTGCACGAGCACGCCGAGGGCGCCGCGCGGAAAGAGCCGGCGCGCCGGCACCCGGGCGTCGAGGAGCTGCAGGATCGGCGTCGTATCCGCGATCGCCCAGCCTTCGGGGGTCTCAAGGATCGGGATCTGATGCGTGCCCGCGCGCTGACCGAGTGAATCGTCGCCACCGATCCCACGCGGCGCGCCGCGATACGGCAGGTGGTAGAACGCGAACGCCGCTTCGAGCTTGCGGGTGAAGAGGCTTCGCGGGATCCCGTGGATCACGTACTCGTCGCGATCGTCGTCGCTCACTCGGATTTCCTCGGTCTGGAGTCTTCGGATGCACGGACGGTCGCACAATCATGGCGGGTCCGGAAACTGGCGGCGGAGGAACGAACGGTCGACATTCTCGGCCCACGACGCCGAAGGATTCGACCATGCCCGGGGAACCCAGCGCGCGCTTCATCATCGGCACCGGACGATGCGGATCCACGATCCTCTCGAAGATGCTCGACGTCCATCCCGACGTCTGCGTCCTCTCGGAGTTTCTGGTCGGCCTCGACGCCGTCCGCAGGTTCGGCGAGCGCGACGTCGGGGGAAAGGAGCTCGCCGAGATCTGCGACTGCGGGCTGCGTTCGACGGGGGAGTTCAAGAAGATCGTCGGGCACTTGAAGACGCCCGAGATCCAGTTCGATCTGGCGAACCCGCCGCCGGGCGTCGCCCCGACGAACTATCGCGACAGCGTCTACCCGGAGCTGATCCTGCTCCCGCTCGCAACGCTCTTCGATGATCCGACGGTCGCCTTCGACGAGCTCGTCGCGTTCGCCGCCGAACAGCCGACCCGGCGCCTGAGCGAACAGCTCCTGGCGCTCTTCGAGTGGACGACGCGGCGCGCAGGCAACACCGTGTGGGTCGAACGGAGCGGCGGCACCCTCGCCCAGCTCCCCGAGTTGATCGAGCTCTTTCCGGACGCGCGGTTCCTGCATCTCCACCGGGATCCCCTGGACGTCGCCCGGTCGATGAAGACGCACAACCACATGCGCCTCTTCGCGCTCCAACACTACGGGTTACGCACGGCGGATGGCGTGTCCTGGAACGATCTCGACGAGAGCGACCTGCGGGACGACGGGCCGATGTCGCCTCGACTGCAAGCGCTCTTCGACCACGACGTGCCCCTCGAGATCTTCCTCCGCGACTGGAACGAGATGGTGCTCCGGGGCTTCGCCTCGGTGAAGCGACTGGGCGTCGACCAGTATTCGGAAATCTCCTTCGAGGACCTGCAAGAGGACCCGAGACGCGTGCTGCACCACGTCGTCGACTTCCTCGGTCTGCCCGAGGGCGACGCCTGGATGGATGACGCGATCGGCTTGCTCACGCCGGGCAAGGCGGGTCGAGCGACGCCGGGACCGGAAGAAGCCGAGCTGATCCGTTCGCTCTGTCATCCGGCGCTGGTCCTGCTGGACCGGGAGCTGAGCCGACCTTCGTCGGGAAACCAGTTTTCGCCGCGCTCCGACTAACGGAAGTAGACGTCGTCGAGGGGCAGCTGGGTGTCGCACTTCCTCGAGGCGAACCGCCAGCCATCGGGTGTCCGCGCGACCACGTCCTCGTAGATCACCGTCGATTTGACCGAGACTTCACGCGGGATCTCGAGCGTTTCCCAGGTGTAGAGCAGCGTGCTGCGGGCGCGGACGCGATCTTCGTCGAGCGGAGCGAGCAGGGTGCCCAGCATCATGTGGCGCACCTGGATCCCCTCCTGCCGGAGTGCGAGTCGGCCATCGATCCATGCTCGGATGGCGGCGCCGCCCTCGGCGAGCCCGACCGGCGTCTCGAGCACCGCGTCCTCCGTGAAGAGCCCGGCGCAGAGATCGGCACGCGGCGCATCGATGCTGTGGCAGTACCGGGCGAGCAGGTCGTGAATCGCAGCGCGGTCGGAATCGTCGATCACCTTCGTCTCCTCGTCGGGCAGGAGGAGGCGAGACTAGCAGGCGGCGCCCGACCCCAGCGGAGGGCTGGCTCAGGCGACTCGACGCCTTCGCCGCCCGGCGAGCAGCGCCGCCGCGGAAAGCGCCGCCGTCATCGACGGTCCGAATCCGGGCTCGGGCACCAGTCGAATGTCCCCTGGCGTCGCGCGCCCGCGCAGACGACGCCATTCGCCGGCCGTCGAACTCGCCGGCTCCCCCGACGTGCTGGCGGTATACAACGGTCGCGCCCGCCACGAATAGAGCTGATCGCTCCCGAGACCCGTGATCGTATGCGCGAGGTCCACGCCCGCCGGAAGCAGATCGACCCAGGTCGGGGAGACGCTCGTCACGCACGACACATCCCCGAAGGCCATCCCGACCCCACACACCTCGACCTCGAACTTCACGCGCGGCGCCATGCCGGCGAGGTCGTCCGCGTAGTAGTCGACGCCGATCCGATCGGTCTGGAACACCGCGCCGCCGGGCTCGACGGGGCCATTGCCCGCGCCGATGCGCCGCTGGCGCAATCGTGCCGGCGCCACCCCGTCGCTCTCTCCCAGGTAGAGGAACGTCGCGCCCTCCTCGTCCGCGCCGTTGTCGTAGTCGAGCGCACCGACCACCACGTCGCTGAAGCCGTCGCCGTCGACGTCTCCGGCGCCGCCCACCGCGTGTCCGAGCCAGGCGCCCACCTCGTCGGACTCGAGCTGCACCTCCGCGTTCGCGGGATCGCCGTCGACGATGCCGAGATCGCTGCCGAGGAAGAGCCACGCGACCCCCTCCTGGGACTGGCCCGATGAAGAGCGACGGGCGCCGACGAGCAGATCGCCGAAGCCGTCGCCGTTCACGTCCCCGACGCCGTCGACGCTCCAGGGCAGCGTGAGGTTGGGCTGCGTCCCGAGGATCGTCGTCTCCGCAGACGACACGGAGACGACGGCAGGCAGGCCCAGCGGCCCTCCGTGGAAGACGCGCGCCGATCCGTTGTTGGCGATGATCACGTCCGAGTAGCCGTCGCCATCGAGATCCCCCGCCTCGCCTACGCGTTTCGCGACCTCGCCCATCGTGAACTCGCCGAGGATCTGCGAATCGGCGTCGGTGGTGTCGCCGTCCGCGATGCCGCCGGGGCCGCCGTGGAACACGAACGCGGCGCCCGCCGAATTGATCGCGCCCACGTCGTAATAGCGACTGCCGGCGATCACGTCGGCGTAGCCGTCGCCGTTCACGTCTCCGGCGCTCGAGACGCTGATCCCGAACTCGACACCCGCCTGGTCACAGCCGAGGAAGGTGTCCGCGGTCGTCGGGTTGCCGTCGGGAATGCCCGTCGGCCCGCCCAGGTAGACGAAGGCCGCACCCTCGTCGTACTGCCCCCCGTCGTAGCGCGCGGCGCCGACGATCACGTCGGCATAGCCGTCCCCGTTCACGTCTCCCGCCCCCGCCACGCTCTCCCCGAAGCGTGACAGCAACGTGGGCGACTCGATCACCGTGACAGGCAGCTCGGTCGGGCTCGACCCCAGTCCGCCCGGCCCGCCGTGGAACACGAAGACCGCGCCGGCGAACGCGACGCCCGCCGCCCAGTTGTGGGCGCCGACGACGACATCCGCATAACCGTCACCGTTGACGTCCCCCGCGCCCGCGACGCTGATCCCCAGGCCGAGCGACGGGTCGTCGGACTCGAGCTTCGTGTCCGCGAGCGCCGAGAGGAGCGGGTCGACGGTCAACGGATAGGCCGCCCCTGCATCATCGACCACGAGACGCACGTGCTTTGCGTCCGGGACCTCCATGTGCGCAGGAACGGTCGCGCCCTCCGCGTCCAGCACCAGGAGGTGGTCATAGGACAGCCGGCGGCCCGCCCCCGTGGTGAAGACCACCTGTCCATCGCGCAACGCCGCCGCGGCCTCTTCGACGGCGAGGTCCAGCACGAGGTGGCCCGTTCCAGCAGGTCGGGACGCGAGCGTGGCCCCGTGTTCCAATCCGGCCGGTGTGTTCACGAACCACTCGACGATCCCCGGCCGCGCGATCTCGACGCGATTCGCGTCCCGGCGCACCTCGCCGACGGGGACCGCGGCGAGCGCGCCGTTCCGCCCGAGTCGCGCGAGCGAGAGACGCAGGAGCGGAACCTCCGCCTCCCCTGCCCAGTCGTGCACGCGGATGCCCGACGGTTCGAAACGAGTTCGAAGCGCCTGTGCGCGATTCACGGCCCGTGCCTCGATCCCCTCGCTTCGCGCGTGGTACTCGAGTTCGGAAACCACGCGCTCGACGCCGCCGGACACGGCGTTCGTCGTCCCGTCTTCCCCGACGAGCGCGTGCGCCCCCGAGCGAAGATCGCTCGCGCTCGCCGCCGAGCCGCCGCTCAGGAACGCGCCCCAGAGAACGACCATCCCCAGCCAATACGCGACCGGGGCGAAAAAGTGGTCGGAACGACGAGATTGCGCTTCGAAGTCAGCGGACATGAAACCCTCCGGCAGTGATCGATACCGCGTCAGTGTTCTGCAGCATCGTCCCAGGTTCCCTTCGAACTCCTCAAGGTTTTCTGAAGATCACCGTTCGCGGTCGAAATCGCCCGCCCTCGGGGCATCGGCGTGCATGCGTCCAGGGACCGCCGCGTCTCGAATGTCGCTAGGCCAGCTTTCCAATTCGCAACGAGCCGCCTAGCTTCTGAGAATGGGGAAGCGGTGGGGGACGAATCAGGCGACCGAGCTCAACTTCGAGCTCTACTTCGTGACGGAAGTCCTGCACCTGCGTTCGCTCCACTACGGGTACTGGGACGACGGTCGCGGGAGCGATCGCGTCGACCTCGAAGAGATGCGCGTCGCGCAGGAACGCTTCACGGAGCGACTCGTCGAGATCGTTCCGCCGGACGTGAAGACGGTGCTCGACGTCGGCGCGGGCATCGGAGACAACGCCCGGGCACTCGCGGCCCTCGGCCATCGCGTGACGGCGATCTCGCCCGATCGAAATCACGCGCGCTATTTCGAGGAACATTGCGCGCCGAACGTCCACTTCCAGCGCTCCCGATTCGAGGATTTCGACTCCGAGGACCGATTCGACCTCGTCCTCTTCAGCGAGTCCCATCGCTACTTCGACCGCCGCTTCGGCCTCGAGCGCGCCCACCAGCTGCTCCGACCCGATGGGCACCTCCTCGTGAGCGGCATGTTCCGATACGAGGACAAGGCGCCCTTTCCGAAGGACTTCGACGTGGCGGACCTGCCCTATCTGGAGACGGCGACCGAGGTCGGGTTCACCCCCGTCGAGATCACGGACATCACGCCGAACATCCTTCCGACCATCGAGATGATCGACAAGGCCGTCGACGAGATCCTGGAACCGACGATCCGATTCGCGGAGGCGTGGGCTGCGGCCCGGTCTCCCTGGAAGATGCGCCTCTTCCGCCTCTTCCTTTCGAAGGAAGACCGGGAGCTGACGCGCGCGCTCGAGAAGCTGAAGAGGAAGACGAACCCCGCGCGCTTCCAGGAACGCTTCCGCTACGCGACGGTCCTCTTCGCGCGGAGCCCTCGACCCGGCGCCGACTAGACCGGCACGGTCAGCCCGAACTCTCTTGGGTCCGCAACGTTGGTTCAGAGGGCCAGCTCGAAGCCGGCGATCGCGACGCCGAAGAAGCGCAGCCGGTGGGCCCGCGCGAGCACGATGCTGATGACGCGCGAGATCGAGCGGTCCGATTCCGGATGAGCCGACTCGGAACGTGTGTACTCGACTTCGGTCTCGGGCGACGGCGGTTTCTGGGGCGCGTCGGGGCGCGCCCCGGTTGCGTTGGACATGGGAGCCTCCGGTGTTGATGACGAGAGCGAGTGTCCTCTCTCCTCGTCCTCGAATCCGGATGAGCTCCTTAAGGTTTCCTTCAGCTTTCCTGAAGGTCGGGGAAGACCCGGTAGATGCGGCGTGAGCCGAAGCCGTGCGCGACCTCCCGCGCATCGGCGAGCTCGCGCGCGGCACGCTCGGCGTGCCCAGTGCGCTCGAAGTGCTGGATCAGCAGAATGCGCGAGTCGAGGGCAGCCGGCTTCGCGCCCATCGCCTCTTCGCGGACGATCGCCGCTCGCAGCCGATCGACCGCCTCGTCGTGTCGACCCGTCACGCCAGCGAGGGCGCCTAGCGCGGAGGCGACGCTCCCGCGACTCACGTGGAGGTGGTCGTGGACGAACATCAGGGACTCGTAGGGCAGCAGCAGGCGATAGAGGCGCTCGGCAATCGCCTCTTCCTCGAGCGCAATCGCTGCGGAGGACGCCAGGGACATCGTCACCAGCCAGTTCTCGTTCCGGCTGAGCTCCTCGATGTCGTTCTCGAAGAGCTCGTGGAGCTGGACGCGGGCGATCTCCGGCTGGCCCACGGCGAGGCACACCTCGATGATGCTCGCCTTGACGATCTGGTCCGTCCCGGTGCTCGACAGGAGGCGACTTCCGACGGCCTGCAGGATCTCCTGGGCCTCGGAGGGATCCGTCGTTTCGCCGCGCATGTCCCGGAGCCAGAACGTGATCCCTGCCGAGAGCGCATCGGCGTCCTGGACGAATCCCTGGTCGCGCTGGGCGGCGCGCGCGAGCAACGCCTCCGCCTCGGCGAACCGACCGCAGTTCATCGCGTACACGATCTGCATGATCAGTCCGTGGAACTCGAAGAAGGGCTGGCGGAGCGAGCTGGCGATCTCGTCGAAGGACGCCACGTGGTTGCCGACCTCGTCGAACTCGCCGAGGACGAGATGCGCGCCGACGAGCGTGTCGTGGCCCAGCAGGACTAGGCGGGGATCGCTCAACCGGCGACCCGCCTCTGCCGCGTCGCGCCCGACCGCGATTCGTTGCTCGAGCGCATCGGGGCCGAGCGTGGCCCAATAGCGACCCACGAACACGTCGAAGAGCACCGCCGGGTCGTCCGAATCCGACGTCAGCGCGGCCGCCTCGTCACTGAGACGCCGACGCGTCTCCATCTCGCGCGTATGCGGATCGCAGTAGGTCAGCCGCGATAGGATGCGCGAACGCCAGACGGGAAAGTCCTCGCCCACCGCGTCGAGCGCCTCTTCCAACAGACGGACGGTGTCAGCGTCCGGCCGCGTGTTGTCGCCGTAGCTCCGCATGCCGATCGCCGCCCGGGCCAGCAGCTCGGGCCGGTCGAGCTCACGCGCGATCTGCGAGGCTCGACGGAAGTGCTCGTGCGCTTCTTCTCGCTGCCCGGCGTCCCATCGCGCTTCGGCCTGGGCGAGGATCAGCTGGCAGCGACGCGGCGCGTCCGCGCGACCCGCGAGATCGAGGGCTTCGAGCGCGCGTTCGTAGTGCCGAACGGACTCGTCGTAGGCGAATTGACGGTGGGCGAGCTCGCCGGCGCGAACGCTCACCTCGACCGATCGCATCGGATCGCCGCCGACGGCGGACTCGAAGAGGTGGAACGCCAACTCGGCCAGGTGTTCGGGGGATCGGTCTCCGTGGATCCGTTCCAGCGCGGCGGCCGTCTCGCGATGGGCGACCACGCGCCTCGAGAGGCCTAGTCCTCGAACCAGCGTGATCAAAGTATCGAGGGAGTCGTGATCACGCCAAAAAGGACTCGAAAAGCCCATCTTCGTGGAGTAGAAAGGAGTTGCCTAACAACTTTCACGCCGACAAAAAGGACTTTTCG
>Ga0209992_10002489_pt1 | contig 16749 bp, 14 predicted proteins | sample 2SBtaG_2_FD_182564 | JGI IMG/M metagenome (GOLD analysis project Ga0209992, IMG submission 182564) | Deep subsurface microbial communities from Kolumbo volcano to uncover new lineages of life (NeLLi) - 2SBTROV12_ACTIVE470 metaG (SPAdes)... | ecosystem: Environmental > Aquatic > Marine >... | reverse complement strand
ATCCGCCCGCGTCCAACGACTGCTCGGCCACCGTTCGTACGATCCGCGGCCCCACGTCGGGGGCGGGCTGTGGCTCCGCAACGTCAAGTCGATCGAGGAGACACAGCCGCTCTACTCCTGAGCGGTGGCCGAGAAGGGTTCAGCGGCCCTTCCACTGCGGCGAGCGCTTCTCCGCGAAGGCTCGCGTTCCCTCCACGCTGTCCTCGGTGGTGGCGAGCAGGCGGAAGAGGTGCGACTCCAGCCGGAGGCCCTCCTCGAGGGGAAGGCTCAACCCCTGCATCGCGGCCTGCTTGATCGCACGCACTGCGAGAGGTCCAGCATCGAGCAGCTTGCGCGCCATCTCCTCAGCGGTCCCCATGAGATCGCCGAGCGGCACCACCTTGTTGACCAAGCCGAGTCGGTGAGCCTCGTGAGCGTCGATCCGCTCGCCGGTGTAGAGCATCCACAACGCGTGACCGAGGGGAATCGTGCGCGGCAACCGTTGGGTGCCTCCGCCGCCAGGGAGCAGGCCGAGGAGCACCTCGCCGAGGCCGAACTGCGCGTTCTCCGAAGCGACACGGAAGTCACAGCCCAGCGCTTGCTCGAGGCCACCGCCGTTGCAGTGACCGTTGACCGCAGCGATGATCGGCTTCCAGATCTCGAGACCACGCATCAGATCGCCTCGGCCGGCGGCAGCGAAGGCATCGGCCGGCTCTGGCGCCGACGTGAAGTTCTGCTTGATGTCGCTCCCCGCGCAGAAGGCCTTGTCGCCCGCGCCGGTGAGGATTGCGACCCACGCATCGTCGTTGTGAGCGAAGTCGGCCCACACCTCGGCGAGCCGGTCGTAGGTTTCGAAGTCGCACGCGTTGTACGCATGCGGTCGGTTGATCGTGACGTAGGCGACCCGATCGCGGATCTCGTAGATCACCTTCTCGTCGGAGTCGGGTGCGGCGTGAATGTTGCTTGCCAGCTCGCTCATCGACCCAGTCTGGTCGCCCATCCAGCACCGTGCGCCCGATTCGGCAAGGATCAGGCCATGAAGATCGGACTGTTCTCCTTCGTCGACACCACCGACAACCTCACGGCAATGGCCCGCGACGCCGCGGAGCAGGGCTTCGACAGCCTGTGGATCCCGCAGACGTTCGGGCTCGACACGCTGACGGCGATCGCTCTGGCCGGGTCTCAGGTGCCGGACATCACCTTCGCGACCGCTGTGGTGGCCGACCTATCCGCGCCACCCGCAGATGCTGGCCCAGCAGGCGCTCACGGTGAACGCCGCGCTCGACGGTCGGCTCGTCCTCGGGATCGGTCCGTCGCACAAGCCGGTGGTCGAAGGGTCGTGGACATCAGCTTCGACAAGCCGATCCGTCACCTGCGCGAGTACCTCGAGATCCTGATGCCGCTGGTGCACGAGAAGAGCGTTCGGTATCAGGGCGAGACCCTCACGACCCGGGCGGACATCCAGGTCGAGGGGCCGGCCCCCAAGGTGATGATGTCGGCGCTCGGCCCTCAGCTGCTCAAGGTGACCGGTCGCCTGTGCGACGGCACGATCCTGTGGATGACCGGCCCCACGACGATCTCCGAGCACTCGGCGCCGGTGATGAAAGAGGCAGCCGAAGCAGCCGGCCGACCCGAGCCCGAGGTGGTCGCCGGATTCCCCGTCTGTGTCACCGACGGGTCGGACGAGCAGAACCGCGAGACCCGCGAGCGCGCTGCAAAGTCGTTCGCGATGTACGGCACCCTTCCCTCCTACCGGGCGATGCTCGATCGCGAGGGCTACGAGGGACCGGGGGACATCGCCATCATCGGTGGGGTGGGCGAGGTCGAGGACCGGATCGGCCAGCTCGCCGACGCCGGTGTCACGACGTTCGCCGCATCCGAGTTCGGCAGCAGAGATCAGAGGCCCGCCACGCGCGAGCTGCTGGTCTCGATGCTCTGATCGGCGACCGTAGGGTTCGCACATGACGCTCAAATTCGGACTGGCCTTCGCAGCGAGCATCGGGGGCCACCCCGACAGCGCGATCGAGGTAGCGCAGGTGGCCGAGGAGGCGGGCTTCGAGTCGGTCTGGGGTGGCGAGCACGTGATCTTCCCGTCCACGATCTACTCGGCGTATCCGTACTCGGCCGACGGCAAGGTTCCGGCGACTCCCGACACGCCGATCCCGGATCCACTGATCTGGCTCGCCTACGTCGCCGCGGCTGCTCCGACGGTCCGGTTGGGGACCTGCATCTTGATCCTGCCCCAGCGCAACCCGCTGGTGCTGGCCAAGGAGATCGCCACCCTCGACCATCTGAGTGGAGGTCGTGTGGAGCTGGGCATCGGCGTGGGCTGGTTGAAGGAGGAGTTCGAGGCTCTCGGCGTGCCATGGGAGCGTCGTGGAGCCCGGACCGACGAATACGTCGAGGCGCTCCGCACCCTGTGGGGCGATAGCCGAGTCGAGTTCCATGGCGAGTTCGTGGACTTCGAACCTGTGACCTGCACGCCACGGCCGCCGCAGGGCGCAGGTGTGCCGATCGTCGTCGGGGGCGACACCCCCGCTGCGATTCGCCGTGCGGCACGGCTGGCCGATGGCTACTTCCCCGGTGAGGGATCGCCTGAAAGGCTCGCCGGCTTGATCGCCGATCTCGCCGCGGAGTGCGAACGACAGGGGCGCGATCGCTCGGAGGTCGAGATCAACGCGACCTTCGGCGTGCAGATGGCCGACCCGGTCGCCGGCGCAGAGCAGATGGTCGAGCTCGGCGTGGGGCGGGCGATGGTGCCCGGTTTCTTCTTCGCCGGAGACGGAGGCCTCGATCGACTGCGAGAATTCGGCGAGAACGTGATCGGGAGCAGCTCATGACCCAGGAGATTCCCGCCGGCATCATCTCGGCCGACGGCCACGTGTGCGAACCGCCCAACTGCTACGTGGACTACATCGACCCCAAGTACCGCGACACCGCGCCGACGGTGGAGGAGATGGACGACGGAACCGAGGCATTCGTCGTCCCGGGAATGAAGCGGCCGGTGAAGCTCGGCTTCGTCGACGGCGCAGGTTTCGGTCCACGAGAGCGGAACAAGCGGGCCAAGACGATGCGTTTCGACGATGTCCGGCCTGCGGCGTACCTGGGTTCGGAGCGGCTTCCCTTCATGGACCAGGACGGCCTCGCGGCCGAGCTGATCTACGCGTCGATCGGGATGGGCCTCACGATGCACCGCGACGCGGAGTACAAGGACGCGTGCATGCGGGCGTACAACCGCTGGCTGCAGGCCATGTGCGCCGAGGCGCCGACCCGCATCTTCGGTCTCGCCCAGACGGCGGTGCTCAGCGTCGACGGGGCCATCGAGGACTTCACGGCAGCCAAGGAGATGGGAATGGTCGCCATGATGATGCCTGGCGACCCGATCCACGAGGACTACGACCATCCCGACTACGACCCTCTGTGGGAGTGCGCGGTCGACCTCGACTTGCCGATCTGTTTCCACATCCTCACCTCGCGGGCCGGGTCCATCCACGCCGAGACCCGAGGGCATCCGCTCAACAACTTCCTCGGCATCATCCGGGCCATTCAGGACGTCGTGGGGATGATGACGCTGGGTGGCGTGTTCGAACGGCACCCCGGGCTCAAGCTCGTCGTCGCCGAATCGGACGCCGGCTGGCTGCCGCACTACATGTACCGAATGGACCACGCCGCCCGCATCAACGCTGAGGACGGCATCCTGCGCGGGCTGTCGAAGCTGCCGAGCGAGTACATCCGCAGCAACGTGTGGGCGACCTTCCAGGACGACCTGACGGCGTACCACACCACCCATTTCATGGATCACACGCACCTGTTGTGGGCGAGCGATTTCCCCCACACCGACTCCACCTGGCCTCTGTCCCGCCAGCTCATCGACGAACAGGCCTCACACCTCGACGATGCCCAGAAGCAGGACATCTTCCGCGACAACACGGCCCGCCTCTTCAATCTCCCGGCGGGTCAGAAGTCGTGGCGCATGGAGGACGGCGAAGCGGCGTAGCGGTGTGGCTGGGCTGTTGGCCCGCCCGCTGAGGGGCGGGGCGGTGCCGGTGGCCGCTCTCTCGCTACTGAGCCTTGCTCGCTGCGCTCGCTCGTCTCACAAGGCTCGTTCGCTGGCCACCGTCCCCACCCCGCGTTCGGCTACCCCACGCCCCCCACACCGCTGCGCCGCGCACAGTGAAGTGACCCGGCCGGGCGGGCCATGAGGCACGCGAAAGTTGAGCAACTCGGTGCCTGACACCACGTTGCTCAACTACACGCCCTCACGGCACCACAGTGAAGTGACCCGGCCGGGCGGGCCATGGCAATCCGCAGAGGAGCCGAGCGCAGCGAGGCGACGATTGCGGCAAGTGACAGTCAGTGAATGCACCCGCAGAGACCCCGCAGTGAGTTCGCCAGACCGGGGCCATGGCAATCCGCAGAGGAGGGAGCGAAGCGACCGACGATTGCGGCAAGTTACGACGCAGTCACGCCGCCGTCTGCCACAAATTCGCTGCCGGTGCTGTAGCTGGAGTCGTCTGACGCGAGGTAGAGCGCGAGGCTCGCAACCTCACCTGCCTCGGCGGCGCGTTGGAGGGGAAGCGTGGCTTCCATCCGCTCGTGGCGGCGCTGATCGCCGCTGGTCACTTCGACCATCATCTCGGTGTCGATCATCCCCGGGTGGATGGAGTTGACCCGGATGTTGTGGCGGGCAAGCTCGAGGGCCGCCGTCTTGGTCATGCCGGTGACGGCGAATTTGGTGGCGCCGTACCCGATGCCGCCGACATTGCCGACGAGCCCTGCGACAGAGCTGATGTTGACGATCGACCCCGACTCCTGGGCGATCATCGTCGGAGCGACCGACTGCATTCCGAGGAACACCCCGATCAGGTTGATGTCGATCAGGCGCCGCAGGTCGTCGAGGGTGTGGTCGATCAGTTTCGCCCGGTGAAAGATCCCGGCGTTGTTCACCAGGACGTCGATTCGTCCGTGCTCGGCCACGGTGGCCTCGACGACGCGCGTCCATCCGTCCTCGGTGCTCACGTCGTGATGATGGAAGGTGCCGCCGATGTCGTCGGCGACGGCCTGCCCTTCGCTGCTCAGTACGTCGGTGAGCACCACCGCCGCGCCCTCTGCCGCGAACAGGCGTGCCTCCGCCTCGCCCTGCCCGCGCGCCGCACCGGTGATGATCGCAACCTTGTCGTCCAGCCGTCCCATGGGGCCTCTTCTTAGCCCAGGCGTCAGGGCAGGCGCTGGTCGAGCTGGATCGGGTTGCCGTCGTGGTCCTTGAGGATCGCTGTGAGCACTCGGCCGGAGCCCTCCGCTTCGCCGTACGCGGCCGCATCGGCCTCGGTGGGCCGCAGGATCGCCCGGAAGCCGCGCTCGATGGCTCGATCGAAGATCGCCTCCAGATCGTCGACCCAGAACGACACGTGATGGGTGCCGATCTGGAAGATGCGGGGCGGCCTGCCGAACGGTTCCTGGTCGAGTTGTTGGTCGAGCACCACGAAGAACTCGTCTGGACCGTCGTGCTGTCGTAGGTACGCGGCGCGCCGGCGGTAGGAGCCCGCTGCGGGATCGAATGCACCTTCCTCGGCATCGAGCGAGACCCGCAACCCGAGCACATCGCGGTAGAACTCGAGCGCCGCATCCATGTCGGTGACACCGACTGCGATGTGCGAGACCGCCCGAATGGCCACGGTCAGCCGTCCGCCCGCTCCAGGACGACGACGGGGATCACCCGATTCGTCGCCTGCAGGTACTCCCCAAATCGGGGCATCACGGCGATGCGCTCGTCGAAGAGGCGGGTCCGCTCGGGCTCGTCGGCAATCGAGGCCACTGCGGCGAACGACTCGTCTCCCAGTTCGACCGTCACGTCTCGATGCGCGACGAGGTTGATGTACCAGTCGGGGTGCCGGTCCGAACCTGCACGCGATGCGATCACGACGATGCGGTCGCCGTCCATCGTGTAGGTGAGCGGTGAGGTCCGTTCGAGACCGCTCTTGGCCCCGATGGTGGTGAGCAGGATCATCGGGTTTCCTTCGAAGCGACCCCCGCACTCTCCGCCGTTGTTTCTGAATTCATCGATCACGCCGCCATTGAGTCCGAGCCAGTCGATCGTCTCGGGATCGGCGTTCCCCAGTGGTCTGTCCATCACCCGGAAGGTACTCGCCACGACCCCAGAAGGAGCTCGAGCGCTGTCTCCACCATCTCCTCGAGTGAGAGCGCTCCCCCTGGGTTGTAGGTGCGACACAGGGTGTTGAGCGCGCCGAACATCACCGTCGAAGCAATCACCGGGTTCACGTTGTGCAGCTCACCGGCTGCGCTCGCCTCGTCGATGATCGCCCGCACCACGAGCTCGTGGTCGTGGAGCATCTTCGCGCTTCGTTCGTGCGCGGCCAGGAGGTCGACGTTGCCGACGATGAGTCGGCCGGCGGGCCGCTCCACGACAACCGCGACATGGGCGCGCGCGAACGACGCCAGGCGTTCGATGGGGCTCGCATCGCCCAACCCGCCGATGATCTCGTCCGCCCGCTCTCGGATGTGGCCGAGGATGTCCTCGAGCACGAGAGCGAGAAGGTCGTCGCGACTGTCGACGTAGTAGTACAGCGCACCCTTCGACAGTCCGACCCGACGGCCGACGAGCTCGAGCGTCGTACCGGCGATGCCCGCTTCGGCGAGCTGTTCCTCAGCCGCGGAGACGATGAGGCCCTTGCGCTGCTCGCGCCGGATCTCCGCAGGCGTCGGCTCGGTCGAATCGGTGCTCACAGCGCCCCAACCGTACCCACCGCGCGAAGTTCTTGACTTTTTCGACCATTGGTCGAATACTCAACCACTATGCGAAGTCAGCTTCTCTCCCCTTCACCTGCGGACGAGCTCTCGCTCGGCGACGAGTACCGGCAGATGGCCGAGGACGGCCCACCCCAGGCCGCGACCGCGGCCAGCACCATGCGAACCGACGTCTACATCGACCGCGAACGGCACCTCGCCGAGCTCGCCGCCATCGCGTCGAAGCCGGCGGCTACAGCGCTCTCCGGCGACATCGCCACGCCTGGCGACTTCGTCACGGTGGAGATCGCAGGGAAGCCGCTCATCGTCACGCGCGCGAGCGACGGTGGCGTCCACGCGATGCACAACTCGTGCGCACACCGCGGTGCCACCGTCGAATCGAGGGAACGAGGGTCCGCACGAGTGCTGTCATGCAAGTTCCACGCCTGGTCATACAACCTGGACGGTGAGCTCCGCGCAGTCGCGGACAAGGGGGTCTTCTCCGCGACTCCGTGCACGCGGGGCCTGCGGCCGGTCCAGTGCGAGGAGCGCCACGGAATCATCTGGGTGACCGCCGATCCGAGCGCACCGATGCTGTCCGTTCGCGACTGGCTGGGCAGCGAGCTCGACGATCTGCTCGCCTCACTTCAGCTCGACACCATGATTCCCCACGCCGTGACGGACCTGGAGGTGTCCGCCAACTGGAAACTCCTCACCGACGGCTTTCTGGAGCTGTACCACCTGAAATATCTGCATCGGCAGACGATCGCGCCCTACTTCCCCGCCAACCTCACCCGCCCCTTGCGCTTCGGTCAGCACCTCGGCAACGCGATTCCGAAGAACCGGATGCTGCAGGACCTCGCCAATCAACCCCGCGACGAGTGGCAGGTCTACCGCGGCACGACGATGCCGATCGTGCTGATGCCGGGCACGGTGATCGAATGGCAGGCCGGGCACGTGGAGGTCTTCTCGCTACGCCCCGATCCCACCGATCCCGGACGAACGCAGGTGCGTCTGTGGCTCGCAGTTCCGGCCGATCGAGCGGACGAGAGCGACCTCTGGGATCGCAACTGGGAACGGGTGGTCGAGACGGTCACCGACGAGGACTTCGCCGTCGCAGAGGACGTGCAACGCAATGTCCAGGCGGGCGTCGCCGACGAGCTCCTGATCGGCGCCAACGAGGAGCTGCTCCTCGAGCACATGGCGGCCGTGGACCAGCTCGTCTCGGAGCGGTGCTGACGCCTGGGGCCTACGCTGCCCGCCATGCGATTCGGCGTCTTCTACGAACTCCAGCTGCCCAAGCCCTGGGACGAGACCGCGGAGCAGCGGCTCGTCGACGAGGCGATCGAACAGGTCGTGCTGGCCGACCAACTCGGCATCGAGCACGCGTGGGCGGTCGAGCACCACTTCCTCGACGAGTACTCGCACTGCTCGGCATCTGATGTCTTTCTGACTGCGTTGGCAGCCAAGACCGAGAACATTCGGGTCGGGTTCGGTATCCGCCAGGTGATTCCCCACTACAACCCTCCCGCACGGACCGCTGAGACGGTCGGCATGCTCGACCTCGTGTCGCACGGCCGCGTGGAGTTCGGGATCGGCGAGTCGGCGACCCGGATGGAGCTGCGGGGCTTCAACATCTCGGCGAAGAAGAAGCGCGACCTCGCGCTCGAGGCGGCCGAGCAGATCGCCAACATGATGGTGATGGACCCGTACCCCGGGTTCGAAGGCGAGGGGTTCTCGATGCCCTGTCGCAACGTGCTTCCGAAGCCGATCCAGAAGCCGCATCCGCCGATGTGGATGGCCTGCACCAACCGTTCGACCATCGAGGTCGCGGCGCGCAACGGTCTCGGCGCTCTGGCGTTCTCGTTCGTCGATCCCGACGAAGCGCAGACGTGGGCGACCACCTACTACGACATCATCCGCAGCGAAGAGTGCAAGCCGCTGACCCACGTGGTCAACGCCAACATCGCCATGGTGGCGCCCTTCTCGCTGCACGACGACCGCGACTTGGCGGTCGAGCGTGGGATCCATGGTTTCCGCTTCTTCAACTATGCGATGGGTGCGCTCGTCACCAAGGACAACGTTCCGGGGCGGACCACGCTCTGGCAGGACTACATGGCCCAGGCGACGGAGAAGAAGCTGACCCGCGCCGCGCCCGGGATCGGCACGCCCGAGGACTTCGGCGACATGGTCCGGGCCTACGAGGACGCGGGCGTCGACCAGGTGATCTTCCTCCAGCAGGGCGGCCGGAACGAGCACGAGCACATCTGCGAGTCGCTTCAGCTGTTCGGCGACCGGGTGCTCCCGGAGTTCCGGGCCCGCCGCGACGAGCGGGAAGCGCGCAAAGAAGAGGAGCTGGCGCCGTACAAGACCGCGGCTCTGCGCCGGAAGGACTGGATGATCGAGCTGGCCGACGAGGAGATCCCCGTCGTCGGCGCATCGGTGAAGAAGGCCGAGATCTACAACTAGCGGCGCGGCGGCTTCCCGGTTCGGACGAAGTCGCGCGCCTCGGCGACGTTGCGCGCGACGAACCGTTCGAGGCGAGGCCCTGCGGCGTAGCGGGCCGCTGCAGCGAGGGGCAACGACGAGTCGGTGAACTCGGTCTCCTCGCGGGCTGCGTGCGACAGCTTGATCACGTGGGCGGTGACGATCATCGAGCTCGAACGGTCGGCGAGCGACGCGCGGGCCAGCGCATCCGCCACCTCGGTTCGGTCCCCCGCGAGCGCGTGCGCGACCGCGTCGTCGGCACGGCCGTCGAGCACGGCTGCTGCGACGTCGCCGGAACGGGGCTCTGGTTCGAACGGCACGGTTGGATGGAGGCCCCACCGCTCGGCGCGCCCGGTGTCGTGGGCGAGGAAGACCGCGTGGAGCGCGATCCGCGCCGCCTCGGGAGACGGGTGGGCCCGCCACGCCCAGCGGGCGGCGCGGGCGGTCGTGAGCCCGTGGGTGATGTCGAGCCATCCGAAGTCGGCACCAGCGTCGAAGTCGAGCGCCGGGTCGTAGCGGAGAAGGCGCTCGCTGACCGCCAGCGTCACCGTGTCGAGCAGTCCCTCGATGCCAGCGCCGGCGGCGACTGCCGCGGCCGCCTCTGAGATCGCGGCCTCGGGCGAATCGAGAATGGCGTCGCGCAGCTCGTTGGCTCTGTCGGCCCAACCGGTCTCACGGCGGTCCGGGGCAGCGGCGAGCGCTTCGAGGTCGACCTCTTCGATCGCACGAACCGCCTTGCGCATGTACGGCAAGAGGTCCTCGCGTGTGCCGAGGACCGGGGTCAGCACCTGCCAGGGCAACAGGTCGGCGGCTCGATCCCAGCCGACACGCTCGAGGAGCTCGAAGGTCTTCTGCATGTAGATCACGCCGTGCCCGTAGCCGACGTGGTGGCGGGAGGTGACCTCGATCATGCGTCGACGCATCTCGTCGAGGGTCGCACCCGACCGGAGCAGGTGAAGGGTTGCCGCCTGGGCGCCGGTGAAGTCTTCGGTCTCGATCGCCTCTTCGAGGTCGACGGTGGCGTCGGGATCGGGGAGCGACCAGGCGCGCCGGTCCCGCGAGTCCTCCGACATGCCCGAGAGGCCCTGGACGAGCGGGAGGGCCTTCTCGTCGCCCTCGAACATGTCGGAGATCGCAAGGCAGTCGGCGGCCATCGCGGTCCCGTGGCCGACGCCCCAGTCGATGCGAGGGCTGCTCGCTGCGATCCCGGCCCAGATGATGTCCTCAGGAGTCGCTTGCGCGTGCAGGAGGCGAACAGTGTCGCGGGCCATCTGCCCCACGTAGTCGCGGTCGAAGCCCCGGGCGAGGCTGGGCCACAGAGCGTCGCGCTTCGCTTCGTCGGTCGGTTCGGTGACGGTGACCAGGATGCGGTCGCCGCGGACCTCGACCGCGTGGCACGGCACGTCTTCCTCACCGATCACGCACCGCCCGTCGCTCGCCCTGAACTTCCAGTTGTGCCACTGACACGTGACCGTCTCGCCGTCGAACGCACCGGTTGTGAGGCCATAGCCCTGGTGCGGGCAGGCGTTGTCGATCGCGTGCACCCCACTCGCCGAACGAATGAGCGCGATCCGCCTCTCCGCCACACGGGCCAACTTCATCTCACCGACCGCCAGCTCACCGAGCGGCCCGACATCCTCTGTGGTCTCACGGCTCATGCAGATGAGTGTTCGCGCACCTCAGATATTTGTCAAGCACTTCCTTGCGTTAATTCACCCGTGTGGCGGCTACAGCTTGAGCAGCTCGGCGAGGTTGCCGCCGTAGAAGGCTGCTTCGTCTGTGGCGGAGAGGTCGGCGCCGGCCTTCGCCACGAAGTCCACATACGGATCGGCGTGACCCTCGGGGTGAGGGAAGTCGCCGCCGAACATCAGCATCGGACCCATCTGCTCGATGATTCCCGCCGGACGCTCGGCTGCGAACGAGCTGACCCGAACGCTGCGCCGCAGGTACTCACTCGGCTTCATCGACAGGTCCTGCAGCGCGTGTCCGCTGATGCGCTGGTGCGTGGCGTGCGCCGAATCGAGCTTGTATGCGAGGTCGGGCAACCACCGCGAGAGCAGCTCGACCACCGCAAAACGCAGGTCCGGGTGCCGTTCGAGCACGCCGTTGAGAATCAGATCCGACAGAGCGAGCTGCGCGTCTACGCCGTGAAGCGGAAAGCTCAGCATCGGCATGTAGTCGATGTCGTCGTTGTCCACCCACCCACGGTCGATCATCCCGGTGAGGCTGGTCCCACCGACGTGAAACGTCGGCGTCACGCCGTGGGCGACGAACATGTCCCACGCCCTCGCGAGGTCCGGGTGAGACAGCCGCTTGCCGTCGACCAGGCCCGTGCTGACCATCGCCATTCCGACGTCGGCCGCGGCAAGCGAGGCCAGCTCTTCATCGAGCCAGTCGAGATCACCGCGCAGCGTCAGGTGTCCCACCGGGTGCAGGCGCCCCCGCCCCTCGGCCCGAACCTCGGCCGCCCACCGGTTCCACGCCCGCATGTTGGCGCGCAGCGCGTCGAGGTCGTCGCCGAGCCACAGCTCCCAGTTGATCCCCCACTGCGGGAAGCACACGGAGCCGGCGATCCCCCACCCCTCGACGTGGGTTCGCCGCACCGAAGGGTTCCAGTGTGACTCGGGGAGATCGCGCTCGTAGTCGTAGGTGGCGGGCCGACCGGCGCGGTGATCGTCGATCAGCTGCCCGATGCTCTCGTACCGGCCGGGCTCGGAGATCCAGGTGAGCATCAACAGGCGGTCGCGCCACGTCAGCCACGGGTGACCGAGATCGTCGGTCTCGATCGTGAGCGCGTTGTGCCGCTGATCGGGGTCGATGTGATCACGCCAGAGATCCGGCCGTTCGAAGAGATGCGAATCGGCGTCGTAGATCTCCATGCGCGCGAGGCTACGTCGCCCGCCGAGCTCGGGCCCTCAGTTCAGTAACCCCTGGTCAGCGAGGCTGTCGATCGTCGCCTGGTCGAAGCCCCACTCCACCAACGCGTCGGCGCCGCCCTCGCCCGGCCGGGGCGCTGGGCGGGCCACCTCCGAAGCCGTGCGGCTGAAACGCGGCGCAGGTGCAGGCTGCTGGGTCCCCTCGACCTCGACGAACGCGTCGCGGTCGCGATTCTGCGGAGAGTCGTGCACCTCGACGAGGTCGAGGACGGGGTGGACGTTGTCGTCGGGCCCGTCGAAGAACTCCGTCCACTCATCTCGGGTCCGAGACGCGAACAGCTGCTCCATCCGACGCCGGTACTCGGGCCACAACTCGCGGTCGCCCGGATCGACGAGACCCGAGAAGTCGATCCCGGTCTTGTGCACGAAGGCCCGAAGGAACTTGGCCTGCAGCAGCGCGATCGAGACGAACTTGTCGTCCTTGCACCGGTACGAGCCGTAGCGCCAGTCGCCGCCGTCGACGACATTGGCGCCGCGCTCGTTCACCCACGTCCCGCCGTCGTGGTTGCCGAAGACATACGACATCAGGTTGAGCGCGCCGTCGGCGATCGCGGCGTCGACCACCTGTCCCTCGCCGGATCGCTGCGCTTCGTACAGCGCGGCGATCATGCCCATGGCGAGATACATGCCCCCGCCTCCGAGGTCGCCGGCGAGGATCAGCGGAGGTGGCGGCGGGCGATCCGGGTCGCCGATCGCCCATAGCGCGCCGGATGCCGAGATGAAGTTGGCGTCGAATCCTGCGCGCTGGGCGTTCGGACCCTCCTGACCCCACCCGGTCATGCGCCCGTACACGAGGCGGGGGTTGCGCTCGAGGCACACGTCTGGCCCGAGGCCGAGCCGCTCGGCCACACCAGGGCGGAATCCTTCGATCAGACCGTCGGCCTCCTCCACCAGCTGCAGGACGTGTTCGACGTGCTGTTCGTTCTTGAGGTCGAAACGCACCGAGCGGCGGTTTCGGTACATGTACCGGTAGCGGTGGTCGGGGTAGCCGAGGTTCTGCTCGACGGGCCGGTCCACCAGCAGCACGTCGGCGCCCATGTCAGACAGCTGCATCGCGGCGAACGGTCCAGGACCGATGCAGAACAGCTCGACGATCTTCACCCCACTGAGCGGCCCCATCTCAGCCCTCCAGGGAGGCGTAGCAACCGCGGAGAATGGCGTGGGCGCGGTCGTCGCCGACCGTGCCTTCGCCCATCCGGTTCATCACGTAGGCCATGGTGAGGCCGGCGTCCACGTCGTTGACCACGAGCGAACCGCCCCAGCCGCCCCAGTAACAGACCCGCTCGTTCGGCGAGATCGGGGCCCGCGGGGAGTTGAGGCCGTAGCCGACGCCGAAGGTGACGCCGATTCCGAGGACGAGATCTCGCCCGGCGGCCTGGACGTCGAAGATGCGGTCGATCGTCTCCTGCGACAGCAGGTCGACCCCGAAGGCTGATCCGCCACCCGAGACCGGGCTCTGTGCGAGCGCAACACTTCGAGCATTTCCGTGCCCGCCCGCTGCCGGGATCTCGGCTCGCCGCCACTCGACGGTGTGGGATTCCTCGGCGTGCAGACGGGGGTTGGATGCCCGGTAGGGAATCGACTCCTTGTCGACCTCAGCCCCCGGCGCGGTGAAGTCCACAGGCGGTACGGGGATCACCGGGGCCACGCGGTCGTCATGCTCTGGGCCCGTGCCGATGTGGAAGTCCGCGCCGAGCGGTTCGGCGATCTCTTCGGCGAAGAAGGTTCCGACCGAGCGACCGTCGACGCGCCGGACGACCTCGCCCACCAGGTTGCCCTGGGTGATGGCGTGGTACCCGGACTTCCACCCGGGCTCCCACCACGGCGCTTGAGCCGCGAGGAGCGAACACACCTTGTCCCAGTCGTAGAGATCGTCGGACTCGATCCGCGTATCCCACGCCGGAAGCCCCGCTGTGTGGGCCAAGATGTGCCTGACCAGCACGTTTTCCTTGCCGGCCTCCGCGAACTCCGGCCAGTAGCGCGCCACGGGCTCGTCCACATTGACGAGTCCCCGGCTCACCAGGACGAGCAGAGACAGGCAGCTCATCGTCTTGGTGGTGGAGTACACGTTGATGATCGTGTCCTCTTCCCACGGCGTGGTGCCCTCTTCGTCGAGCGTTCCGCCCCAGAGGTCGACGACGAGCTCGCCGCCGTGGACCACCGCGCAGCTCGCCCCCACATCGCCCTGCTCGGCGAAGTTCGAGGCGAACGCGTCCTTCACCGCGCCGAACCCCTCGGCGCACATTCCGCTGATGTCGACCATGGTCACTCCTCTCCCGTGGGTGCCGCCGAGGGTAGTTTCCCACCCTTCTGCCAGCTTGTGCGGTGACTGGAGTGACCGTGTGAGCTGGCAGAAGGGGGTCAGCCGGCGGCGGTGATCGCTTCCCAGACCCGCTGGCCCGTGGTGGGGATGTCGATGTGGGTGATGCCGAGGTGCGCGACGGCGTCGATCACCGCGTTCTGAACCGCCGGGGTCGCGCCGATCGTTCCCGACTCCCCGATGCCCTTGGCTCCGAGCGGGTTGCGCGGCGTCGGCGTCTCCTGCTCGATGCGCTCGAAGCTCGGAAGCTCCGCCGCCGAGACGAGCGCGTAGTCCATGAAGTTGGGCGTGAGCGGGTTGCCGTCCTCGTCGTAGACGAACTCCTCCACGAGGGCCTGCGCGATCCCCGACGCCACACCGCCGTGGACCTGGCCGTCGACGAGCAACGGGTTGACCAAGGTCCCTGCGTCGTCGCACGCCACGTGACGGAGCACCGTCACCTCGCCGACCTCGCGATCCACCTCCACCACCGACAGGTGCACACCGAAGGGGAAGGTCGGCCCGCCCGGCTCGAAGTCGGCCTCGGCATGAAGGGGTTCGAGGCCTGCCGAACCCACATGCGCCGCGATCGCCGCCCAGTCGGTCGCCACCGCAGGGGTTCCGGCGACGGAGAACGACCCGGCATCGGTGTCGAGCACGATGTCGTCGGGGTTGGCCTCGAGCACATCGGCGGCGAGCTGCTTGGCCCGCTCGACGAGGGATTCGCTCGCTCGCAGTACCGCACTCCCACCGACCTGGAGCGACTTCGAACCGCCTGTCCCGCCACCGCGCGGCACCTCGGCGGTGTCGCCGTGGCGCACCTCGATCCGTTCGAACGGGATGCCGGTCATGTCGGCTGCCACCTGCGCGAACGCCGTGTGGTGTCCCTGTCCGTGCGATGAAGAGCCGGTCAGAACGACGGCGCTCCCGTCGTCGCGCACCTCGATGCCGCCATACTCCCCGTTCGCCATGGGGTTGGCGATCTCGACGTATGCAGCCCAGCCGAGGCCGAGTAGGCGTGCCGATGGGTCCTGGCGGCGGCGCTCCTGCTCGGCGCGCAACTCCGCGTAGTCAACCGCCTCCATCACCGCGTCGAGCGCGGCCGCGTACTCGCCGGTGTCCATCGGGGCGCCGGTGGCCGTGGTGTATGGGAACGCCTCCGGCCGGACGAAGTTGCGACGGCGGACCTCTGCGGGATCCATGCCGATCTCGGCGGCGAACACGTCCACCATCCGCTCGATGGCGTGCGCGGCCTCGGGGCGGCCTGCGCCGCGATAGGCCCCCATGGGCATCGTGTTGGTGACGACGGAGTTCGCCGAGAACGCGGCCGCCGGGATGTCGTAGACACCGCAGGTCATGGTCGCCGTGATGAACGGCAGCACCGCACCCATGTTGGGGTAGGCGCCGGCGTCTTGTGTGCTGTGAACGCGGTACGCGGTGATCCGACCGTCGCGCGTTCCGCCGATGGTTGCCTCGAAGTCGCAGCCGCGACCGTGGACCATTCCGAGCATGTTCTCCGTGCGCATCTCGGCCCAACGCACCGGTCGGCCCAGACGGCGCGCCACCAGCGCGGTCACGATGTCCTCGGGGTATCCGCCGTTCTTCGCGCCGAAGCCACCGCCGACATCGGGGCAGATCACCCGAACCCGATCCGCCTCCAGACCGAGGGCGCCCGCAAGCGTGTCTCGGGTGCCGTGCGCGTTCTGTGTGCTCGCCCATTGTGTGAGCTGCTCACGCCCCTCGTCGTCGGTGCCCCACCGCGACACGGTGGAGCGAGGTTCGAGCGAGCATGGCGCGAGCCGCTGGTTGCGGAACGACAGCGACGCGGTCACCTCACAGTCGCCGAAGAGATCGTCTTCGGTCGAGGGCGGGACGGCGAACGTGACGTTGGTGCCGACGTCGGGAAACAGCAAGACATCGCCGGCCAGCGCATCGCGTGTGTGGACCACGGTGGGCAGGTCGTCGTACTCGACGATCACGAGCTCCGCTGCGTCGAGACCGGCCTGCCTCGTGTCGGACACAACGGCAACGACCGGCTCGCCCACATAGCGGACCCGATCCGACGCCAACCACGTTCGGGTCATCTCCTGGTTGAGCATGGGCATCACCGGAGGAACCGCCGGGAGGTCGAGGTCGGCAGCGGCGAGGACAGCGATCACGCCCGGGGCGGCTGCAGCATCCGAGGTGTCGATGCTCTCGATCAGGGCGTGGGGCACGACCGATCGCACGAAACACAGGTGAACGGCGTCCGCGGGCGCGAGATCGTCGACGTACTTGCCCCCAACCGTGAGCAGCGCCGGATCC
>Ga0209992_10002488_pt1 | contig 16750 bp, 22 predicted proteins | sample 2SBtaG_2_FD_182564 | JGI IMG/M metagenome (GOLD analysis project Ga0209992, IMG submission 182564) | Deep subsurface microbial communities from Kolumbo volcano to uncover new lineages of life (NeLLi) - 2SBTROV12_ACTIVE470 metaG (SPAdes)... | ecosystem: Environmental > Aquatic > Marine >... | reverse complement strand
CACCTAACCTTTCAAGTGTTTGTTTAGGTATGTCTTCTGCAATGGGTAAAATTATTTTTGTATCTTTTGTTGCTGCTTGTGCAAACCATTGATGTAGTTGTTTTAATTCATCTAAAGAAATATGTTCCCAGAAGTATGTATATTTTGGATGTAAGGGTATGTGAAAGACTTGGGAAAGAGTTAATGCTTCTTTAAACGTCAACGGTTTGAAATTATCTGTTACAAATGATTGTGCATGTGTTGTTGTTGTTTCATCATGTGTTGTGTTTGTTAGTGCTTGTTCTAATTCTCGTGCCCACCATTCTTGGCAGTATCCTGGTGGTGCTAATACATGGCCTCTGTCAAAGAAGTCTCCGTAGGAAATAAGAATGTCTCCTAAGTACAATATTTCTTCAATTTGATTGGATATTTTTTTTGCTTCAAGGGGATCATCTAAATACAAGACTGTGCCATCGCGTAATCGTACAATGGGCCCGTCAATGTCTGTACATGGTGAAATAACGGTACTTTTTCCTGGACGTTCAACTTTCAGTTGTGTGCCTATAGCAATGAAATCATCAAGCACTGCCAGGGTTGCAGGGTGCATTGATTGTGCAGAAAGTCCAGATATGCGTGTTCTTCCATAGCGTAAACGAAAGCCTCCTTCTGTCATGGGATCAGTAAAGATGGGTCGTCCTGCAACAATGTCTTTGATGAAGGTGTGGTCTGGTTTTATTTTTTGGTCGCTTGTATCTTCTGTTTTTTGTTTTGCTTTTTTCTTTTTTTGTAGTTCGACAAATTCTCCTAAGAATGCTGTCCAGTCTTCGAGACCAAAGTCTTTCCCCCATTTGTTAAGATTTTTGTAGACTTTTGCTGCTTTTTGACAAATACCTTCACCAACAACAAGACATACGCCATTGCGTAATCTATCGGTGTCAACACGATCAAGTCCTTTGAAATTACTTGCTTCTAGTTTTTCACTTGGTTCTCCATCTACTTGGACAGGTATTTTTCCTATCATGAAGAGTGCTTCTTCTTCACTTGGGAGATATTGTAAGTTGGTAATTCTATCATGGTAGTCGTAGAGTTCTGTGTATGTTCTTCGTATTTCATTTTCTTCTGCATCGTACGGGTGGTATCCCATTTTTCTTCGTACATAATCCCCAATAAGAATGGAAACACTTGATGCTGTTCCTCCTGCGCTTCGCATGGGTCCTGAAAAGTATAATGCAAAGTATTCTTTGCCATCACGTCGTTTTTTAAGTTTGAGTTCTGTAAATCCTTCTAAGGGACTACTCACAACACCATTGGTAATGTAGGCAATACCCACTCGTATACCAACTTCCATTGCTCTCAGTGTTGTTTCAAATTGAAAGAAAGATCCTTGGGCAACTTCATGCGCTATTGTTAAGGCAATACGCCAGTCTTGCGCACCATATTGTTCTTCAAGTTCTTTGATGCGGTTAATGATGTTTGTTTCCATGAGTTCTGGTGCGACAACACCAATTAATCCAACAACGCGTTCTGCCATGTTTTTTGCAATGACAATTTCTGGTTTTGGTTCAGGGTCTAAGCACATTTTTCGTGCTGCTTCTGCTATATGATAGACATCATGGACTTCTTTGTCAATTTTTGTGAAATAGTCTTGTGTGTTCATTTGTTAAAATCAATAAATGTTGTCTCCCGTGTTTTCATATTAAAGAAAGGAACATTACCAGGATCTGGTTCGTTTCCTCGTCGTTCTTGTATGTGTGATTTTTTCTCCCAACAGGATGGTGATATAGTAATGACACCATTGTAATTACCAAGGTCTGATCGGTGGATGTCTCCATTGACAACAATGTCTGGCACGGTATCAATAAGCAATCCATCTTCTTCTGGATCTGGTAAGTAAACGGTTGCTCCATGGGTTGGTGCAAGGTGTCTTTTTTTGAGGAGGTATTGCCATGTCAAGTGAGGATGGTTTTTTGCATCTCCTTCTCGCAAGTGTGAAATAGAATTATTATAATAATGGAAACTACTGCCATGATACATTAACACATTAAAGCCTTCAAAGTTTTCTTGTTTGTGTATGTTGACAACTGCTGGACTGCTCACAAAGACAGCGTTGGTTAATTCAAAGAGTGGTGCGGTAAATTCTTTGAGTAATGGCGGTTGTGGTTCTGCCATGCGTGTTGCATCGTGATTTCCTGGACAAATAATAAGTGTTATGTCGTTGCGTATTTTTGATAAGTATTCTGCAAGTTTTATGTATTGGGATCGCAGGTCTTTGATAACAAGTTCTGATTCTTGGTGGGGATAGACACCTGTTCCTGCAACAAGGTCGCCAACAATAAAGAGATATTTTACGCGTTCTGCAATGAATTTTTCTTTGTCTGAGATGTTGTTTAGATTAAGCCAGTCTATGAATCGCAATAATTTGTCTTCAAGGAAGTTTTGTGATCCTACGTGGATGTCTGAGATGACGGCAAAGTATGCATCTTCTTGTGCCATTTTTGGTTTGGTGATAACGGGTATATCTGGGAAGAAGAGTGTTTTTGCGAAGACCATGTTTTTTGCTGTAGATCCTTTAATGGCAATGACTTCATCAAGACAAATATCATCAACACCTTCTACATCTGGTTTTGCGAGGATGGTGATTATGCCTGTAGGGTCTTCAAGAGAAATGAGATGATTCCCGTTTTTACTGAGTCGTTTATCATAGACTAATCCTACACATGCTACTTGTTCTCGTTCTTGTTTGGTTTTTATGCGTGCTATTGAGGTTAAGTTTTGGAGTTCTTGTCGTGTTTGGAGTATTTGTTGTAAAAATTGGTATCGTCGTTTGAAGTAGAAAGTAAAGTCTTTGACTTGCCATTTTTTTGGTGCTTTTTCATAGGATTTGAGTACGGTAACGAGTCTATTTTTGTCGATGACGTGTGGTTGTATTCCTTCTTTCACGTCTTCTTTTACTGCTTCTTTATGCACGACTGCTTGTATTTGTTCTACAACTACATGTTCTTGTGTGTGCTGTTCTTCTTCTACCTGCACTTCAGGTATTTCTTGTTCGAAGGCGTCTACGACGGGTTCTTCTACAATTGGTTCTTCTTGTGTGTCAAAAAGTAATTCAAGAAATGATGTATATACTCTATTAGTTTTGCCTCGTTCATGAAGTACACGACTTTTTTCAAATTCTCTCCAGTTTATATTACCAATACCTTTTCCATTGACGCCTCGAAAGACATCTTTTCCTATAACGACAGGTTTTTCTTTAGTTATTATTTTTGTGTCTATTTTGTTAAGAAATTCTTTGTTGAGTGTGGCACTTTTGAGAAGTTCTGGTGAAAGGAGGTAGCCTCGCTGCATAAATGCAGTGAGTATTTGTTTGTTTTCTTTAGTCATAATCCAAGTCCTTCGCGGAGCATGGTTGTTACTTTGGTGATGATGTTTTCTGGTATGCCTAAAGTGATATGGCGTGTTCGACCGTATCTTCCTTTACTGATGACGCGAGCATTAATGATTCCCAACATGTCTAGTTCTGCGATGATGTCTCCTACACGTCGTTGAGTGAGCGGTTTTGTTCCTGTTTTGAGGCAATATTCTTTGTAGTTTTCGTAAATATCGCCGGTGTAAAAGTCTGAACTATTTTTCTTTTTGTATTCGTCAGAAACGTGTAATATAGAGTAGAGTGTTATTTTAAATTGTTTTGGTTGTGTTGCTATAATATCTACGACACGGTCTCGTTCTATTTTTTCTTCTGCGGTATCAATATAATCAACAGTGATTTTTTCGGCATTATTCCGTTCTGCTAGTTCTGCAGCAACACGCATAAGTTCTAAGGCTCTTCGCGCGTCTCCATGTTCTTTTGCTGCGTAGGCTGCACATTTTTCAATAACGCCTTCACCGATGATGCTTTTATCGAACGTCAACATTGCACGCTCTCGAAGTATTTTTTGTAATTGTATTGCATTGTAGGGTGGAAAGACAAGTTCTTCTTCGCTCAAACTACTTTTTACTCTCGGATCAACATTGTCAATAAACATGAGATCATTGCTAATACCTATAAGACATATTTCGCTATTTTGTAATTCGGTATTAAGACGTGTAAGGTTGTATAATATTTTATCGCCGGTGTTTTTTACAATTTCATCTATTTCGTCAAGAACAAGTAAGAGTAGTGTTGGTTCTTTTTCTAAGTGTCGTACAAAGATTTTGTACACTTCGTCAGTAGGCAGTCCTGTTGGTGGTATGTCTTGTCCAAGTTCTCGTGATATTTGTGCAACGAGTCTATATTCTGTATCTGCTATGCGTTTAAGTTTACAATTTAAATTAACAACTTTGAGATTAAGTTTTTTTTCTTGTGCTACTTCTGCTATTTGTTCAACAACATGGTTGACTGCTAGTGTTTTTCCTGTTCCTGTCTTTCCGTAGATGAAAAGATTACTTGGTCGTTCCATTCGTAGTGATGGTGCGAGTATTCCTGCTATTTGGTTTATTTGTTCTTCCCTATAGGGTACTTTTTTTGGTATGTAGTTTGATTGGAGGAATTTTTTGTTTTTGAAAAGACTTTGTTTGGTTGCATAGTCGCGAAGAAAAGATTTTACGTCCACCATTTTTGTTTATTTCATTATCTGTTTATTTAAAGATATACCCCACTGACACCTCTATTTCCTATGGAGTACTTGTTTTCTTTTTTTCGGTGTTTTTTTGCCTAAATTCATCAAATATAAAAAACAATATCTACTTTCAATAATAATAATATCATTCTCTATATAATATAATATAAAAACTTATAATACAATATATAAATAAAACGTATAACGTCATTTTCTTGGTAGTTTGGTTGTTTTGTTGGTTGCGTAGCAAGAAACCACGATGGAAAAGATTTTTTTCGGATATTTCTTTTCCACAAGAAACTGTGGTGTGGGGTTCTCACCCAAAAACAGGTACTATTTTAAGCAGAAAGAGCATCTTGTTTCCTCATGGATATAATAACACTAACATCCATTATTTTTTTAGTAGTGTTATTTCTCTTATCGTTCCTTCTCAAATCTGTTAAGAAGGCTATTGGGATTACTTTTTTATTATTATTTATTGTTGGTGCAGGAACAGTGTGGGCTGTATTAAGTGATGCAAAAGAATTAGGCCAAATCCAAGAAAGCACATCATTATTTGTGTATAGCAAGAATACTGTTCCTCTTATCGGGACTGTTGTGAATTTTGCTGGTGGTGATCCTAAAACCTTAATTGGTGATGATTTAACGAAAGAAATAGGAAAAGAGGCAGTAACAGATTATTTCAAGATTTTCACATTTTCTCGTAAATCCTTTGAATCGCTCTTGCCAGAGACGTTAGAACTTGGTGAGGGGGTTAGTTTCACAAAAGCAGAGATTTTAGAGGGATTAGATGGTGATGATGTTGAAGTTCAAGGAACATATTTGACGGTTGCGGCTGCATTTGTCTTACAACAGTTGGGTTATCCTGAAGTTTTTTCTTCATTTTTAAAGCATTATAAAGTACAAGAAATAAGAATCGAACCGCCTATTAAAGCAGTGTCTGTGTTGGCGTATATGCCCGAACCGATGGTTACTATGTTGTTAGAACGAGGCATTTAGTTTTTAAACGAAGGAGAGCACAAAAGATTTATATAGCAGGGAACGCCCAGAGGTAAAAATGGCAGAAGAAGAAAAAAATTACTCTAAACAACTGTTAGGAAAAACAGTGGTCACAAAATCAGGCAAAAGATTTGGTGAAGTTGGTAATATTACCTTTGAAGTGCGCACAGGTGAACTTATGCAGATTATTTTAAAGAATCCTACAGCGTATACTGAAGGTCTTGATTTAGAAAAAGATACAACAAATAATATGTTAATTCCTTATTCTGCAGTTATTGCTATTGGCGATTTTGTAGTTGTTTCTGAAGAAGACATCTTATAATTCCATTCTTACTATGGCCCCAACGAAGAAGGCGAGAGCATTTACAACAACAAAGGACATTGATACCAGTCCGAAGATTATTAATCAGATTATAGGACAAGAGGGTGCTGTTACCATTATTAAGAAGGCAGCGAAGCAACGACGGAATGTGCTGTTAATTGGCGAACCAGGTACAGGTAAGTCGCTAACAGGCCAAGCATTAGCTGAATTAATTCCGAAAGAAGAATTAGATGATGTCTTATCGGTGGATAATCCGACTGATGACCAAAACCCTTCTATCCAAGTCTTACCAAAAGGGAAGGGGCTAGAAATTGTTAATAGGTTAAAACTTGAATCGTTAAAACAGTTTAAGGGTCAAACTATTTTCTTTTATATTTTAATTATAGCGTCATTGTTTACACCGTGGTGGGTGCGTCGTGAATATGGTGATATTATGGCTGCCGCATCGTTAATTAGTTCAATGATTTTTGTTGGTATGTTTTTAGTCTTTATGGGATTGAATAAAAAGATGAAGAAAGGAACAAAGGTTCCTAAGTTATTGATTGATAATTCAAAGAAAGAAAAAGCACCGTTCATTGATGCAACCGGTTCGCAAGCAGGTGCATTATTGGGGGATGTATTACATGATCCTTTACAATCAGGTGGTCTTGGAACACCAGCATATGAGCGGTTAATTCCTGGTATGATTCACAAGGCAAACAAAGGTGTCTTATTTATTGATGAGATTGGTAATATGCAATCATTATCACAACAGGAGATTTTAACATCGATGCAAGAGAAAAAGTATCCTATTACTGGCCAGTCCGAACGGTCATCGGGTGCGATGGTTCGTTCTGATGATGTTCCCACAGATTATGTATTGGTTGCTGCTGGAACATTAGATACTGTAAAGAAATTAAATCCAGCATTGCGTTCGCGTATTCGTGGATATGGGTATGAAGTGCATATGAATGATATGATGGATGATACTGCTGATAATCAGATGGGTATTGCGCGGTTTGTTGCACAAGAAGTGAGGAAGGATGGAAAGATTCCTCATTTTACCTTTGAAGCTGTACAAGCAATTATTCAGGAAGCACGTATTCGTGCAGGTGTGTCAAAGAAATTAACGTTACGGTTACGCGAACTTGGTGGTCTTGTACGGGCTGCTGGTGATTTGGCCTTTGAAGAAAATAAAAAGTTTGTTGAACCAGAGCATATTAAACGTGCAAAGAAATTAGCACGGACGTTAGAACAACAGATTGTTGATAAGCATATTGCTGATAAGAAAAAACATAATATTATTACGGTTACAGGATCGCGCATTGGTCGTGTGAATGGGTTAGCAGTGGTAGGTTCTGATTCATATTTTTCAGGGGTATTATTACCTATTGAATCTGAAGTGACCTATGGTGGTAAACGGTCTGACTTTGTAGCGACAGGAAAGTTAGGTGAAATTGCTAAGGAAGCAGTAAAGAATGTTTCAGCAATTATTCTCAAGTATTTTGGTGAGGATATTAAAGAGAAGTATGATGTATTCATTCAATTTTTACAGACACCTGAGGGTGTTGAAGGTGATTCTGCATCGATTGCTGTTGCTATTGCTATTATGTCTGCATTGAAGGGAATTCCTATTCGCCAGGATACGGCGATGACGGGGTCATTATCTGTTCGTGGTGAAGTGTTGGCTGTTGGTGGTGTCACACAAAAGATTGAAGCAGCAATTCAAGCAGGTATTAAACGTGTGATTATTCCTCAGGCTAATGTTAAGGATGTGTTACTTCCTATAAAAGAAAGGAAGAAGATCACAATTATTCCTGTGAATAGTTTGGAAGAAGTGTTAAACGAAGTGTTAGTGTGGAAAGGTCATGAAGCTATTCGTAGAAAGATTATGAAGAAATAATTATTCTATAGCTGTAGATATTCTTTTTGGTTCACGTTTGATGGGGACCATTGCAGTTCCACTTTCTAAAAAATAAGTGCCCATGAAGGGAAGAAGACGGTATCCTACAATAACTGCTGTTCCTTCAGGGATGCGTCTCAAAAAGTCTGAGTGTGGATTGTTAACACCGTTAACTCTGCGTGGCGGTTGTTGGTTATAATCTATATATCTCATAGAGGTTAGTCCTTGGATACCAACATATCTAAAATCTTGGGCAACACCATCTACACTTCGCAGATAATCTTCTGGACTAATAGAAAGGAGTTTTGTTCGTGGAAAGAGGGGTGTTGGTGGCACGAGTTCTTCAGGAAAAGAGGGTTGTTGTGCAGGAATAATTGTAGGTGTACGTTCTGGTGTTGGTTCTTGAACAGTAAGCGGTGAAGCACATCCAACAAGAAGTGCTAAAGCGCAGTGTTGTAGTGTTGTCCGTAATCGAGTCATCTCTTCTTTTTAGAGTGGAAGTTATTAAAAATATTTTGGTGTTTTTTGACTTCTTTTTAAAGGAGGAGGAACCTTTATAACCTGTTATTTTTCTTTCTGTCTATCATGATTGTAAACTTTACATTGGAAAAAGTAGCTGTTGAAAAGAAGGGTAAACCTACAGGTAATATTGAGGCGAAGAATAATATCAAGTTTTTGGATGTTACTGAAGCTCCTCTTCCAAAGGGTTTTGATAAGCAATCTTTATTGATGATTAAATTTGAGTATAAAGTAACCTATCTTCCTGATATTGCAACCACTGATATTGTGGGTCATTTGCATTTTTTAACGAATAAAGAAGGGAAGGATAAGATTCTCAAGGAATGGGATAAGGATGCGAAGATTGATCAAGAATTATCCTACCAATTAGTAAATTATGTTTTCTCCAAATGTGGCGTTATGGCTCTTTCATTATCGCAGCAAGTAGGGTTGCCTCCTCATATTGCGTTACCTCGGTTATCCATCAAGAAAAAGGATGAAGTTGAGGGAAAGACCAAACCAAAAGCCTCGTAGGCTGTCGTTCTCGTACAATTAAGGCAAATTATTATATAGTTCTGTGTAGTGCCCACTCGTATGTATGTGCGTGTGAAGGCCAGAAAAAATAAGGATGGTTCTGTGCGTAGATATGCGTATGTTGTGCGTTCAAAGCGGCGTAAAAAAAGCCGTAAGGCACCTAAACAGAAGAATGTAGCCTATCTTGGCCGTGTGCATGTGTTGGATGCTGTTGGACAGACGCTTCCTGAAGATCAGAAGGGTTCTATCCAAGACGTTTTGTTCTTGTTGTTTGATCAGCTTCTCCGCCCGAATGGGTTTAAGCCGTTGAAAAAGGGTGTTTGGTGTAAAGAAACGCTCTGCGTGGATTGTCTGGCAAGTAAGGTGTTTGATCAGGAGACTGATCGGAACGTTTGTTTAGAGGTTAACGAGGGCTTTCTGACAGGACACACCCTAAAACAGCTGTTTCCGTACAAACCGCCTGAAACGACAGAAAAAGGCGTTGGACAAGATTTTGCGCAAAAATTGCTTGCTGCTGGCCTCAAACCTTCTGGTGATACCTTCCTTTGGCTGTTCAGAAAGGTTTTTCGGAATCTCTACCGGAAATAAAGGGGTCACCGAACAATGCCGAACAATGCCGAACAATGACAAACAATGCTTTTCTGGTAAGATTTAAATAGATCTAAAATAGCCTAATTTTGGACACAAATGGCAGATGATTTAGACGTTTTTGGCGATAAGATAAAGAATTCTTTCTCTAATGTTAAAGAGGACATGTTTAAACTGGAGAAAGACTTAGAAACCATTAAAAAAGAGATAAAAGAAGGAAAAAGAGACAAAATAGCCTTAGAATCTCTATTACAATCCTTAAAAAAGGATATTTCTGAAATAAAGAGCTTTTTAGCCGATTCTAAGAAAAGTTCCACCGGAAATAAAGGGGTCACCGAACGATACCGAACAATGCCGAACAATGCCGAACAATACCAAACAGTGCCGAACAGTGCTCCTACAATGAAAAAACCGGCAAGTTTGCCGGAAATCCAAGCTGCTTTCCGGACTCTCACCGACAGAGAATTCTCTGTTTTCCTCTCTATTTTTGAGCTAGGACAGCAATTTGGCGAAACAAATTACCTCACCATAGCCACCCACCTCAATGTCACAGAATCACCCGTTCGCAACGCGGTGAATGCCCTGATCGCAAAGGGTCTTCCTGTCGTAAAAGAGCGAGTTTTCAATGGTAAAACCTCACTTTTCATAAATAAAGCCTTTACTGACCACCATTCATTGGTCAAGCTTATCCAGTCCAGACAGAATCTTGCTGATCAAACAACCCTTTCTTGAGCAAAAACCATTTATTCTTCGGATTTAACTCTCACTTTTCCGAAATGAACCCTTTTTTGACACATTCATTTTTTGACCCTACCTTTTTTTCAGTCTTTTTCAATCTCTCCAACACTCTCTTTTGCAAAAACAAGGCTTTTTCCGCTATTATTGCTATTTTATCCTCCTTTTTCTGGAATCCCCCCTATTCTACCCCTTTTCTCTAATAGGACTCCCTCATAACTACCCTTTTTCCAAGACCACAGTCTACTTTCACCTCTCACTTTCACCAAATAACCCCTTTTTCCGTTTTATTCACGGCCGGAAAACCCACACACCAAAAAGTTTTCGGTCGGAAAACCCACGAGCCGTTTTATTTTCGGTCTCACTTCTTCAAAAAGGAAAAAATTGACCCTTTTTTCTATATTTTTTTTATTTTTTTTCTTGTACCGACGCATCATCTCCCTTTTCTCACATCCTCCAAAATACCCGTTTATGCGTCGGAGACGTCTACGAAACGTTCATTTCTTTATAAAACGCGTCGGTAAAACGCGTCGGAGGCGTCTACGAACCGTCGACGACATGTCTACAGACGTCTACGACGCGTCTAAGACGTCTTCGAAACGTACCGACGCGTGGGTACATTTATAAAGGATAAACACCCTTCAGAGGGCATGGGGTTCCTGTTTTTCGGGAGAAAGAGGTCTGAGAGTGACAAGGCTGTTGAGCACGTTAATCAGATTTCTGCAAATTTGAAAGATTCTTTCATTAGAGTTAAGGCTGATATCAAGGTCGTCCGCGACTGGCTCTCCTTTTTCAAGGATAAAGACGGTGAATATAACCGGCGTTTTGATAATATTGAGTCTCGCATGGAAGAAATGTCCCAAGTTGTTGCTTATTTAGCGGAGCGAGATCAAGAACTTCCTAAAAAACAGCCGCAAAGGCAGGTTCAAGGCCCTCATACAGTAGAACAACCTTATTATGACACTCCTCTAGAGGTTATACCTGTTTCTTCATCATCCCATGCACCTCTTGAAGACCTCACAGAGACTCAACGGGCTATTTTCTTCCGTTTAGGGGCATTCCAGCGAGAATCAGGCCAGGATTTTGTACCATTAAAGGCCTTAGCACTTGATATTTATCCTGGTAAATCGTATGGGAAAGTACGTTCTACAGTGTCGGAATATGTGGGTATTTTGGTTGATATGGGTATGATCAAAAAAATACGTAAAGGAAAACAAACCTATATTGGCATCACAGATAAGGGTAAATCTTTTTTCCAAAAAAATGAGCCAAAACAAACAAAAAAAGCTACCCAAAAAAGAGCAAAAAAGGGTGTTGAAGAAGAATAATTCTGCTCAAAACTTATAAGCAATGATTAAAGGTTTTTTTGTATGAAACAAAGAGAAAATTGTCCTGAATGTGGCCACCAATTACATGTTGGTGAACATAAATTTGCCGATGGTGAATTTCGTATTCGTTATTGTAAACAATGTGGGTATCGTTCTGAAAAACCTGAATGACTATGTTGGGATAATCTCATTCTATCAAAAGTATGTTTATATGGTTTGAAGTTTCTCTAATGGGTGGGTGACAAGTGCAGTGCGTCGTCCGGCAAAACAAATTGCGCGGATTGGGGTTGATGAAAGTAATAACAGGAGGACCTCTGGTGATTTGCCCTTAGTTCTTGCTGCATATACATTGCATGCTGGAGAATCTGTGCCTCGTCCAATGGGTAAACATGGGGCGATTAAGAAAACAGTTGAGGGTCGTAATCGTTTTGCAGGTCGTGCTGTTCCTTTTTTGAGGGAAGCTAATAATTTTTTGTATTGTACAGTTCCTGTTGGTTTGGATAAAGTTGCGTATTCTCGAATACGTGCTATTGCGACGGCAAGACTTATTTGTGAAGCAGTCATTCGATTAGAGTGTGAGCCATTTGAAGTTGTTGTTGATGGCCACCCATTTAATGAAACGGTGCAAGAGGTTGTGCGATATGCGTTGGTTGATTATGGTGTGCCGAGCGAAGCAGTATTTTTTGAACCTCGCGCAGATAAGCGGTATAATGCTGTTAAACTAGCTGACCGTGTTGCGTATGCTATTACGGGGTTGCGCCGTGGAAGGAGGTCAAGGCGTTGGCCTTATGTGGGGCATAAAGTTAATCTTCATAATCTTCCTTCCATTGACAGGAAGAGGTTAGAGGCCCGTTTAGATGAATGATTAAAATTTGTAAGCGATGCTAAAATATTAATTTATGTGTTCTAATGCTTGTGCCGTATGACTCAAACCTAAGACCTCTCCAAGAATGGATGAAGCACGTGCAGAAGGTATGTCTGTTTCAAAGGGTATGCCTTGTCCAAGAATAGCAAGATCTCTGCTAAAACTCTCTAAATCTTCAATAAGGGGGTCTAATCGATCAGTTTTTTGTTGGTTATCTCTTGCAAGGAGTGGGTACATAGTTGCAAGTGTGGTGCTAAGATAGGTGTGGAGTCGGCCTAACATGTCGGCGTTACTTGTTTCAAAGGCGTTTTTAATCATGGGGAGTGACTCTAGCCCTCGTCGGGTATTCAATCGTGGTGTGTCTAATTGGCTTCGATACATCCTCTGGTTACGTAAAGGAACTTAAAGAATCTTTCGTTTCGCTTAAAACCTCTAGGCAGTGCCTAAACACTATACACAAAGGATTTCGCCTAATATACCTTAGGTGCAGTTCGCTAATAATTAACAAGCGAATATTAATATCCTTTCTTTTTTAACCATGAAACTATTTCTTCCCGAAAGGGTTCGGTATGGAACATTTTATGGTGGTTCGGACAAAGACCGACAAGATTGGATATTTGATCATTTTTGTGATTACCGTCTTTGTGATGCAAATCAACAACTTTATCAAACCCACATAATACACATTTTTCCGTTATTTTTCTATACAATTCTAAGGAAATATTGTGGCTTTTTTTTGCATTATGTGCTTTAATAAGATCATAATGATAAACAACATTGTGACAAGAACTGCAATAACCTCGTGCATGGTGGGGTCTTTCTCGTTGACACCGTTTACAAATAACTTTTTTTGGTTTCCAACTGTATTTCTTATAACATTTATAGCACATTTCTTTACTATGGAACTCTTTTTTTTCATTACATCCTTTGCATAGAATTATTCTTCGACTATTGGGGTTCTTTTCAACCATTTGTTCAAGATAAATATTCGTCTATAAAAAACCATCGAACATATTTTTGTATAATTACCGATGGTAACTATCAAAAAAACTTATGAACAATACTTAAAGATTATAATCACAGCGAAATCTTTAAGAACAGCTTTTTTATGGTGGTGTGTAGTTATGACCTTTGTAAGTAAGAATCGCTATAGTACAAGACACACTAATCTTGGAAAATTAGCACATGCATTAATAGAAGCAAAGATTGAAATTTCTCCTACCTTTCGCTTTGTAGGAGAATTATCTCCAGGGATGGCTGAACGAATTGCTCATGTTCCTACAGGAATAGTTGTGGGGTATCTTGGACAAAGAAGTGTGGCAACAGTTACGTATGGTTGTCATTTTTTGGGAGAATTAATGGAACGTCCACATGATATGCTTGAAGCATTATTTGATAAAAGTGTTCGTGATGAACAAACAGTTTATCAAAGACCGGCTGAAACGAATATATCTCATTTACTCGAATAGTAATAATTAAGAATATGGTGTGTCTGGGTATTTTTATCTTATATGCATAGAAGTAAGATTAGGTGAACTCTTTCTCGAAACATTTTTGTTTTTCAGTGCATAAAACATATAAACATCAATCCCCTTGCATTAGAATCATGAAATATAGAATAACTGTTGAACAAGATGAAAACGGCATCTATGTAGCTGAATGTCCCGCGCTTCCTGGATGTGTTTCTGAAGGTAAAACAAAAGAAGAAGCAGTAGAAAATATTAAAGATGCTATTCAAGGATATGTAGAAAGTCTCAAAAAACACAATGAATCCGTTCCTCCTTCAACTGGTGAAGTAGTAATAGAAGTAACACCCTAAACTACCAACAAATCTTTCTGGAGAAACTGTTGTTAAGGCCCTTACTAAACAAGGGTATGCTATCGATCACCAAACAGGAAGCCACATTATTCTCAGACAAAACATTCAGCCGTTTAGAAGGTTAACAGTTCCAAAACACAAAACGTTAGCCAAAGGAACGTTGCGAGCAATCATAAGACAAGCTGGTATGGCAAGGAAAGAATTTCTTGCGTTGATATCTTAACTGCACAGAATTAAGGTTATATGAACTTATCTTTTCTTTAAGAATGTTTCTCGTGTTATTTTAAGATCTTTTTTTATTATTTTATTCAAAAGACCTCTATCTACTTTTGTTCCAGGGTGGTTTGGTATGATTGTTGTTCTTCCATCTGCATGTTCAAAAAACATATGACTCCCACTTTGTCTTTTACATTTAAATTTTAGTTTATCAATAACTTTTGCTATATCTACTGCTGTCATCAAAGGCAACTTTGGCAAGTTAAACCTCTATTTGTTGGATACTTAAAAATTTTGTTTCAATTTCAAAATCTTCTTTCGCATCTAAATATAACTGAATTGCCTCTTTGGTATTCTTTAACAATTCCTCTTGTGTTTTTCCTTGTGTGTGGCATCCTGGAAGTTCCACAACCTCTGAGATAAGGTATCCGTCTTCACCCTGCTCTATAATTACATTAAATTTCTTTTTCATAAATGTAGTATAAATCTCTTATTTTATATAGCTATCTATCATTTATTCGGAAAAAGCTGTATTCATAAAATCAATGTTATGTGAACTATTTAATGGTTATCTGTTTCCTCCAAAAAAATTAAGTGTATTTTATGATTACATAAGCTTTGACAGCATCTCTAAAATCAGCACCCTTTTTCAGAGTGTAAAGAAAAAACTCACTAGGAAATCTTTGTAACATATCAGCATCGTAGATTATGATTATGCTAGGATTATTCTGATAGACATATTCCCATGCCTTTTCAGCAGAATGGTCTGCATATACTACCTGAAAAGACGAAAGACCATATTCTTTTAATTTATCAGCCTCAGCAAAAGAAATATTTTGAGAGGTTTTGTCATTTCCATATTTTAAAAAATATTTATAATTTTTTTTATCAATTCCCCTGTAAAGCAATTTCCCTGAATTCTTCACGCGAAAGTGTGCCATTTTCAAAAGGATAGAAATTGTATTGGAACCCAGTTTATTTTTTCTAACAAGTTCCTCAAAAGCTTGGTGATCCTCCCACCATAAATGTGTTAAATAGCCAATCCCATCGTTAGATCTCCGCATATTAGCCTCTATTTCTTTATCTCTAATCTCAATTTCAAATTTCTTCGAGTGAAACCACAACATCTTAAATTATTTTAACTTGATCTTACTATAAAAAAGTATTTGCGAGCTTGTTTAGGTTAAAAAACATAAGTAGACATAACAGTAATTAGATGCTTTAAAAAGAGGATAGATTTATAATTTCTTTTCCCTAAGTGCCGTAGATGGAACAAAAAAGAATGATTGTTGCACGGGCAATTTTAGCAGATTTGGAAGGAAGAGTGTTATTGTTACAACGATCTGATACAGTTACCCACAGTCCTGGCAGATTTTCTTTACCTGGGGGGAAGGTTGAACCGGGCCAATCACTCAATGATACCTGTATTCGTGAAGTGTTAGAAGAAACAGGATTGGTCATTCATAGTTTAACACCGTAGCTTCTGGAAGAGATATCCAAAGACCTGCAGAAGATGTTGAAGTTGTTACCACATATTTTGTAGCAGAATACACGGGTGTTGTCAAAATAAACGGGGAATCACAACGTTTTGTATGGGTTCCTCCTAACGATTTAGATCAGTATGATATTGCTTTTGGAAATGATAAAGTACTACAAACATATCTTGCTTCTAGATAATATCCTACTTTTCTACCAAAAAACCTATAAATTGTAAACCTATATTAAACATATGAAAATTGATGTTATTTTAGAAAAACAAGATGAAGGTGGATATACGGTGTCTGTTCCTTCTCTTCAAGGATGTATTTCTCAAGGTGAAACGAAAGAAGAAGCGTTAAAAAATATTGAAGAAGCTATTGAGTTGTACATTGAATCAGATGAACAACCAAACAGTGCAGATAAAGAAACGATCACTCTTTCTGTATGAAGCTTCCGCAAATTTCTGGAAAAGATCTTATTAAAAAATTAAGTAAACAGGGTTTTGTTATAACTCGGCAAAAAGGATCTCATGTAAGGCTTGAAAAAACAATCAATAAGAAGATTATTAAGTTGACCGTTCCTTTGCATAAAACAATGAAGAAAGGAACACTTTTACGTGTAATAAAAGATGCAAAATTGCGTCCGGAAGATATTTTCTAAACGTCGCCTAAGAGTGCTTACCTGAACAAACCACTTATATATTTGATAGGTAATAATTACTATTATGAAAGCAACACCCGAACATCATGAGCGTATTGCAAAGATGACGTTTGCGTCAGTATACCCTCACTATGTAACCAAAATAGAGAAAAAAAACAGAACAAAAAAAGAATTACATCAAGTGATAGAATGGTTGACGGGTTTTGATGAAAAAACACTAAACAAGCTAATTGATGATAAAGCTACGTTTG
>Ga0209992_10002485_pt1 | contig 16771 bp, 16 predicted proteins | sample 2SBtaG_2_FD_182564 | JGI IMG/M metagenome (GOLD analysis project Ga0209992, IMG submission 182564) | Deep subsurface microbial communities from Kolumbo volcano to uncover new lineages of life (NeLLi) - 2SBTROV12_ACTIVE470 metaG (SPAdes)... | ecosystem: Environmental > Aquatic > Marine >... | reverse complement strand
TTGTCGATGAGCCAGGTCGTCACGACCAGGCGCCGGACATGACGGTGGGGTCATCAAGGTCCTCGGCAAGTGCTGCGATTCGTTTGAGCTGATCGATGCGGACCGGGTTGGCGTCGGCGATGCGTTCGCGCTCGAGTGCTCGGCGGAGGTACTCGGCTCGTGAGAGGCCGACTCGCTTCGCCTTGGCGTCGATTGCTGCCAGCACCTCGTCGGGGACGTCTCGAATCAGGATGTCAGTCACGGCCACCTCTGATGATATCTAACGATATCACGCGCGCCCCGACTGTCGCCAACGGGCTTCATTGTGGAGAGGGGACGGTGCCGAGGCCGTGTTCAACGCCTCCCGGAGCTGGTCGATCGTCGGGGACCCGGCCGGCCCATCAGGGGTCTGATAGACCCGACACGACAAACCGACCGGCGCGTCCGCGTCGGCGAAGGGATCGACACCGTCGACCAGAATGCTGGGCGAGCCCCGGAAGCGGGTGCGTTCGGCCTCTTCGGGGGTGTCGACGATGCGGCGAGTCACCTGCAGGCCTGGCACCTCGGCCTCGAGGGCCCGCAGGTGGGCGTCGGCGTCGAGCCAGTTGGGGCAGTCGTCGAAGTACAGCAACGTCACGTCCATAGGGCCACGGTAAGGCTTCTCCTACAGGAGAAGGTCAAGGGGGTATGGTGGAGAGCATGTTGATCGGTGAGCTGGCCGACGCCGTAGGACTTCCCACCAGGACGGTGCGGTTCTATGAGCGCAAGGGCCTGTTGCCCGAGCCCCGCAGGGCCGACAACGGCTACCGGGTCTATGACGAGGACACCCTGAACCGGTTGCAGTTCATCCGGTCGGCCCAGACCGCCCGGCTGACCCTGGCCGAGATCCGCAGCATCATCGAGATCCGCGACACCGGCGAAGCGCCGTGCACCCACGTCGGGGACCTACTTGGGAACAAGCTGACCGAGATCCGAGACCGCCGCAAGCAGCTCGCGGGTATGGAGCGTGAGCTCGAAGCACTGGTGGAGCGCAGCCGTCGCCTCGATCCCGCCGACTGCGGCGAAGGCGACATCTGCCACATCCTTCGACCCGAGCCAGACATCTCGTAGGGCGCGAAGGCACCCCTCACCGGATCCCGACGTGTCGATGCTCGCTGCTATTTGGGGTTGACGGAGAGGGCATAGAGGTCGATGGGTTCGCCGTGTTGCATGTGTGCGGGCCCTGTGGTGTCAAGCCCTACTGCAGTGGCTGGAGGTCATCGAGGATCCATGGGAGAAGTTCGCCGACGGTGGGATGGGCCAAGGTGGCCTTGCGGAACGTCTTGTAGGACTGCTTGGCGTGCATGTACGGGGCGAAGATGTTGATGACCTCGTCGCCGCCCACGCCGAGGATGGCAGCTCCGAGGAATTCCTCGGTGTCGGCGTCCACGAGGATCTTGATGAGGCCGGCGGTCTCGTCTTTCTCTTTGGCTCGTGAGATGTGGGCCATGGGGCGAGTGGCGATGAGGACGTTGCGTCCGCTGTCGCGGGCTTGGCGTTCGCTCATGCCGATGCGGCCGAGCGGTGGGTCGATGTACATGGCGTGGATGGGCACGCGGTCGGAGAGTTTGCGATCGCCGTCTCCGGTGTAGTTGTCCCAGAAGATCTCGCCGTCGTTCACCGATGTGTGGGTGAACGCGCCGGCGCCGTTGACGTCGCCGATGGCGTAGATGTGGTCGACGTTGGTCTGCATGGTGTCGTCGACGGGGATGTAACCCTGTCGGTTGGCTTTCACGCCGGCGGCGTCGAGGGCGAGTTTGTCGCTGTTCGGCACTCGCCCGACTGCGAGTAGCAGGTGGCTGCCGTGGATCGTCTCTGTGCCGTCGGGGGTGTCGAAGGTGACGTAGACCTGGCCTGCGCCGTCTTGCTTCACTGACTGCACGGGCGTACCGGTGAGCACGGTGATGCCTTCGCCGGTGAGTATGTCGGTTGCGGCTGTGGCGATGTCGGCGTCTTCGCGGGGTATGAGTTGGTCGGCGCCCTCGAGGATGGTGACCTCGGCTCCGAAGCGGCGGAAGATCTGGCCGAACTCGATGCCGATGTAGCTGCCGCCGACGATCACGAGGTGCTCGGGAACGGTGTCGAGATCGAGCAGCCCGGCGTTGTCGAGCCAGTCGACTTCGTCGAGGCCGGCGATTGGCACCTGAAGGGAGCGGGTGCCGGTGTGGATGACGATCGTGTCGCCAGAGATGATGTCGTTGCCGACCTGGACTTCGTGTTCGCTGAGGAAGTGGGCGTATTCGGGGTAGAGGTCGATACCTTGCATCGTTCGGAGCCACTCTTCCATGCCGCTGTTGTCTCGCATGGAATTCATACGGGCCCGCACGGTCTCGAAGTTGATGGAGTACTCCGCGATCTCCACTCCGAAGTCGGGTCCGCGGCGTGCCATGTGGGCAGCCCTCGCGCTGGCAACGAGTGTCTTGGTCGGGGTGCAGCCGTAGTTGACACACGAGCCGCCGACCTTGCCACCTTCGATGAGGGCAACTCGCTTTCCGGCGGCCGCCAGGCGGGGAATGATGGTCCCGGTTGCCTGGCCGGTTCCGATCCAGATCACGTCATAGTTCTTCATGTCGTAGCAACCCATGCCCGCCTCGGACACTTCCCGCCCACCGGAAGAGCCGGTGGGCCGCCGCGGAGCGCAGCCGTCCGTCGATCCAGCCGACTGCGGCGAGGGCGACATTTGCCACATCGTTTGACCGAACCGCGACGAACCCTGACTGCCCGTCAACGGGTCGTCTGACCGGCCCGCGCGAAGGCGTGAAGATGGCCGGGTGAAAATCGAAGGCTGCGGCCTCCGGGGCCGCGCCCCTTGTGACACCGCCGACACTCATTACGACAGCGCGCATGGCTATGGATGCCGAGAACCCCGGTTGTGAGCCTCTGACCAGCTGAAACGGTGGCCGCTACGCTGCGCTGGCCAGGTCGAGCCAAGCGCTTCGGCGGCGTGGTTAAGGGTTGCAATCCCCCTCCGACACCATCGAACTCCCTGGTCAGAGCGGGTGGAAACGCTCCCAGGGGTGTCGGTTGCGAATGGATTTGTTCACTGCAGCGTCGGAACATGTGACAGCCTCAGGTCGACAGTGACGCAGCGCCGGAGGCGTCGGCTTCTACTCTTCTTCGAGGTGTTCGTGGACGTGAGGCTCGGGCGCCAGGTTTCGCGGAGCGAACGACATCGACTGCGCGAGGCCGGAGGCGCCGATGCGACGGACTCGACCACGTCCGAGCTTGAAGTTGTAGCGAAGGTTGAGTGGTTGGAGGCTGCTGTCGCCTGACGTGATGCTGTTGGAGGGCGAACCCGGGTACAGGAAGTACGTGTAGGTCACGCCGGGCGGCACCACCTCAGTGATGTATGCCGCTGCGGTGAACGACGCGCTCGTTCTTCGACCGAGCTGGTCGAGGACGTTGTCGCTCTCCACGCTCACGATGTCACCGTTCTCGAGTCCCCGCGGTGTGGCATCGTCCGGATGTATCTCGAGGAAGTTCATCGGCCATCGGGTGGTCGTGATCTCCCGCCTGGAATGGTCGAACATGCTGTTCCAGATGGCATTCACGCGTCCGTTGAGCACCCACAGTTCGCCGCGAGACGTATCGGGTCCGAGGACCTGGTTGCGGTCGGCCACCGCATCCCAATCGGCGAGCACGAAGTTGGCCTTCCCGCTGTCCGTCTTGAACCGCAGATCGGCGTGGAGGCGCTCGGTCTCGACGAGCTCGCCGGCCTCGATCGACAGCGGCGTCTGCACGCCGGTCGTCCCGAACTGGCGAAGCAGGTCGTGGGCTCGCATCCCCCGCTGTCGGGCGAGTTCGACCAGAGCTGCGAAGTCGCGCCGCCCGCCTCGGCTGCGCTCAGAGGCTTCTTCGAAGATCTCGTTGGTGTCCTGCCAGCCGAACCCGTCATAGCCCATTCTCTGCGCCACCTGGGCGAAGATCCACCAGTCGGGGCGCGCCTCTCCCGGTGCGTCCATGAACTTCTCGTAGATCCGGAGCCGTCGCTCGGCGTTGTTCCTGGCGAAGTCCTCTTCGCCCCAGGTGGCTGCGGGCAACACGAGGTCGGCCAGCTCGGTCGACTCGTTGAGGTAGATCTCCTGCTGCACGATGACCATGCCGCCGGCGTCCATACGAGCCTGGAGTGCGTTGCGAACGCCGTCCGGATCGCTCGTGGTGACGCGCGGTCCACGGTTGACAAGGTCCGCCACAGCCGATCGAAGCGCCTGCGAAGCGCCCATGGCCGAGATCCAGTTGGTGCCGACGACCCACCTGAAGCGAGTGTTTCCCTCCACGAGCCAGCGCTCGGTGTCCATCTCGACGGGATGGTCCTCGAAGAAGTGCGGCGACTTGTCCAGCGGGTAGCCGGCTGCCCTCTGCCCACCTCGCTGGTGGCCACCCATCCGCGATGTGGTCCGCCCCGGACGCCCGACCGCCCCGAGGAGAACACCGAGATTGCCGACGGCGGCGGTGTTCTCGTAGTTGTGCGACCAGTAGACGCCTTTCTCGAAGAGGATCGAGGTCTTGGGCCGCTCGCCGCCGCCGCCCGTCAGGAGTCTTGCGGCCTCGCGGATCTGGTCGGCAGGGACGCCGGTGATCGCCGCTGCGCCGTCGGCTGTGAACTCGTCCCTGCTGAGCAGGTGATCTCGAAGCTGGGCGAAGTCCATTCCGAACCGGCGTCGCCGCCACTTGCCCTCGGCGTCCATATCGGCGCGGCTCGCTGTGTGGTGGTCGACGAAGTCGCGGTCGTACCAGCCTCTCTCGACGATCTCCCGGGCCAGAGCGCTGTACAGCGCTGTGTCGGTTCCCGGGTGCAGCTGCAGGTGAAGTCCGCCGTGTTGTTCGGCGTAGGCCGCGGTGAAGGTCCGGCGCGGATCGACGTAGATCAAAGCGGCGCCACCCGCTGCCTGGTAGGTGGTGAAGCGCACCGTCTTGGTTTCGTAGGGATCGCTCCCGCAGATCATGATCACATCGGCCTCGGCGTCGTCCGCGAACGCGGACCCGAAGGCGTCGATGCCGGTATCGGAGAGCCCTGGAACGTCGTCCCCGTCGGCGGGAGCGTGGTGCGGAGAGAAGTTGGGGGTCCCGATCTCGCCGAGTGCGAGCTTGGTCGCGGCGTAGACGTTCTCGTAGTACTGGTAGCTGTAGAGCTTCATGCCCCAGGCGAGCTCGTCCCACTCCTGGAGTACGTAGGTCGAAAGGTCCGCCACCAGGTCGAGCGCCATGTCCCAGCTGATCGGGACGAGCTGGCCGTTGACCCGGAGAAGCGGTCGCTGCAGTCGATCGGCAGTACGCCCCGTCGGTGACCAGATCTTCTGGGCGATTGCGCCGCCGCGCACGCTGTGGGTTCCTCCGATGTTGACCGCCTGGGTCGTCGCGTCGGGGACGATGAGCACGTTGTGCTGTCGCCCGTCGATGACGGTCACGTTGTGCATGTTCTCGGTCGGCCACCCCCCAGTGAGCGCTGCTTGGGGATAGTCGACGCCCAGCGCATTGTCAGAGGCCGCTTGCCCGCCTTCGTGCCCGACCGGCCACGTGTAGACGCGGTACCCGCATGCGACGGGGCAATACTCGCAACACGTGGTGTGCACGGCTGCGTTGGGGGGAGGCACAGGGACTGTGGACATGTCGACTCCTCAGCCGGTCACGAGGTTGTCCGACCGGCCGTAGATCAGGCGGGTCACGCCGGTCGCGTAGATGTCGTCACCGTCGAGTTCGAGGTCGACTCGCGGGAGATTCTGAGTGGCCTGCCCCAGCACGACCTGCCCGTCACGCGCCAGATCGAAGGTCGTGAAGTGGCACGGGCATGGTCCGAGTACGCCGGAGTCGATGCGGACGTCTTCGATGGGACACCCCATGTGAGTGCACCGGTTGGAGAACGCCACCACGTCGCTGTCCGGCCCGGCACCGCCCGTCGCAGGCCGACCGAGCCTGACCAGCAGGCTGGTATCACCGGGGGCGGGGTACTCGAAGGCGACCGTGTCGCCTACCGCCAGTTCTGACAAGCGGGCGATCGGTTTGCGCCCGTAGCTGACTGTCTCCCTGGTAGATCCATCCGACCGGGTGTCGCGTCGCTTGACGATCGGGACTGCGACCGCTGTCGTCGCGGTGGCACCGGCCGCCGCTCCCACGAACAAGAACTCACGTCTGCTCATCACCATGGGCCAAGCCTGGGATCATCGCTTTCGAGTGAGAAGGGTCGGAGGTCCCTACTCAGTTGGGCCGGCGCGTGGTTCCCTGCCTCTCATGGCAGAGACGATGCCCACGGACGACCCCGGACCCACTTCGGTGCAGGCCTTCTTCGTCGGCTTCGGCCTCTCGTCGCTCGTCGTGGTGCTCTTGGCGGTCGTCAGCGTGGGCCTGTTGGACGGGCGCGACCGGGTGTTCGAGCCACACGAGGTGGAGATCGACGCTCCGCAGATCTATGCAACGCGGTGCGCCGGCTGCCATGGAGACGAGGGCCAGGGCGTCGTCGGACCCGCCCTGGGCGGCGGGGAGGTGGCGCAGCGCTTTCCTGACATCGCCGATCAGATCGCCGTCATCGCGTCAGGTCGCGGCCTCATGCCCGGCTTCGATCACATCCTCAGCGATGAGGAGGTGCGAGCCGTCGCCGAGTATGAGCGAGGTGAGCTCGGCCGCTAGCGAGAATGCCGTGAATTGGCGGGTTCTGCCGCTCGGTGCCGCTGGGCTCCACTCGGTGGGCGGTCGTTCAAGTCCCCTCCGACACGCTCGTCAGTACGCCGCATCGGCTGTGCTGAGGCAACCCCATCAGGTGAGTCCAAGAACGGTGATGAGTGCGTCATCGATCGACCACAGCTCGTCGGGCGAGAGGTATCCCACTCGGTCGCCAAGCCGCTGAGCGTCGACAGTTCCGAGCTGTTCGACGAGGACGCGCGTCGTGTGGCCGGCTACGGCTATCTCGGGTCGAAACGAGGCGGGTCGGGCACTGGGTGAGGTTGGTGCGACGATGAGTACCGAACGAGGAAGCAGTTCATCGGCTTGGACCACGACGCCGTAGCGCACGCCCTGTTGCTCATGGCCTAGGCCCTTCGGGGCTCGGAACCGGTAGACCTCACCCCGGCGCACGCATGGACTCCATGAGCGAGGCGACGGCAAGCATCTCCTCGCGGTCGGCCTCGTCGGCCTCGAGCGCCGCAGCTTCGGTGGCGAGATCTCGCCCTCGCCGGAGTCGAGCTGCAGAAGCAAGCAGCGACGATCGGATTGCCTCGGATCGGGTCAACCCAGACGACTCGAGCGTCTGTAGGGCGCGCTCGGTCTCCTCATCGAGTCGGACAGAGATTGCTTTGGCCATGTCATCAGTATGACAAAACGTGATACATCTCGGCAGCCTCGCTCGCGCCGGACCTTGGCCCGCTTAGCGCCGGTGAAGACCGCTTCGGCCGAGGCGAAGTCATCGAGGTTGACGATGGCCTCGTGGGTTGGCTTCTCGGACCAGATCCATGCGCTGCGGTCGTTCCAGCGCATCTTGGATTGGTGCCGGAGTGAGACGTTGTCGGCGTCGAGGAGTTCTTCGTGGCGTTGTTGACTGTTCCAGACTTGGAACCCGGTGTGTAACGGGGGCTCTGCAGGATGGCCCGGACACCAATGTTGCTCCACACTCGCGAGTCGTGATGCGGTTGCGTTCGCCCTTGCTCATTCCCCCAGGCTGGCCACGACAGCAGGGACGGACGCGTGTGATCCCAAAGATGTCGTATCTGAACGGCGATCCGCGCGGTCCTGGGGCGTTGCGAAGCCATGCGGGAGGACACCGGAGGTGCCTTCGACGTCTTCGAGGTGCCGGCACCCGACTCGACCCGTCTGGCCTGGTCAAAGGGTGGGCGATCGAGACCGCGGCCGAGATCCTCGAGAGCTACGACTGCGCCAACTTCTGCATCAACGTCGGCGGCGACATCGCCCTGCGCGGCCGGCCCACCCCCGATACCCGTTGGCGCGTCGGCACCCGGCACCCCGATAGGCCAGAGGCCTGGGCGCTGGTGATCGAAGGCGACGAACGGCTTGCCGTTGCGACGTCGGCCACCTACGAACGCGGAGCCCACATCGTCGACCCCCACACCGGCCAGCCGACAAAAGCTCTTGCCAGCTCAACGGTCGTCGGCCCAGACCTGACCGTGGTCGACTCACATGCCATGCCGGTTTTCGTGATGGGTCTCGAGGGAATCGCCTGGATCGATACCCGGCCGGGATACGACGCCTACCTGATCACCAACGATGACCAGACGTACTGGAGTTCGGGTTTCGCTCAGCACCCTGTCGACGTGTCGCGCGTCGACGGTTGGGCACCGCCTCCAGAAAGCTGAGCGGGTCGGAGGAGGCGCTCCTGCGCCCATAACATGTGCATGTCGAGACGCGTAAAAGGAGGGATCCCGTGCTGGGCGCAGATCGCAGAGCGGATGTGCTCCAGAACGGCGCAATCCGTGCCACGACCGACCGCCGTCGGTGTATGACGCGTCGGCAGGTGGGGACGGTTGGCCCCTCGTCTCGTTCATGAGTGGGACAGGCCGGCGCGCCGTTGTCGCCGCATTGTTGTCGAATCTCGGCGTCGCGACGACCAAGTTCGTGGGATTCCTGATCACAGGCTCCAGCGCGCTGCTGGCCGAGACGTTGCACTCGATTGCTGATACCGGCAACCAGGCGCTGTTGCTGCTCGGCGCCCGCCGGGCGCGCGAGGCCCCATCGCCAGCCCGTCCGTTCGGGAGGGGACGTGAGCGCTACTTCTGGGCATTCGTGGTTGGCCTGGTTCTGTTCGGTCTTGGCGGCGTCTTCTCGCTGTATGAGGGGGTGCGAAAGCTGCGGGCCGGTGAGCATGCGGTGACCAGCCCCATCGTCGGCGTCTCATTGTTGCTTGTCGCGTTCGTGATCGAGGGGCTTTCGTTGCGCACGGCGGTGGCCGAGGCCCGCACGATCCGGCCGGCGGGGCAGAGCTGGTGGCGCTTCATTCGGCGCACCCGCAACCCCGAGGTGACGGTGGTACTCCTCGAAGACGGAGCCGCCATCGTCGGCCTCACGCTGGCGCTCGCTGGGGTGGGTGCTGCTTGGGCGACGGGCGATCCGGTCTGGGATGCTGCGGCCACGATCGGCATTGGCGTGCTGCTCTGTCTCGTGGCAGGACTGCTCACCACCGAAATGAAGAGTCTCCTGATCGGCGAGACCGTTTCGGACGCGATGAGCCAGGCGCTCTGGGCCGCGATCGATGGGGTGGACGGTGTCGATCGTGTGCTCAATCTGAGGACCGAACACATCGGACCCGAACAGATCCTGGTGTGCACCAAGGTGGCGGTCACCGGTCCCGCCGACCTGGACCGAGTAATCGACGTCATCGACGCCGTGGAGGCTGCGGTCGTAGGGCTCATGCCCAACACGCTCACCTGTTACGTCGAGCCTGACAGATATGACGCGGCGCGGCTCGATGTCGAATGGACGTGACGACATGACCGATCCGAGCGTGGGTCTGGAGGCTACATGGTCATGAAAGTGACCGACCCAGCAGAGGCGAGCGGAAAACCGATCGGATTCAAACTCTGCGTCGGTCGGCTGCGGCCTCCGAGATCAGATCAAGATCGGCTGCAGCGGAAAGATTGCCACGGGCTTCTCGATCGTGGCGAGGCTCGCCCAGGGAGCGGACTACACCAATGCTGCCCGGGCCATGATGTTCGCCGTCGGCTGTATCCAGGCACAGCGGTGCCACACCAACACCTGTCCCGTCGGCGTCGCAACCCAGGACGCCCGGGAGAACTTCTCGCCGAGCCGCCGCCCGAGCCGTGGGCGAGCGACTGGACAGCCGCCGATCCAGGAAGATTTGGTGCGTGAACACGACGAGGCGTTCAAGGCTCCCGTCGTCGACCGGGCAGGAACCGTGGTGACATGACGATCGATCCCAGCGACAGCAACGTGAGGGCCGGGTCCCGACCCACTGCGGCCGCGCTGAGTGGTAACTCCCGTCAACAGATGGGGTCCGCCGCGCGGCTGCTCGCCGATCGATACGCCAACAAGGGCACGGCGTTCACCTTTGCCGAACGAGACCTATGGGGTCTGCACGGGCTGCTGCCTCCGGTCGTGGAGGATCTCGGCACTCAGCTTGAGCGTGTAGGTGTGGAGTACGACGCGAAAACGAACGACCTCGAGCGACACGTTTTCCTGCGGGCGCTGCAAGAACGAAACTCGGTGTTGTTCTACGCCTTTCTGACGGCGCATCTCGAGGCGTTGCTCCCGATCGTCTACACACCGACGGTCGGGCCCGCGTGCCAGCACTGGTCGCGCCTCTACCGGCGCGAGCACGGACTGATCCTCTCGTGGCCTCTACGCGATCGTGTCGAGGAACTGCTCGACAACGCCCTGACGGGTCGCGAGGTCGATGTGGTCGTGGTAACCGATGGAGAACGAATCCTCGGCCTCGGCGATCTGGGGATCGGCGGAATGGGCATCCCGGTCGGGAAACTTGCGTTGTACACAGCCAGCGGTGGTCTCGATCCGTCCCGCACGCTCCCGGTCTTCCTCGACGCGGGGACCAACAACGAGTCGTTGCTGTCGGATCCGCTGTACCTGGGCTGGCGCCACCGCCGGGTTCGCGGGGTCGAGTACGACGAGCTCCTCGATGCCTTCGTCGACGCGCTGGCAGCCCGCTGCCCCGGCGTGTTGTTGCAATGGGAGGACTTCGCTCAAGTGAACGCCAACCGGCTCCTGTTTCGCCACCGCGACCGGATCTGCTCGTTCAACGACGACATCCAGGGCACCGCGGCAGTGACTACGGCGGCCATCGTGGCTGGCATGAAGGCCGCCGACGTTCCCTTCGAAGAGCTGCGTCTGGTCGTGCTCGGGGCGGGTTCGGCCGGCACCGGGATCGCCGAGCAGGTTGTCCGCGCGTTGAGGGCCGCGGGTCTCTCCGAGTCCGACGCCCGGCGTCGCTGCTGGCTGGTCGACCGCAACGGGGTCCTACACGATCGATTGACTGGTCTGTTGCCGTTCCAGGAACCGTTCGTTCGCTCGTGGAGCGACATCGAATCCTGGGCGGGCAGCGGCGATCAGGTGGATCTTCTCGACGTGGTCAAGAACGTTTTGCCCCATGCCCTCGTGGGCGTCACGGGCCAGCCCGGCCTGTTCACTGAAGAGGTCATCCGCGCCCAGGCCGAAGGTGTCGATCGGCCGATCGTGCTTCCCCTGTCGAATCCGACCCCTCGTGCCGAGGCGATCCCCGGCGATGTTTTGGCGTGGACCGAGGGGCGGGCCTTGGTCGGGACCGGAAGCCCGTTCGAACCGGTGTCGCTGGGCAGCGCGACGTACACGATCACCCAGGTGAATAACCTGTACATCTTCCCGGGAATCGGGCTCGGCGTTACCGCGGTTGGCGCGCGAGCTGTCTCGGACGAGATGCTCACGGCCGCAGCCTCTGCCATCGGCAACATGAACTCGATCGCCCAGCCGGACGATGGGGCGCTTCTTCCGCCGATCTCGGCCAGTCGGGAGATCGCGCTCCACGTCGCTCGCGCCGTTGCCCTCGCCGCGATCGCCGAAGGCCTCGCACCCGAAGCGTCCGACGAGGACGTCGCCGAACGCATCGACGCGTGTTTCTGGCACCCAGAGTACGACCTGAACACGCGCCACGAATCCAAGGCTGGGGCAATCGGCACACGCGGCTTGCATTGAGCGGTGGCTCGAATCCAGGACTACGCAGTGATCAGCGATTCGAGATAGGTGTCGCCGGAGTCGGGAGCTGGGAAATTGGTGTTCGGCGGTCACTCGGTCGGGCCGCGCTCAGATGGAGGCTCCATCAGGTCGCTGAGCATCGGCTGTACGCCTGCGGAGTGCTGCTGACCGCCGAGGCGGCGCTCGACAACAACATAGGCGGCCAGGGCGGCGACGCGGCCGAGGCCAGCGTCGACTCGGTCGGCGTCGAGCTTGGGAAGGCGCCGAGCAGCGCGTCGGGCCCAGCGCGTGAGGCCATCCTTGGCCAAGAGCAGGCCAGCGATGATGAGGCCGAAGCCTGCGATCAGGACTGCTCCTACGACGGCTGCCGTGGCGTAGATGGGGTGGAATCCGCTCGTGGGGATCGAAACCTACAGCGCAGCCCACAGCAACAGATTGAGTACGACTGCCGAGCCCAGGGCCTGGAGCCCCAAGGCGAATGCGAGGTCGGAGCTGGCGACTCCGGCCAGGCCGAAGAGTCGGTAGTTGACCGCTGCTGTCGTGGCCGCTCCGCCGGGCACCACGTGGTTGACGCCCATCGACGCGAGCACGACCCCGAATGACACCGCGAGGGAGGGTCGCGACCCTGACGGGAGGAGAGCCCGAGTGAGTTGGGCATAGGTCACCACAGCCCCGGCCTCGAGAGCGAGCGCGCCGGCGACGAGTCCGGGCGAGATCTTGGCCACGGTGTCGAGGGCGGCCCGGGCGCCGGCCAACTGCGGGACAACAAACACGTGCGCGACGAAGGCCAGGGTGAGCAGCTGGACCAGGTTGCGAAGGCGAAAGCGTCGATGATTGGAGGAACTCATTGGATCCAGATGTCATTCAGGGCGTTCATCGCATTGGCCCTTTCAGCTCACAACCATTTGGCGCGTCGGAAGAGGCGAAACAGAACGAGGCAACTCAGCGCCATGGCCCCAAGCGAGAGCGGGTAGCCCACGGTCCAGTCGAGCTCGGGCATGTGGCGGAAGTTCATGCCGTAGATCCCGGCGATGATGGTCGGCGATGCAGCGATCGCGACCCACGCGGAGATCCGTCGCATGTCCTCGTTCTGCTGGACACCCACCTCGGCGAGGCGGACGCTGACCTGGGTGAGGTTGGCCTGGAACACGGTCGTCAACAGCTCTCGCTGCGTGTCGGCCCGATCCACGACGCGAGATAGGTTGTCCAGAACGTCGCGGAAGTAGACCGGCTCCCCCCGCAGCGGTGCCTTGCCCGTCGCAAGTACGTTCAGGGGGCCGATCAGGGGGCGGGTCGCGGCGAGCAGGTGCAAGACCTCGCGCTTCAGCTCGTAGACACTCTCGATCGAGTCGATACCGTCGTCGCTGAAGACCGCTTCCTCGACACGCTCGACGGCATCGCCCAGGGCATCGAGGACCGGGGCGTAGCCGTCGACGACCCGATCGAGGACGGCGTGAAGCACCGCCATGGGCCCGGCTTCCAGCGCCTCGGGGTCGGCCTCCATGGCGGCGCGGACCTCAGTGAGTTTCGCTGCCGGGCCGTGGCGCACCACGACGATCGAGTCGGCGGCGACGAAGATCTGTAGCTCGCCGGTGACAACTCGGCTGCTGCCGGGGTGTAGCGCTGCGGTGCGCACCGCGATGAACAGCGACTCTCCGTAGACCTCCAGCTTCGGCCGCTGGTCCGCATCGGTCGCATCTTCGATCGCGAGCTCGTGGAGGCCCAACGCCTCGCGAATCCCTTGGAACTCGTCTGGATCGGGCTCGAAGAGCCCGATCCAGGTGAAGCCCCCGTCGCCTGGTGGGGTTGCCCATGGTTCGGACCGATCGGTCCGTCGGCCGTCGATGTAGCGGGCCGCGTCGACGATCATGCCGGTACTTGCGATCGAGCCGCGCCTGGGCGAGCGGGGTTGGAGTGGGTGTTGGGCGTGGTCATGGGCTCCGTCTCTTCAGGGTGAGTGCCCCGGCGGCTAGCGCTCCGAGAGCCATGATCGCGGTCACGGCGAGGTCGACGAGCACTTCGTTGGACACGCCGCCGCGATCGGCGACCCACCGGAGGGCGTCGTAAGCGAACGTCAGGGGAAGCACCGCGGAGATGACCTCCAGAGGCCGAGCCATGGCATGTCGGTCGACGAGAAGCCCACACAAAAGGAACTGGGGCAGTAGGAAGGCGGGCATGAACTGGATGGCTTGGAACTCGGTGTGGGCGAAGGCGCTCAGCAGGAGTCCGAGGGCCATGCCGAGCAGAGCGTTGGCGACGGCGACGATGACTGCGAGCCACATCGGTCCCGCTACCTCGAGGTCGAGCAGGACGACGCCCATCGAGAGCACGACACCGGTTTGGGCGACGGCGACCGCGGCGAACGCGGTGGCGTAGCCGGCGACCAGCCCGAGTTTGGTTGTGGGGAGCGACATCAGGCGCTCGAGAGTGCCTGAGCGGCGCTCCCGCAACATGGCGATGGAGGCGACGAGGAACATTGACACCAGGGGGAAGACCCCGATGAGCGGGAGCCCGACGCGTTGGAACACCTCGGGTCGGGCGTCGAAGGCGTAGCGGACGAGGGTGAGCAGCCCGGTCGGGATCATCAGCAGCATCGCGACCGTGCGGCGGTCGCGGCGCAGTTGGCGCAGTACCCGGGTCGCGGTGGCGCTGGTCGTGGAGCCGGGCATCAGGTGTCACCCCGGTCGGCGACAAGGCGCAAGAAGGCCTCTTCGACATCGACGCTGCCGGTTCGAGCGATGAGCTCGGTCGGAGATCCGGTGGCTAGGACCCGCCCGTCGCGCATGAGGATGAGTTGGTCGCAACGGCTGGCCTCGTCCATGACGTGGCTGGACACGACCACGGTCGTGCCGGTCGCCGCGAGGCGGGCGAACTCGGCCCACAACTCGGTGCGCAAGGCAGGATCGAGGCCGACGGTGGGCTCGTCGAGCACCAGCAACGGGGGGTCGGCCAGGAGTGCGACTGCGAGCGACACGCGAGCCCGCTGACCGCCCGAGAGGTCCGCGACGACAGCGTCGGACATGTCGGCCAGGCTGACCGACCCCATGACCTCGCTAACTCGCTCCGGCCCGAGGTTCAATAGCGCGGCGAAATAGGAGAGGTTCTCGCCCACGGTCAGATCCCCGTAGACCGACGGATCCTGCGTCATGTAGCCGACCTCGCCCTGCCGTGCCGCGACCCCGGCGGGTAGATCGAGGACGTCGACGATTCCCGCGACGTTGGCCTGCAGCCCGATCATGGTGCGCATGAGGGTGGTTTTGCCGCAGCCGCTCGGTCCGATCAGGCCGACGATGACGCCCGAGGGCACCGAGAGCGACAGATCCTGCAGCACAAGCCGGCCACCTCGCCGCACCGAGACGCCTGAGAGGGTCACCGCTGGTGAGGAGACGTCGCGGCTCATAGGGACCGCTCCCGTACCACGCGGGTGAGCTCAAGGGAGGCAACGGGTCGTGCCCCGGACCATCGGGCGAGTGCGCCAACATGCCACCGACCAACCAACCTCGCCGGCCCGAGTCGCGGCCAACTAGCTGCGGCGACTGGGAGCATTGCTTGTGAGGGGTCGTAGCCGCCGGCGGTGTTGGTAGGTGGCCTCCCCCAAGTAGGTGAGCAAGATGAGCGCGAGGAGCAAGATGAGGTCAGTGGGGCGGGTGGTTGCGATGTGAACGATGAGTGCTGCGAGAGCCGCGATACATGCGAACGCGCCCACAGCGGACAAGGCCTTGTTGCTATTGGTCCGGGCCGCGAGTCGCACGTTGGCAATGTTCACCGCCGCGAAGATCGTCAGAAAGCCGGCGCTTGCGAGCGAGGAGATGGCAGCGAGCGGTACGAGATTCGCGGTGATCAGCGCAGCGGTGGCCGTCAGGAGGAGTCCAACGATGGGTTTGCCGCAGATCTTGTCCTCGAGCGCGGTTGGGAGTTCGCCGTCGAGAGCGATCTCCACCGTCAGGCGGGCAGTACCGTAGAGGGTGGCATTGATCGCCGATGCGGTCGACAACAACGCAGCTATCACGATCAAGTCGAATCCGACGCCTCCCCACACGACTTGCGCGGCCTCGGCCAGCGCGAAGTCCGCGGCGTTCGTGATCTGGGAAAGGGTAAGCAGGCCAACGGTTACGACGGCGACCAGCATGTACAGAACGATGGTGAACAGCACAGACGTGTAGAGGGCCCGGGGGATGGTCTTGGTGGGGTCTCGGACGTCGCCCGCGGAGTTGGCGATGAGCTCGAAGCCCTCGTAGGCGACGAAGATCAGCATCCCGCCCGCCACGAGCGATCCGGGTCCGGCCCACGTCGAGGGTTGAATGGTCCCGAAGTCTGCATCTGTGAGCGCGACGGCAACGAACACCACCAGGATCAGTACCTTCGCCGCGACGACGTAGTCCTCGGTCTGAGCGATCAATCGAGCGCTGAACACGTTCAGGACGGTCGTAGCGACAATTGCTGTCGAGATCAGGAGATGCGTGCCATAGCTCTGCGCTCCGTTTGGGAGGAAAGTGGCCCCGTAGGAGCCGAACGCGAATGCGTAGAGCGAGGTGGTGATGACATAGCTCAACCAGAGCAGGACGTTCAGCGAGCCGGCGAGGTTGCCTCGCCCGAATGCCTCGTTCAGGAACTCGACCGTGCCGCCCTGGGATGGCAGAGCCACCGATAGCCGGGCGTACGAGTAGGTGGTCAGCAGAGCGACGATCCCGGCGATGAAGAAGGCGATGAACGTACCGCCTTCGCCCACGCCGACCGCGAGACCAAGGACAGCGAATATTCCTCCGCCGACCATGCCGCCAACCCCGATCGATACCGCCTCCAGGTACCCGATACTCTCGCCGGCGGCTTGGCCAGCGGTCGCTTGAAGGGACCCCGAGTTGTCGCCGCTTTTCGCCCGACGGTTACCAGCCACGGGCGGCTCGGCGTCGCGGCCGGCGGTCAAGATGCACGCGCGAAAGTCTCCCATGCCCGTCAGCCCTGAAGTGGATTGATCTTCGACATTCGGTTTGGTCGGCGCGGCCTCGCCGCATGCGGCCGCGCAACTCTAAACGAGCGATGTGGCTAGTCTCGAACCATGGCTTCGTTACAGCGTTGTGTGGTTGGGGTTGACGGCTCGGAAGCCTCCGCC
>Ga0209992_10002483_pt1 | contig 16779 bp, 15 predicted proteins | sample 2SBtaG_2_FD_182564 | JGI IMG/M metagenome (GOLD analysis project Ga0209992, IMG submission 182564) | Deep subsurface microbial communities from Kolumbo volcano to uncover new lineages of life (NeLLi) - 2SBTROV12_ACTIVE470 metaG (SPAdes)... | ecosystem: Environmental > Aquatic > Marine >... | reverse complement strand
CACCTAATATATCTGGGTGGATTTGATCTGTGGTCAAATCTGTCATGCTAGACTTAATTAAATCGTTCTCAGTCTCTAAGGCAGAAATCTTTTGCTTCAATTCTTCTATTACAGACTTGGCTTGATCTTGTAGAGAACGCTGTCTTCTCTCTGACTCCAGATAAAGAGATCCGATGATACGAGTTATTTCTTCGTAAGAGAGACTTTCAATTTGATTATTTGACATTATATATTTTCCTTCTTTTAATTTCCTTAAAATCCTAAAAATAGAGGGGCTAAGGCAATTGCCCTAACCCCCCATATTTCAAAACCAAAACTGCCAAAGACTAAACTGCGGCTGTTCCGGATGTAGACGTTCCACCATTATTCACATTGTGAGTAACAGTAAAGTCGTTAAACGTAGTATAACTATAAGATAGTTCAACGTTATCACCACCAGCGTCACCACCTGAGTAGCTAACTGATGCAAGCTTATTCTTGTCGCCAAGATTCACGTACAAACCTTCTTTCAACTGAATTCTAATTCTTCGGTCGCTTAGGTTGTCAGCTTCTTCTTTAGCGTCAATCATATCACCAGAGATAGCCAAGGCTGAAATTTCTGTCGATACTTCAACTGGGAAGTTAACGTATCTGTGATATGGCGATTTCTTACCAAGCTGGAACAGTTCTTCACGACCAAGATCAACACTGGTTGTGATGTTCTGAATTCTAGCTCTGTAAGCAGTACCGTCAGCAGTCTTATCGTTAGTACCAGAAGTACTGATACCATCAATTTCTGGAGGAAGAATTGTACCCGTACTTGAGTTAGCAATTCCTGCTCCAACTACATCACTTCCAGTAGACAAACCGTCTCCATGTGTGTAGGTGAAATTAACGTCTTGAGCTCTAGAGACCCCTGTAGTAGCAGCAGGAGTATCGTTATTCCCGGTGAACACACCAGAAACAGCTCCGCTGAGATTGTAAGGAGCGTCCTTAGCCCTAGTACTCCATCTCTTATTATTACCAACCAAAGTTACAGATTCTGTGGCGTTGCCGTCAACAGGAACAGTGTAACTAACGGAAGATACGTAAAGACCGGACATATAAACTTCGGTCACTGGGAATGTTCCCACGCTATCCTTGGTATCTGAGATAATACCCAAACGCCCCTGACAACGACAAGCAGAACGACCAACCAAAGAAGTTGAGTCGTGCTGTCTAGTTGCTGCTAAAAATACTGGAGCACTACCATCGAGAACTTTCTCGACAGTAACTTCAATATCAGGAACACCTTCAATATTTTCATAGATAGCAAGTTGACCAAGCTCGAAAACTTGCTCAAGATTAAACGTGGTTGTAATACCCACTGACTGGATACCATGCAGCACGACGGTATTTGTACTAACACCGTTACTTACCACTTCACCATCAGGAGTAAGTGAGAACTGCTGGATGGCATAGAATACTCTATTATTTTGTGCCATTGTATTACTCTCCACTAAAACATGTTTAAGTTAAAAAAATCCGCATAAAGCCATCATCCTATATAGGTAGTATACTATGGTATAATACACCAAAAGACTATATTTCACCCATTATTATTTCAATTTTGGATCTAACTATAGAGCCGAAGAGTTTGGGGTGAATTTGGCCCATAGACTGAACCGTAGAATCCATAAATCTAGCCTTTTTATACCTAAAACCACCATGATCTCTTCCTGAGAGATTGGTTCCAGTAGGAGATATTATTTGTGGGTATGTCATAGAATTAGCTACAGGATTGCCTCTGTAATCTAAATTTATAGGAAAACTAGAAGAACTGTACATTAGATTTCTGTCAGATAAAAATATGCTTTTGTCGTTCTGTAAAGATATTACATCTATCAACTGGTCTCTATCAAACTCATTTTCTGCTACAATATGAAATAAGACATCTTGTTTCAGCCATTGTCCTCCGCCAAGTTGATAACCCTCAAACTCTCTTCTGGGAACAACCTCAACAGCAACAAAAGGCATTGACCTTCTCGTTTCAGACAACTGAGAATAACTACCAGAACCAGTATTGATAAAGTCTCTTTCTATTCTGTAAGAATCAAATAAAAGCTCTCTAAACCAAGGTGTGTCAGATGGAACAAAACTGGCATACCTATGTGAAAAATTACATGTTACATTGCTAGATGTGGATATAGCTGAATTTAATACAACCCTACCTCTTGGGTAATCTACGTGACTTACAGATTGGAATGAGCCGTCTACATAAACTCCGGATACCCTTATAGGAGAAGCCGAAACATTATCGGTAGGTATCCCTGTCTCCCAAACCCAGTCGGATCTAAAGCCTTCCCAAACAGTTCCGTCTGTGTAGTAAGGGTCGGTGACTGACCTTAACTGAGTTCTATCTCCACCGAAAACACCGGATGTAGCTGGGTTTCTTCCTATGTTTTGATACCCACCTATACACAGCATACCCCAAGTAAAGAAGTCTATAATCCCATACTTTAAATTCTGGGTTATATTATCCTTACCTATGTGTGTTATACCTTTTAGTCTAGTATGTTGTAAAGCCATTACGTTAAACCTTGCTTAAATACTTTTTGAATTTCATCTTGCATTTTATTTAAAGAGGAGTCTATAGCTCTAGTAATAAAGTTGTTTTCTATTGTACCAGAATACTGAGAAGGAACTCTCCACCCTCTTCTGTTTAATCTCATTATAGCATCGTTTGTTCTTGAGTCTTCTGGATGTCCAAACTCGACACCATACTCTCTGATTATTATCTTGTCTCCCTCTTTAAGTAACCACTCTAACCAAGGTATCACATCGCCTTTTAATGTAGTATATACACCTATGCCTGCGCTGAAGACATCAGAAAAGTCTGAAATAACTGCTTTTGCAGTCATCTCTCCTACCACGCTACCAGACACAATCCGAAGCCTACTTGTAGTAACATGAGTACTAGAGGAAATTATAGAAACCATTTGATCTAAGTGTGTTTGAGGATCAACGACTCCCAACTCAGTTTTAAGCCCTCCACCAATCACATCGGAATAAACATGCGAAGAAGTTATAGCCTGCTCTATTGTTGTTCTTAATATTTTGGTTAGCTTTGCTCCTATATCTCTAAACCTAACGTCAAATCTTTTTATGATTATTTTGTTTATTTCTTCTTCTATTTTTTTGGGTGTTGTTATTAGTTTTAAAGACGCTCTTATACTAGACATTAACCACCACCAATTCTTTCGACGAACTGTATGAAGTATCTGTTTTGCCTAAATCCCCAAGGCACAGCTTCACCAACCCTAGAGCATGTTAATCTAGTATACCCTTGAATGTCTTTATTCAAAAGTATGTATTGGGCCTTTTCAAACTTAGGAAGGTCTTTCATATAACCAATGACCTGAGCTGTTGACTCTGGGGCATTTAGCTCTATGTTAAGGTTAATCCAATCCTTTGGAGTCCAGTAGACCCTAAGGTTTATATCTTCTGTTTTTTCTTTCTTGGATTGCCCACCACCTCCGCACCAAGGACAAATAGTTCCATTGGGAAAAGACTTAGGCCCTCCTGACTTGTATCTGTTATTAGACCTTCTTGTTCTAGGGTCTATATGACAGTTTGGACAAGGTTCTATCTTAGGTGGATATATTAATGTGCAAGCCTTACCAAGGGAATCAATAAAAAAATCTGATACCCATTCGTGTTTATCCAAAACATCATCTGGTATAGTAAAGTCGCCTAAGTTCTTAAATTTATCAGCCATTATCTCAAAACCTTACCGGAGCCACTATTATAAACTTCAGAAACTTCGTCCGCTGTTAGGGTTTTATTCCAAAAAGCAAAATCATCCAATGCGCCATTGTAGTAGTTAGTTCCATCGGCTATTCCGCCTAGAATAAAAGGAACAACGCCTACTTTAAAGACTGTGTGCCCAGTTGTTCCTATAGAAGAATTATTTAAATATGCGGTTGTCGAAGGAGTTCCTCCATTGCTATGAACAACAGTTAGGTTATACCAAGTATTAGTTGAAACAGCAGTGTTTCCAATAGTTTGAGTTGCTGTGCCATTATTGCTAACATAAAAGTATATATTTTGATTTGCACCATTGTAGAAAAGCTTGTAAGCCCTAGAACCAGCATTCCCCCAAAGGCCAAAAACATTTTGGTTTGTATTTGGTAAGGAAGGGTCGATTTTAAACCAAGTAGATATTGAAAAATCTGTATCGCCCGGATTCAAGACAGAGGGAGAGGATAAACTTAAATACTCAGAGTTACCTCTTGTAAAGAACGCCGCTGTTCCAGTATTCCCCTGTATAGCAACTTTTCCTGTAACAGTACCAACCGTATTGTTGTCAGTCAGATGCAAAGAACTTCCATACGTTCCCCTGTTAAATCTAACACCGCTAGTTTCCTCTAGTCTATAATAACCAAGAAGGCCTCTGGTAAGACCTCCTCCTCCATAATAGGTAGGGTCATCGAAGCTATTCTCGTATTTAGTTTCTAGCGTATTTTCAGAAACACCACTAATAGCTCTGTTTTGATCACTTACATAGTTAGCTGTTACGCTAGTGGTTGTGATAACGGAACCATTCTTTGTGGCTTTTGAGGAAACAGCTTTGGAAAAAACATCTGCCATTTTGTAGACTCCTAAGCGCTGTAGTAGGTAGGATCGTCAAATCTATTTGTTAGTTTGGTTTCAATCGAAGCGACATCTAAACCAGCAACATCTCTACTGTGGTCTGGTGTTTTTCCGTCACCTTGATCTCCATCATTATCTGTTTTGTAAACGCCTGTAGGTAAACAAGTTGTAACGACTGAACCGTTTCTTTCTGTTGTACCATTTGCATTTGTAGTAACGTCTGCCATTTTAATCTCCTTTATGGATTTCTAAAACGAGGACCTGTGTGTTGGCCCCCATAATCACCTCTGTGCATGTAAGGTCCGATTATAGCTTCTCCAGCCTGACTGTTGCCCATTCTATATTCTCTCTCAGCTTTATCATACTGTGAACAAATCATATCTCTCCAGTTTTTCTTAGCGTCTGCAACGCCTCTTTGATCAACTGATGCTGAGCCATCCCTAACACTAATTGCTCTAGCTCCATCTGTTTTGTATTCAGAGTTAGCAAGAACACAACCAGCTTTTAATATAACAAGATTTATAAATGAGTAATCCTGAGCGTTTACAGGATCAGGTGTTATGGAAACATCTTGTATATCTACAGTGTAGTCGTTATCAAAATCGACAGCCTGTTTCGTTAGGTGTGCTGCAACAACAATTACTTCCTCTAATCTGGAATTGGAATAAGTTGGATTACTACCAGCGTCATCAATAACAACTCTGAGCATAGTAACCATATCATCTTGCCAAGCCATTATAAAACCCCCTTATTTGTCTAGCACTTTAAGGATACCGTCACCCTGTAGCGTAGAACCACCGCTCGAAGTAACAGTAACCTCAATTCTATATTTAATCTGGTGTGTACCCCCAGATATGTTAAACAAAACCTTAGAACCTGAAACTGAAGCAGACCCTAAAGTGAGACCGGACGGAGACGACGACGCCGTAGGTGATGATATCGTCTCGCTAGTAGCTAGTAAGCTGGAGAAGTCCATCGAAAATTGTCTGGATTCTCCCGGCTGTTTAACTAGTATTTCAGGAGCTGTAACTGATGCTGGTTCATTATGCATTATGTAGTTGTCCCTGTAACTTGAAGTGTGTAAGTTGTCTTGGCAGCAGCAGTGCCAGCAGCAAGTGTCAACTGTAACCAGACCCCAACAGCTTCACCGGAAGCTAGGTTGTCTCCCGGAATTGTTTTTTGAGAGTCGTTGAAAGTAGGAGACCCAAGCATGTCGCCACCGGATGGAGCTGTAAGCCTATTTGACGTTGAATTACTGTCATTTGTGGCATCCTCTAAATCAAAGGCAAGTTTTCCAGATGGGTCGGAAGTACCTTGTATTTTTGCGGAAAGTAAATCCGTACTTCCGTTGGTATTTTTAATAAACACTTTTTCATAAAATACTTTAGAAGACCCGCCGGAAGCTTCTGCTGTTGCATCGTAAAAAGGTCTGCGTACTGTCGTTATCCCAGCAGCCATAGTTGCTATCGTAACATTGTCACTTTCTTTTCTTACCGTAACAGTTCCAGCAGCCGCTCCGCTTAATGTGATTTTTAATATTCTCTCAAAAGTTTGAGCTGTTGTAACAGCGCTAGTTCCAGTTAAGGTTTCAGCTTCTGAAACTATGTTACCACCAGAGTCTCTACCGTAGATAGTCACTGTCTGACTGGTATCACTACCACTATCGCTAAGTATCTCAACCTCATCAGTTGCAGAAATATCTGTAAAAATTATTTTTGTTGCCGTATCTATAGCGCCGCCAGAAGTACTTGAATCGTTTTCAGGCATATTTGCGCTTCCGAGTACGATAATGTCACTACTTGAAACACTCATTTTATTCTCCTATAACACCCATTCATTGGTTCTATTTTGTATTGACCAGCCCCCAGATTTCTCAGGAAGCTTCCACTCTGTTTTTCTATTGGATAAAATCCAGTTAAGATCACCTCTGGAGCTCAGACTCCAAAGAGAACCTCTCATACCAAGTATCCAAGCTAAAGCTTTTCTCTCTGTAAATACACCTTGCCAAGACAAGGGAACTACTGAGTCCACCTCGATTGAACTGATGTACGATAAATTCAAATCCTTCGTAAACTCATGACCTTTCAAGGTTTCTATAACCAACTGATGATCTGATGAGTCTATATTTTTAGTCCAGTCTATATAAAATACACCATCTGAAGCTATTTCTAGGCTCCAAGATAGAGGTATTGACAAATCTTGTGATATCGAAGATATAGTTTCTAATAAAATAGAGTTGTCGGAAGAGAAAGATATTAAATGCTCAACTTGTGCAGTTGAGTCTGACGATATTGACAAAAGTCTTTCAACCGGAATTGATTTGTCTGTAGATAAAGAGCCAATTGATTCAATTAAAGCTTCTCTGTCTAATGAGAGACTGGATATATTTGACAGTGGGATTACATTGTTTGAAGTTATGGCAGACAAATACTCTATATTTATCTCCTTGTCCGCAGAAATAGACGAAGCACTCCCCTTGAAAGAAAGAACAACAACTTTATCCTCAGATAGGTATAGTAGATGTTCCGATGGGAAGGTAAAGTCTCCCGACACAGACAGTAGTGATTCCGCTGGAAATGATCTATCGGTAGATAAATTTAATAAGGACTCAACGTTTGTTACCCTATTTTCTGAAAGCCCTAGTAAGTTTTCTATCGAAACCTGTTTTGTTACTGATGGTATTGAAATTATATGTTCTATTGAGGCTTGCTTGTCCAGCGATAAGTTTTGGAGGTTTTCTATGTTTGTTGCTCTGTCTTCTTGAATTGATGCCAGATACTCTATAAGAAACTGTTTCGATGAAGCGACATCTGGAATGTTTGCAAGAAATTCTATTTGCGCCTGTCTGTCTTCAGATAGCAATAAAAGCGTTTCAAGTATTACCGCCTTGTCGCTGGATAATGTTGCTATATTTGATATAGGAACAGAAAAATCTGATGAAAAAGATAGAATGTATTCAGTCAACAAAGACTTGTCAGTAGAAAGGTTTAATAAAGTTTCTATAACTACTTGTTTATCGGTTGATAGACTACCTACATGTTCAATTAAAGCCTGTTTGTCCTCAGAAAAAGATAATAAGTATTCTACAACAGCCGACTTATCTGTTGATATTGACAATATATATTCAACTAAAGGTGAAACGTCAGAGGAAAATGACAATAAGTGCTCTAAAACAATTTGTCTAGTATCAGAAAAAGATAATGAATATTCTATAGCAGCCTGTCTATTCTCAGAAATAGATAATAAATATTCTACAACAGCCTGCTTATTCTCAGAAAGAGATAGCAAATGTTCTATTAGTGCCTGCCTGTTATCAGAAAAAGATAATAGACTTTCAACTGAAAGCACTCTGTCAAAAGAAACGTCTGTGGCAGCAGGTGATGTAGTAACCTGATGGGCTCCAATATCCCAATCTACCGCAACGCTGTTTCTGTCAAAATCTTTTATATCTACATTTGCTTCTGTTCCTAAATCTGTACCATTCCCAACCGCATCTGAATCGCTTTTTATAAATAAACCGCTTGTTGGATAGCCTGACTCAAAAGTATTTGCTGCTGTTTTACTAGTCTGTGCATTCGTTCCATATGTGCTCGCTGTTGAGTCACTAGATAAACAAAAGTCGCAATCATCTGACCCACCTCCTCTGCGAAAATCTACACTGGTCGCTGATGTGCCTCCTCCAGCAGTATTTTCAGAATCTATAGCAATGCAATTTTTTATATTGATTGTGCCACCAGTTCCCCAAAAATAACCAGTCGCATATTTGTCAGTTCTGTTTGTTACTGTCATATCGTAAGATGTATTATTATAACATTTTACCGTAGCGAGAGTTGGGTTGAAATTGAATGCTGTTACATGGTCATCACTTTCTTGAAAATCATATAATATACAATTAAAAACATGTTGATAACCACCGCTTCCTCCTCTAAGTAGTATTCCATTACATGGGTCTGACGTTTGGTTGGTTCCAAAAGAGTGAATCATAATATTCTGAATGACTGCATTGACTTTGTTCTGAGTATTACTCGTGCCAGTCTGTATAACAATATGGGTACTTGTAGAGCTGGACATATCAATCTCTAGCCATTCAATAGTAAAGTTATCTATACTTAGAGTATATATGCCTGCGGTGCCTCCTCCGGGATTTGCGTTTGGTTTATTTACAGCTCCAGCTCCCTCAACGCCGTCATGTCTATCGGCCTCATTGACTGTAAGTCTTATGCTGCTATAAGTGGTTGAAGTATAGTTAAAAATAACATTCTCTTCTGTGAAGTCTGCATCGTCATGAATCCAGCCAACTAAATCGTCATTAGATGAATAAAAGTTACTGTTGTTAAGACCGCTCTCCCAGCTTACAACAGTCGAATATGTTCTGCTATAAGTATGGCCAGATGTCTTTACAGAGTAGTCCATATAGTCGATAGTCTCTAAACCAGTAGGGTCTTGGTTTCCGGACGAACCTGAGTCTTCGTACATAAACACAACTTCTACCGTATTACTAGAAACTGACTTTACATAGTAGTAGAAGGTCGCCATATAACTCTGATCATCGGATACAGCAAGCTTGTCTCCAACACCTACATTTCCGGGAGAAGAATTGTAGGTTAAAGAGTACGGGCTAGCGAATGTTCCAGAGCCGGAAGCACTAGACGGAAGTTTAGAATCTCCATCTGCAATAGCTATATTAGATCTAGTTCCTATGCTTGCATATACAGTTGCCATTACAAAACAACCTCCCCAGTAGATATTTTGTCAAACATAATTTCATCAAGTTTATTTTTTTGCTCTACCGGAATATTTTTTCTTGGATCTACAATTTTTTCTAAATTTAGCACATCGTCGATATTTATTTCAAGATTAGAAGATAAGTCTTTATAAGGTATTTTCCATTTTCTTTTAGCAACTAGATTCGTTTGTGCTGTATCATCATTTTCATCGACTCTCGTTGTAATACTACACTCTCTTTTAATAGCGGTAGGTTTTGAAATTTCTCGGTATGTTTCTTCTAGGTATCCGGTGCAGTCAAGGATTAACTTTGTCTGCATTTCTGTTGGTGTAAAGTCTTTTTTTAGATTTTCCGATTTTAAAATTCCTGTTTCAGTTTCTATAATGCCCCATATTTCATTAATTTTTTCTGTGTTGTCAAATATGTGTATGCTATCAAAATACCATATTTCCTCACCATTATTATTCCCGAAAACTCTATGATTTGAACGGTTTAGCATTCGATCTAGAAGAGCTTGTACAAGTATACTTTCTCCTTGAGCATTTGGTGTTGGAGATAGAAGTGTCTGCTCTTGTGTTATTAAGTTTGTTCTTAGAGCTTCTGTAGAACTGACTCTCTCAAACTTATACTTATTTACTCTCTTTTCATACTTTTCAAGCAATGTATCAAGATCACGCAGACCGCTTGAATTATAATCAAAGTGTTTAGGGCGACATATATATTGAGCTTTCGCTAATAGAGTTTCTTGGAATGGGTAACACTGAATGACATCGCCATCCATGTAACCTGTAGGATCAGGGCTGTCGCCAATATTAATCATTATTTCCATTTGCATAACCCTCAAATAAAAAAAGGGAGCGGCAGCAGCAAATGCGCCACCACCGACTCCCTTGTGATATGGGAAATAGCTTCTAGAATGATCCCAAGATAACTCTACGGTTATCAAGAACGCCAAAGCCGTGTTCGCCAAATCCATACATACCAGCTCGTCTCTGACGATGAAGTGAATCATCTTCAAAGATTTCGATGTCTGCACGTACAGGCATAACGAACGAATCATTAGTGCTAAGATCCAAACCTACAACCAACTCAACGTCACTTGCGGCTAATGAGCCGTTAAGTGTACTTGCATCGGAGAAGAATAACTGGTATTCCTGTCCCTGACCCAGTTCATCTAGGTCGTGCAAGTTTACGTTGAAGATACGGTTGACAGTTCCGTCTCCGGCTGTGTAGATTTCTCGACGAGTAACTTCGTCAATCTGATCAACACCCCAGTTACGAATGTCTTCCATACCTTCTGGACTGAGGTATAGGTCAGTTAGCTTTCCTCTGTTAATAGAGGTGCTGTTTCCACCACCGTTTCGTCTCATTACTGTTTTCATGAGAGAAACAATTCGTTTGGTGAATTGACCAGCAGCAGCGTCGCTATCATAAACAACGATGTTTCTGTCAACACCAGCAGCTAACAAAGTGTGCCATGCGTCATCGTTAATTTTCTTAACGAATGAAGCTTCTAAAACCTGCATAGCACGGGTAACAATATCCCATCTTGCGTCGCGAGCGTACTTCAGCAAGTAGTCAATGGATGCACCAACATCATAAGTTGGGACCATAACGTAATCGCCTTCTACGTTTCGCTCTGGAATACGTCCGTGATTAGGAATTGTGTATGCCACAAAATCCTTTTCAGTACCGGGACTTAAAAAATCGAGCGGAAACTCAGAGGAAGTGCCCGGAGCAAGATTCACTCTTTCAAAAATATCACCAGTAATATCGCCACTCATGACGCCCATACGAAGAGGGGATTGCAAAGCAACAGCCAATTCATGCTGGGCAGCAAGAGCTTGCTCGCGATTACCGGAGCCAGATAAAACGAGTAAATCGTTCATCTCTGGAGTCGGTTTAGTATTATCGTAAGCCATTGTGAATAACTCCTTTAATTAAAAATTAGCTTTAGCCCTGTCCGTTATTTGGGAGATTTACTTCAACCTTCCAATAGCCGTCTTCATCCTTATTAGAAAGGAATCTACCAATAGCCTGACCAGCGTTAACCGATCCAGCAGCTTTAGTATTGGTAATATAACCACTATGGGAAACGTATGCAATGTCTCCAGCAGTAGGTGTAACACCCGGATATACCGTGCTAGTTACAACATAACCCTGCTTGAGAACAGTAACTTTACCGCCCTTTTGGACTTCGTTCTTGTGGAAATTAATGTGTTGACGAGTTTGATCAATATTAACCATATCGTTCAACAAAATACCGAGAGGCGCTTGACCGCTAGCAGTCGCATGGTAAGTAACTAAAGCCTTACCTTGATCCATAGCAGCACCACTACCACCCGGAGTCTTCAGGCAAACAATTCCGCCACGAGTAGCGGTTTCGTTCATGAAGAAAGAGATGTCTGTGACACCTTCGTATCTATCACCTTTAAGAGCCATTTTCAGACCTCCTATTTAAAAAAATGCTTATTTATGCAAAGCAGTATCAAGGTAACTAGCCAGCGAACTGATCAGATCTTCGTGTTCTGACTGAGGTGTTTCCCCAGCAGTTGACAAAGCTTCTTCTCCAGACTCTTCTGCTTCAGCTAAAACATCTTCAGATGCGTTAACGTCTGCTGGATCGTCTTCGACCGACTCTTCTGCCTCTTCAGCCTGTGCTTCTTCATCTGCCGACACCTCGTCAGCAGCTTCTTCTTTTTCTTCTTCTTCTTCTGCCTTAGCTTCTTCTACCAGATTTTGGTTAGCTGCGTAAACCTCGACGATGCTCGCGAATTGTTCTTCGCTAACACCTTCAAATTTTGCAATAACCTCTTCTGCTGATTCTTTGCTAAGACCAGCTTCAACTAAACTAGCTACCTTGGCAGCTTGTTCAGCTTCTGCTACAATAACATCAAGTTCACTTTGGAGCGCGTTTCTTGCTTCAGTAACTTCTGCAAGCTGTGCTTCAAGAGCTTCCTTGGCTGATGTGGATTCGGACAACTGCTCTTCCAAAGTCTGTTTTGCTTCGGAAAGATGTGTCAAAGCAGCTTCCTGCTCCTCAATCTTAATTCCAAAATCATCAAACTTTGCCTGAACAGCCGCTTCGTCCATTTCAGCGAGTCTTTTTGTCAGGCTATCAACTTTAGCCTGTAATTCGTTAGTATCGGACATCGAACTGTTCTCCTTTTCATCTAGAATAAGTGATGAACTAACTGTTTGTAATTCACTAGCCACCGGAGTATTTTTGTTAAAAGGATCGAAATCATTGAAAACAAACACACTTTCTGGATTAGCCGGTTTCCTTACTAAACCCTTCCCACTAAATGTAATTTCCTTTAGTAACCTACCTACTTTGTATCCTTCGTAAAAACCAGTCCCTCCATAAGATCTTAAGTGTTTTGTTAAAAATGCACTGTCTTCATCCCTTGCTACAACACGACTTTCACCATCAGGTGTCTGAACTGCGTAGTCAAAATCCTTAAACAAAGCCTCCATAGAAACGAACCATTCGCCTCTACCTATCTCCTCTATTATAGTCGAAATCCTATTAGAAAGTTCAGGATCTCTACTAGCAATATGTTTATAAATTACGCCACTTGTTAAGATGTGAAACTTATCAGGCATTTCATCAGATGCTGATATGACTTTACCATCTTGATTTATGGCTTTACTGGCTGTTATATGACCAATGATATCCGCAGGATTGTGCTCAAGATTGAACGGCTTGTCCTCAGGACTTGTTCTTGCGTCCCAAACCTGTTCGCTTGAGAATACATCATCGTTCTTGTTCCAGCCTGTTGAAACCAAAATCGTGTTTACATAATGTAGGTCTACTTGACCTTCATTCGTAGCTAAGGCTGAGTCTAAAGTTTTAGACGCCTTTGCCAACAATTTGGCCTCATCTGTATTGTCTGATTCTTTTATGACGGACTGAAAGGCAAAACTCTTTGATTGAGATATAGCCTTCTCTAAGCCATCAAATTTTTCTTGTGAATATATATGCATACTTTTCTCCTGCATGGGTCATAAAAATATACACCACAAAACAAAAAAAGTGATTGTTACGTTTTATTTGCAAGGGCGTAAGCAGAAACTTGGATTGACCTCAGTTCGTCAACATTTGGATCTTTACCATTATTTGAAACAAAGCTTAAAACAAAATCTTCATAAGCTCGATCAATTTCTACTGGTATATGCATGTTTCCATGTTGAAGTTTAGCCAAAATAATTTCTGGTGTTAGGTCTGAAAAAGCATCTATAGAACATAGTATTAGAAACTTAATTCTTTCTAGTGTGTTGAACTCTTCAGAAGAAAGGCTTCTTAAGTTCTTCTTGTTATAATGCTGTAATAAAAACGGCGTTACTAAAGCAGAAATCTTGTCTTGAGCAGACTTTGCCCAAGTCATCTTATCTATAAAATCCTGATGAGAGGCTGAGACTCTAGGTTTAACTTCTCTCCGTTTTCTTTTCTCAGAGTCTTTTGAATTTTTAGGTCTACCTTGTTGGGGCTCACCTTTATTCCCCTCTTCTGTATTTGTGGGAAACCTCCTGTTGGAAGCTTCTCGCATATCTTCTTGAGGCGACTTCTCACCATTCTTCCTGTCATTCAGGTAAAGGCCAACTTCACTAGGTGTTACTATACCTCTCTGCATTGCAATTTTAGCTAAGTCATGTTCCTTCTCAGGGTTATGCCAAGGACTTGCTTTTTGCACGGAACCGTCTTTTTGTCTAGCTCTGTGTTCTCTCTTGGATCTCAAGTTTTCAAGGTCATTCATTTCGCCAAATCTTTCTAGGAGTGTTTCGTGACTTATGATTCCTCTGTCAGCTAATTGTATTAACAGTGATTTTTCAGAAGATTCATCAGACAATATCATTCTATCAAAAATAACCTGAGCTGGGAATCTAAAACCCATCGCTTTTTGTACTAAGGCGAGTTCGCGCTCCCAGAAATCCCTTAGCCTGTCTCTACCGTACTCTAATCTTTGAACTAAAGTCTTTAGAGATATATAGTTATTAGTAAATCCGCTTGAGGTTGCAGACCCGGTTAGTGTTGGTGGAATTCCAAGACCTGCGTATATGTTATTTAATACAGGTTCGTATTTTTCTGAACCTAAGAATTGGTGAACATTAGTTCCTGATTCTTTGAAATCTAACTCAGGACCCCAGATTAGATCAAAAGCTCCACCTCCGGGATTGCTTATGAGAATGTCTGCCAGCTTAGAAACAGCGGCGTCAGTTGGAAATATTTCGTGTTCTAGACTACCAAGTCTCCATAATCGAACCTGAGAAATAGCGCCGTCTAATGCTGCTAGGTCCGCAAGTTTCATCTTTTCTAAGAGCATTAAATCATCTAGCAGTGAGTTGATCATAGGATCTGCCCAAACCTGCCAATCGTCTTTTTTGTAATGGTAAACACAAATCTTATCTGAATCTAATTTTAAGAACTGTTGTCCAGATTTAGCGGCTTTTTTAATTTCAGAAGATAATCCTTTAATAAGGTTCTTGTCTTCAGTTGACTTTGGGTTCGTTATGGCTCGTCTTAGATTTTGAGAAATCTTAATTGCGTATTCAGGCTTCCCAACAAACTGAGCTAACTCTCCGCCTAAAACTTCAAGTGATATGGGACTAAGAAAGCTATACTTTCCGGGGATTACTCTTCTGAGTGGTTTTAGATCTAATTCTTTTTCCATATCGGGTCTAAGAATTCCATCACCTTCATCTCCTGTACTCTTCTGCAAATCGTTTACGTCTTTGATCCCAATCTTCATTGTAGATCTTTTTATGATTACATTGCCACTTCTATATAGTAAATTTAAAAATCTCTCAGAAATAGCGCTTCCGTTTACTCTCTTAAACCAGCCTCTAAAAAACTTCTGTATCTTTGGGTTTGGGTGAACTATCTGAACACCTTGACAACCAAAGTCAGCCATCAAGTCAATTACGTTTCTAATTAGACCTACCTTCTTGTAAGCCTCCATGCAGAACGCAATTATTTCTTTCTGTTTGCTCGGAACTCTTTCGTCTGGTCTGAAGTATTCATAGTCTTTTCTGGAGAACTGATTACGTACAGATACATTCGTATCAATTCCTTCAAACCTTCTCTTGTTTGCATGGGCAGACTGAGGTGTTATAATGCGAAACTCATCATAAGCTGCGTTAACTCTATCTAGATCGGTTCCTTCTTTGCCAACGTTGATAAACCCTTTTTCGTTTTTCGGAGAGCGATTTTTGATGTTATCACTCTTACTGTTTTTTGAAACCGACATTTTAAAAGCTCCATTCTAATTGCAATTCAATTACCATTCTTATTATAGTACACCAACTACCTTCTTTGTACACCCATACCGTAAATTCCAGTCATTTTTTCTGTCATATGGCTTGGGCCTTTGTATAATTTACCTGAATCAGCAGAACCATCTCCTCGGTCAGATATAGCGTATCCACCTACAGGTTCATAAAACTTAGTAGAGGGCGTTTTGGCCATTGTTCTAGCTACCATATTTGCTATCAATAAAGATGAGTATCTATCTTTTCTTAGCCTACCCTTTTTGTTTCCCGGTAGCTTAACTTGTGGAGTGTCCCACTTGTCCCTTCCAGAGGTTCCTGTTTGACTATGCTCGATTGTAGCTAGCTCATCCTTCAGCTCTTCTATTTCCATAACACAATCTTCTAAAGTGTCATATACTCTATCTGAGGCTGAGTCAACTACGGCGGCTTCACCTAAACTCCAAGAGTCAAAGTGAGGGAATAATAAAACCTTGTCCTCAAAATCCTTTCTCATTCCGTGATTGGCTTCACTAATCCAATCAGCCTTTGCGAAATTAACCATGTGTAATACATGAAGACCGGGTTCTTTATCTGTAGGCTTATTCTCCTTTTCCCACCAAAATGGATCGTTCTTTCCTCGTTTGAGGTAAGGCCATAATCTAAATTCACCTTCACCTATTTTATCTGGGTCTTGGAGGGCTTCCATAATTGCTATGCCACCTCCTTGAGAGTCTATACCGATATGATTGCTTGGAAATGAATTCATTAAGCTTCTTATTTTTCTAGCACAATAGCCGTAGAAATCATGGTCTCTTACCAGCTTTTTACTAAGCTTCTCTTTATGTTGTTGTCTTGTTGTCGTCCAAGTATAAACTATTCTTCTGTGGTCTTCATGTTGTTCAAGAATGACTATAGAGAAGTTGTCTCTTTCTGAAGCTGGGTCAACACCAAAAACATACTCGGCATTTGGGTTTCCATGAGTAGTCGCCTTAAAATGAACATCGCCACTTGGAAGAGATAGAGGTTCGTTTGTAACGCATGACTCGACAAGTGATCTCTTAAAGAACCCGTCTGAATCGGTGCAAAAACAAGCCCCGTATTCCATCTGGTAAATAGATGTGTGGATCGTGGCTTTTGCTCTAGCAACCTGAGTTGCGTCCATGAAACCTTCTGGTAGTTTATGGTAAGGTATT
>Ga0209992_10002478_pt1 | contig 16790 bp, 17 predicted proteins | sample 2SBtaG_2_FD_182564 | JGI IMG/M metagenome (GOLD analysis project Ga0209992, IMG submission 182564) | Deep subsurface microbial communities from Kolumbo volcano to uncover new lineages of life (NeLLi) - 2SBTROV12_ACTIVE470 metaG (SPAdes)... | ecosystem: Environmental > Aquatic > Marine >... | reverse complement strand
CAATTTATTTTCTTGAATATTTATAATAGAGAGTTATCTTTGCGTTATTATTGGCCTCGTAGTTCAACTGAATAGAATACCTGATTACGGCTCAGGCGGTTACAGGTTTGAATCCTGTCGAGGTCACAAGAACAATTTCAAATTGTTTCATAACCCCATAGTTTTCAGAGATTATGGGGTTTTTTGTTTTCAAAAGATTCCAGTTCAATTCAATTGATGTCGCTTTTTTGTTCCGCTATTTCTTCACCTTTTTTAGTTTTTTTCGCCCAAATGAAATTTATAAAATATAATCATATGAAAATATCAATGAAAATTTATCCAGAAAAAAGGAAAAAAAGCAAAAAGAATGGTTTAATACCTATGTATATTAGATTAATACATAAAGGGAAAAAATCTGAGGGAAGGCTCAATAATATTGAACCTATTAATGAAGATCAAATTAAATATTGGCATCAAGATACAGAACAATTTTCAAAAGGTTTGGATGATACAAATGAAGATGTAGCTAAGCTTAAAAAACGATTTCGAGAATTCAACCGTAATAAATCAAAATATAGACATTTAAATGTCAAACAAATTAAGGAACAAATATTAGATGATAACCAGGATATTAGATTATCGTTAATTGATGAAATGGAAAAATACTATCAAAGCCAAATAGAGGGGAGAAGTGAATATGCTAAAGGTACGATACAAAATAAACGAAAAGCAATTAATCACCTTAAGAAATACCTTATAACCCATAAGATAGTCTCTTGTGCTATAGAAGAGTTTGAGAAGCTACAAGTCCAAAAGTTTATTGATTATCTTTTAAATGGAGATAATAAATCAAATTTTAATGGGATGAAAAGGGTTAGTGCAGCTGCTATTCATAAAGAATTAAAAACAATTTTTAATGGATTTATTGATTTGGAGATTATTGATAAAAGTCCTTTTAATGTTACTGGTGTCAAATTTAAACGTGATTCTCAACCGTTTTTGACAGAGTCAGAGTTTAGAAGAATTATTTTTCTTGATTTGTCTTATTCCACTAAACTATCTGTTTATAAGGACATATTTCTCTTTCTCTGTTATACGGGTATTTCCTATATTGATTTATTAAATTTAAAGCCAAGAGATGTTCAGGATTATAAGCTAAATATTACTCGAACTAAAACTGGTATTGTTACTCGTCAACATCTAACTGAAAGTGCTTGCGAAATAGTGCAGCGTTATAAGGATCATCTTGATTCTAATGTGAATGGGAGTGTTTTACCTAAGAAGTCTTTGGATAAAATGAATCTTAATCTAAAAGTAATTGGTGCAAAAGCAGGATTTTCTGTGGAATTGTCTACTAAGTTTGCAAGACGATTTTTTCGTCAATCACTGAATAATGCTAACATTAATGAGCGTTTATTGGTTAGAAGTATGATGGGGCACTCCATTGCCTCAGAAATAGATGCTCATTATCTTCATATAAATGAAAAGATGTTGAAAGAGGCAAAAGAAAAACTAGATGAGTATTTTAATGATTTTTTAGACCATCAAGATGATATTTGAAGACTTTTCAAAGAAATATGCTATACACCTATTAAAGGAAAGAAAGGAAGCTTTGAAATATGTCTCTATGCTATTATCTTCTGATGATATTTCGGAAAGAGAAATGGCATTAGGTCTTAAAATTTGCCTTCCTTATATTTCTTACTTCAATAAAAATATAGACAAGGAATTACTCCAGAAATGTGGACTGACTAAATTGACATTTAAATATTTCCATACATATGATTCTCTTTGTTTAGAGTTGAATCCACTTTTTAAAAATTGTGAATATAAGATTGAATATGAACAGTTATTTACCATCTATGAAAATTACATTTCTGACTTTTATTTTTCTCTATTTAATTTAGAATCTGAAATTGGTTTTGACCCCTCTTTAGTATTAAAAAATTTATCCCGACAATATAGAGAAGGTAGATGGGATAAAGAACTGAATGAAAACGATAAAAAGGAAATACTTGAGACTATTCAATTATTCCGAAGAAAATTTTCTTCATTGGATTATTCATTTAAAAACAATGATATAATACCAAATTTAAAACGGTTAATTAAGTTTCCACATAAAGTATGGTTTAATATCTTATATAAGGAAATATTAGCATTGAATGAAGGTGTAAATGAATCTGATTTTAAGGTATTCTATTTTGATTTAATAAAGATATTAATATGTGATAAGTCAATACTTAAGGATGATTATGATTCAAAAGTAAATTACGTTACAATAAGGAGGTTTAAGATTAAACGAGTAGAAAGATTGATATTATCTTAATTTCAATGTCACTATTTTGTTCCGCTGTTTTTGTGTGATTTTGGTTCCATTTGCAAAGTGAAACTAATTAAAACAATATGAAAATGGAAACAAATAAAAACAGTAAATCAGTATTTGAAAGATGGGTTCCCAGAAATAGAGTAAAAGAATTTTTTGGCTATGGTCAGACTAAAATGAGCTCTTTTGCAAAGGATTTTAATGTAAGAAGTAAAAAGATTGGGAATAGACTTTTCTTTTATGCAGATGATATTGAGAAACTTCTTGAATCTGATATGAAAGATGAGGGCTGAATTATTAAAAATAGAAAGAGAAATTCAAATTATAAAGACATTAATTCTTAAAGAAAGAAAAGGATCTTTAATAATTGGAGGTTGGATTTCTCAAAAAAATCTAAAATTATTTTTTGATTATAGTGATTCTCAGATAAAAAGGATGGTCAAAAATGAGAATCTTAAAGTGGCGAGAATAGGCAATAGGAAGTTTGTTTCTGTCAGTTCTGTTATTAGCCTTCTTGACCGAAAAGTTCAATAGTAAAAAAGAAGGAAAAAGTAATACAAGCCTTTACTTGTATATAGCGAAGCTATGTCTTATTAGCATATTTATATATAGCATATACTTCTTTTTCTTTTTTGCTTCTTTTTTTTAAAAATTATTTATGAAAAATAAAGCGAAATGTATACAAGAATATAAAAACTATCTTCAAAGTCGTGATCACTTTCAATGGAGTTTTTGGTGTACAATAACCACACAAAATAAATTAACACATAGAAGTGCCCATAGGCTTATCGATAGATTTGTTAATATTTTTAGAAAGTTCATATTACGCAAAAAATCATTGAGTGCCGATCCTTCAAAAATATTTTACATTGTTGAACCTTATCAGCAAAAAGGGGGTGTACATATCCACTTACTACTTCAATGTGATAATAGCATTAGATATAAGCTTTTAAGGATGCTTTTTAATCAAGCCATAGGAATAAGAATGGGTAAGAGTGTGTGTAGAATAAATGCTATTCATCAAGAAGAGCATATTTTTCAATATGTGGCAGAAAAACTTGTATTGAGGCGTGTGGAATATGATGTTATTCAAATTATGCCATATCATAGCGTGTAAAATTATATTGTAATGGTTCAAACCCTTGCTAAATACAACCAATATCAATAGAAAAGTGATAGTTGGTAGTTAATTCAATAAATTATTATCCAAAATGAAAATAGACCCATTAACAAAAGAGCATTTTGAGCCAAAAAGAAACAATCAAAGGTTTGCTTCTTCTTCCAATAGAATTAACTATCATAACAAAAGAGCAAGACAAAAACGTATGATAACAAGAAACATAGATTATACGCTAACTAATAATTGGAATGTACTATTAAAACAACTTGCAGGAAAAGAAAGGGTAATCCGTTCACGTGAATTTATGTTAGGTGCAGGCTTTAACTTCAAATATTACCAACGAGTATACAGAGAAGATGGTGAAGTAATTTATAGAATTTACAATTGTGGTTTTTATGTTAATGAAGACACAATAGTGATATTAAAAATAGATATATGATAGCAATTGAAGCAGGTTCACCTTATACCCCAATTGGGGAAGCCCCAGAAAATTCAGATTCATCATTTTTTGTATTAATATCTCTTGCCTTAATTGCAACATCAATAATAGCTTTACAGAGTCAAGGAAATTACTACACTTTCAATAAGGATTAATTATTATTTCTAAAAATAAATTTTATGAAAAAAGTAGCACTTTACAGTAGAGTGTCAACTGATGAACAAACCAATGAAAATCAGAAAATAAGGTTATTACAATATGCTACTGATAATAACCTGAAATTTGACATATTTGAAGAGAAGGAATCTACAAGAAAAACACGCCCTATAAAGCAAGATCTATTATCACGATTAAGAAGTGGAAAATATGATTCAGTTATTGTCTACAAACTGGATAGATGGGCTAGAAGTAGCACAGAGCTTATATTGGAAACTAAAGAGCTTATTGATAAAGGAATTGGTTTTGTGTCATTAACAGAAAATTTGGATTTTTCTACAGCATCTGGGAAGTTACATTTCCATATTTTATCTGCCTTTGCTGAGTTTGAAAGGTCATTGATAAGTGAAAGGACAAAAGAGGGCATTAGAAGGGCTAAAATGCAAGGAAAACAATTAGGAAGACCCAAAGGCAGTAAAGATAAAAAGAAAAGACCTATAAGTGGATATATACTTAGAGAGGCTTTAAAAAGAAAGAAAAAATCTGAATTAGATGGTGAGTATAATTCTTTGAAAGATTATATTTAATAATTACAAATGAAATAGATTATTATAACAAGTTTATAAGGTGCAATTTCATCTAGTCCTGCTATAAAGAGATAAATTAATGTTAGCTAGTTCAGTAATTCTTAAATCAAAAAATTGGAAGGATTTTAATAATTCTTTGTTGGAGCTTAATAAAAAAGAAAAGGGTAATGCCTTTGAACTATTAACCAAGTGTTACTTTAAAGTACATCCAGTTTATAAATTCTATGATGAGGTATGGCTAATTGATGAGGTTCCAAGTAATGAGTTAAAAAAAATAGGTATACCATCACAAGATCTAGGTATAGATTTAATTGCAAAGAATGGAAAAGAATATCACGCTATTCAATGTAAGTATCATTCCGATAAGAGCAAATCAGTTTCATTTAAAGAAGTGTCTACCTTTTTATCAATGCTTGAAGGTAACAATGCTTTTTCTCAAGGATATATATGCTCTAGTGCTAACGGGACTTCAAAAAACCTTGATAAGATAAAGACAAAACCAATAAACTACATTCTTTCTGATACTTGGGCGAACTTAAATGAAGAAGTATTTGCTGATATACACAATTATTTAAAAGGAAAGTCTTTTATACCTGAACCATTTAAACCTAGACCTCATCAAAAGAAAGCAGTTTCTAATGCAAAAAAACACTTTAAAAATGAGAGTAGGGGTAAACTGATTTTTCCTTGTGGAGCAGGAAAGAGTTTAACAGGCTTTTGGTTTACACAAGAACTTAAATCAAAAAACACTTTAATTGCTGTACCTAGTTTGTCTCTGATCAAACAAACCCTTGATGTTTACTTAAGGGAGATTGTAGCCATCAAAAAACAGGTAAAGTGGCTATGCATATGTTCTGATGATGGAATTGGTAAGAATGATGATATTGTATTTAAGACTGAGAACTTAGGAGTGCCTTGTCAAACCGATCCAGCATATATTGAGAAATGGTTAAAAGAGAATAAGAATGCCAAAAAGATAGTATTCACCACCTATCAAAGTGGTAAGATTATAGCTGAATTGAGTAAAAAGCTGAAGCTGAAGTTTGATGTTGGGATATTTGATGAAGCACATAAGACAGTAGGGTCATCTAAAAAGCTATTCAGTCATTTATTGTTTGAAGAAAACATATCAATTGATAAAAGAATTTTTATGACTGCTACAGAGCGGTTTTATGGTGGAATTAAGGATGATATACTTTCAATGGACGATGAGGATATTTATGGAGATACATTCTCTCAGATGTCCTTTAAAGAAGCAATAGAGAACAATTTATTAACTGATTACAAGGTAATAACCATTGATGTAAAAAAGTCAGAAATTTCTGATTTTATCAGGGAAAATAAATTAGTAGAACTTAATGGTAAGTGGGCTAAAGAGTCAGAAGCTAGATCAATGGCTTCAATGTTGGCTTTAAGGAAGGCTATGAAGCGTTTTTCTATTAAGAATGCTGTCTCATTCCACTCATCAATTGACAAAGCAATCAGAAACCAAGGCATACAAGATTATATTACTGATTCTTATGGTTTTCAACCCATAGACACATTTACTGTTTCAGGAAAGATTCCTACTACTAAAAGAAATGATATTGTACAAGAATTTGCTAACTCTGATAGGGCTTTAATTACCAATGCAAGATGTCTGACAGAAGGAGTTGATGTGCCCAATATAGACTGTATTGTATTTGCAGATCCAAGAAGAAGTAAGGTAGATATTGTACAAGCACTGGGAAGAGCTTTAAGAAAGAAAGAGGGTAAAGATTGGGGTTATGTCATATTACCAGTTATATATGATGGAGAAACTAATGAAATAGATAATGACAACTTCAATGAGATACTTTCTGTAGTAAGAGGATTAGCAGCTAATGATGAGCGAATTATAGATTATTTTAAAGATAAAGAAGGTGAAGGACTTGAGAAAAGTAAAGCAGGAGAGAAGATATTCAACTTTGAGGTATTATCAGAATACATTGATGAGAGTGAAATAAAAGATAATCTTGAAATAAAATTATGGGAAAAGTTATCCAGATTTAATTGGATACCATTTGAGGAAGCTAGAGATTATGTAAGAAAACTACAATTGAAAGGACAAAAAGATTGGAGAGAATATAAAAAATCAGGAAAAAAACCATATTTCATTACAGCAAAACCAGAGAGAGTATATAAACAAAAAGGTTGGATAGGTCTTGGAGATTTTATTGGTACAACACCTGGTTGGGATGGAGAGTTTCTTCCTTTTGAAGAAGCTAGAGAATTTGTTAGAAAACTACAATTGAAAGGACAGAAAGATTGGAATAATTATTCGAAGTCTAAAAACAAGCCATTTAATATTCCATCAACACCAGAGAGATTATATAAACATAAAGGTTGGATAGGTCTTGGAGATTGGCTTGGAACAGGTTCAGTTGCAGCTAAGGATAAAGTTTTTGTTTCTTTTGAAGAAGCTAGAGAATTTGTTAGAAAACTACAATTGAAAGGACAGAAAGATTGGAGAGAATATAAAAAAACAGGCAAAAAACCAGATAATATACCATCTAATCCATCACTAACTTATAAAAATCAGGGATGGCTTTCTTTAGGAGATTTTATTGGTACAACACCTGGTTGGGATGGAGAATTTCTTCCTTTTGAAGAAGCTAGAGAATTTGTGAGAAAATTATCTTTAAATTCAAAATCAGATTGGTATAATTATTGTAAATCTGGAGAGAAACCTTTTAATGTGCCTTCATCACCAAGAGATAGATACAAGAATAAAGGCTGGATTAGTTGGGGTGATTGGTTAGGAACAGGGGCAATTGCTCCCCAAAATAAAGATTATTTAAATTATGAAACAGCTAGTTTATTAGTCCAGAAACTTAAGATAAAATCTTGGGGTGAATGGAATGAATTCAAAAAAAAGGAAGATTTCGACAAATATAAACTTCCTAGAGCACCACAGATTGTGTATAAAAATAATGGTTGGGATGGGTTTCCAGTATTCTTTGGAAAGAAAAAAGCCAAAAAATCCTCCCCCAAATAAACCTGTAATTTTCTTTTACCTTCAAAAATCTTCAACCTCCCTTGAATTATTGGGCTTAAATAAACGGACGTTTATTTGATGTGCAAGAATCCTCTTATTAAGATTTTGAAAGTTCTCGTAAAGGATGTTATATTTGATAGGGTATCCTAATTCATATTTAAGTTAAATGCAAACAGAAGCAATATTTGAAGACATAGCAGATAAGATAGGAGAGGAGTTAAGTAATGCTCAAAGTTCTATTTACTTAGCTGTTGCCTGGTTTACTAATAAAAACTTATTCAACAAGTTGGTTGAAAAAGCCAATGAGGGTTGTGCTGTATATCTAATGGTCTCAGATGATGAGATTAACAATCAATCTTATATAGAATTTGATAAGCTCAACATTAAACAATCAAAAGTATATATGATTGGTGATGGTGATAATGATTTGATGCATCACAAATTTTGTGTAATAGATCATCATACAAGTATTACAGGATCTTATAATTGGAGTTATAAAGCCGAGAAAAATCACGAAAATATTATTGTTACAAGTGATGATACCACGCTTGCAAATCAGTTTATAGCTGAATTTAACAGCATTCGAAGTAAGTATTTCCCTGATGAGAAAAATCCAAAAGCAGATTTTCCATTGGATAAGATCATAAAGAGACTTGAAATACTAAAGAACTATATTCTTCTTGAAGATATTGATGACATTGAAAAGACAGCTAATAAATTAAAGCAATTTGACTTTAATTCAGATTTGTCTGAAATTATGGAGCTTCTAAATGAAGAGGAGTTTTCGACTGCAATTTCCAAGATTCAGAAGTTTATTTCAAATCATAACCAGTTATTAGTTTGGACTGACCCTGAGATTGCAGCCTTAAAATTAGAGATTAAGAATATTGAAAATCAGATCAATGCTTTTAATAATGAAAAGATTGAATTAGAAAAATTACTTTCTGAATTTCAGCATCGTCACACCATTGAACTTGGAGAGATCATTCTGGAAATATTAAAGTTGAGAAAGTTGCTTTTTAAGGATGATCAGGAAAAATTTGATGAAGCAGAAAAAGATGAAGAAGAATATCAAGAACAGATTAAGGAAGAAAAGGAAAAGGTGCTATATGATCTAACAGAAGAGGAAGAATCGGAATTAAAAAAGAAATACAGAAAAGCATCAATGTTATGTCATCCAGATAAATTTGTTAATGAGTCTGCAGAAACTAAAAGATTAGCAGAAGAAATTTTTAAAGATTTAAATGAAGCAAATGAGCAAAATGATTTAAAGAGAGTTAGTGAAATACTTAATAATCTTGAAAATGGAATGCTTGTTAGAACTAAAGGCGATAAGTTGGATGATAAAAAGTTATTAAAGGCTACCATTATGCAATTAAAAGACAAAGCCAAGAAACTTAAAGAGGAAATTATCAACATTAAGCAAAGTGATACATATAAAACAGTTGACGAGATTGTAGATTGGGATGAATATTTCAATACCACTAAAGACAAACTTCAAAAAGAACTGGAAGACTTAAGACTAAAATTAGATTAGTGAGCAACAAAAAATCTAACAAGGATATTAAATCTTTGGTGCCAATTAGTACCAATGTTACCAAAGTAGGTAAGTCCCTTCAGATCACCAATAAGCTGATCAAGGAGATAGATAGCCGAGAGCTTACATATCCTGATGATTTTAGGTGCCCTATTCCAGATGAGAATTTCCAGAAAGTATTAAAAGAAGATTATAACATTGAAGTTGTTGATGGAACTGTTGCTTATAAAGACGTGAAAGAGATAACATTACTTGAATTTTATGGCAAAAAAATTCATAGTCTTGAGGGTGTAGAGTATTTAACATCATTAATCACTTTAATATGTGTCAATAATAATCTTACATCAATAGATGTAAGTAAGAATACTAATATTGAAGATTTTCGATGTAACGAAAATGATCTTAAGACTTTAGATTTAAGTAAAAATATTAAACTCAAAAGATTAGATTGCGATATTAATAAACTTACAAAGTTAGATGTTACAAAAAATATTTCTTTAGAAAAATTATTCTTTGGTAATGAATTAATCAAAGAGGTTGATTTAAGTAATAATAAAAAACTTGAAATATTAGCTTTTTTTGGGACGCAAATAAAATCATTAGATATAAGTAATAACCCTTCTATAACTCATTTGTTCTGTGAAAAAAACCAACTCACTTCATTGGATGTAAGTAATAATCCTGCTTTAGTAGTATTAAGTTGTTGGGATAATAAGCTTACATCATTGGATGTTAGCAAGAATATTAATTTAACTAAATTGGAGTGTTATAAAAACCAACTCACTTCATTGGATGTTAGTAATAATACTGCTTTAACTAAATTGTATTGTAGTGAAAATAAACTCAGATTGCTAGATGTTACTAAGAATGTTGCTTTAACTTTTTTGAATTGTTGTAACAATCAACTTAGCTCAATTGACCTAAATAATAATACTAAATTAAAAGAGGTTCAGTTATCTGGAAATCCTGGAGAATGGTTGTTGTAGAACTTGAAAAGGACGAGGAATGAAATTAATACCAAAAGGTTCTAATAAATTAACTAAGGTGGGGAAGTCCCTTCAGATCACCAATAAACTGATCAAGGAGATAGACAGCCGAGAGGTTACTTTGGCTGATGATTTTAGGTGTCCTATACCTGAAGAGAATTTCCAAAAAGTATTAATAGAAGATTATAATATTGAAGTTATTAATAATACTGTTGCTTATGGGGATGTTAAAGGAATTGAGAAATTCGATTGTAGAGAAAAAGAAATTCAAAGTTTAGAAGGTATTGAATATTTTACTGCTTTAACTGGATTATGGTGTTTTAATAATCAACTCACATCATTGGATGTAAGTAATAATCCTGCTTTAACTGAATTGATATGTATGAATAATCAACTCACCTCATTAGATGTAAGTAATAATCCTGCTTTAACTGAATTGATATGTATGAATAATCAACTCACCTCATTGGATGTAAGCAAGAATCCTGCTTTAACTAAATTGTGGTGTAATTCTAATCAGCTCACTTCTTTGGATTTGAGTAATAATTCTGCTTTAACTAATTTTAACTGTACGAGTAATCAACTCACGTCATTGGATGTTAGTAATAATTCTGCTTTAACTTATTTGACTTGTTGGTGGAATCAACTCACCTCATTGGATGTAAGCAAGAATCCTGCTTTAGTAATTCTGGATTGTTATTCTAATCAACTTACGTCATTGGATTTAAGGAATAATCCGGTTTTATTAGGCATATTATGTCGTAATAACCAACTTACATCATTAGATTTAAGTAAAAATCCAAAATTAATAGTTGTTGAATTATCAGGCAATCCTGGAGACTGGTGGAAAGAACTTGAAAAGGATGAAAGATGAAATTAATACCTAAAGGCTCTAATAAATTAACAAAGGTTGGTAAGTCCCTTCAGATCACCAATAAGCTGATCAAGGAGATAGACAGCCGAGAGCTTACATATCCTGATGATTTTAGGTGTCCTATACCAGATGAGAATTTCCAGAAAGTTTTAGGAAAAAATTATAACATTGAAGTTGTTGATGGAACTGTTGCTTATAAAGATGTGAAAGGGATAAAGGAGTTAGATTGTTCAAGAAAAAAAATTCAAAGTTTAGAAGGTATTGAATATTTTACTGCTTTAACTAAACTAAATTGTGGTGGAAATGAACTCACCTCATTGGATGTTAGTAATAATACTGCTTTAACTGGATTATGGTGTAGTTATAATCAGTTCACCTCATTGGATGTAAGTAATAATACTGCTTTAACACATTTGTATTGTTTTAGTAATCAACTCACCTCATTGGATGTGAGTAAAAATACTTTATTAACTGTTTTGGTTTGTAGTGATAATCAACTCACTTCATTGGATGTCACTAGTAATACAACTTTAACTAAACTAAAGTGTACTGGAAATGAACTCACCTCATTGGATGTTAGTGAGAATATTACTTTAATTCATTTGGAATGCAATTCAAATCAACTCACTACACTTTATATTGACTTTATACCTGCTTTAGAGTTCCTAGATTGTTCATTTAATAAACTCAAATTGTTAGATGTTAATAATCCAAATTTGATTAAATTATTATGTAGTAAAAATCATTTTTCATATTTAAATCTTAAAAATCTTAAAAGTTTAAAATTTTTAAATTGTTCTCATAATCAGCTCACCTCATTGGATGTAAGTAATAATTTTGATTTACGTTTTTTAAATTGTTATTATAATCAACTCACTTCATTGGATGTAAGCAAGAATACTGATTTAGCTTATTTCGATTGTCGTAAAAATGAACTCAACTCATTAGATTTAAGTAATAATCCAAAATTTAAAGAAGTTAAATTATCTGGAAATCCAGGAGACTGGTGGATAGGACTTGAAAAACAGGATAGAAGACAATGGAATTAATACCTAAAGGCTCTAATAAATTAACAAAGGTGGGGAAGTCCCTTCAGATCACCAATAAGCTGATCAAGGAGATAGATAGCCGAGAGCTTACATATCCTGATGATTTTAGGTGCCCTATTCCAGATGAAAATTTCCAAAAAGTATTAATAGAAGATTATAACATAGAAGTTGTTGATGGAACTGTTGCTTATAAAGATGTTAAAGGGATTGAGAAATTAAGAATTTTTAGAAAAAAAATTAAAAGCCTAGATGGAATACAATACTTTTCAGCTTTAACTAATTTTGGATGTCCTTTCAATCAACTCACCTCATTGGATGTAAGCAATAATACAGCTTTAACTAAATTGCATTGTACAGGTAATGAACTTACATCATTGAATGTAAGTAAGAATACTGCTTTAACTGAATTATGGTGTTCCAATAATCAACTTACATCATTAGTTGTAAGTAAAAATATTGCTTTAACTAGATTGTGTTGTGAAAGTAATAAACTTAACTCATTAGATTTAAGTAATAATTCTGCTTTAGTTAAAATAGAATGTTATAATAATCAACTCACTTCATTGGATGTTAGTAAGAATACTGCTTTAACTGAATTGAGTTGTGGAAAAAATAAACTCACCTCATTGGATGTAAGTAAAAATCCATATTTAACTATATTATGGTGTTGGGAAAATCAACTCACCACATTGGATGTTAGTAAGAATACTGCTTTAATTCAATTAGAATTTAGTGTAAATCAACTCACTTCATTAGATTTAAGCGAAAATCCTGCTTTAGGACATTTGAATTGTTCTGAAAATCAACTCACGTCATTGGATGTTAGCAAGAATACTGCTTTAATGTATTTAGATTGTAGAGATAATCAACTCACCTCATTGGATTTAAGTAATAATCCAAAATTAAAAGAAGTTAATTTATCTGGAAATCCAGGAGACTGGTGGAAAGAACTTGAAAAGGATGAGGAATGAAATTAATACCTAAAGGCTCTAATAAATTAACAAAGGTTGGGAAGTCCCTTCAGATCACCAATAAGCTGATCAAGGAGATAGATAGCCGAGAGCTTACATATCCTGATGATTTTAGGTGCCCTATTCCAGATGAGAATTTCCAGAAAGTATTAATTGAAGATTATAACATAGAAGTTGTTGATGGAACTGTTGCTTATAAAGATGTTAAAGGGATAAATGAGTTAGATTGTTCAAGAAAAAAAATTCAAAGTCTTAAGGGCATTGAATATTTTTTTTCATTAAGAAAGTTGAATTGTTATAGAAATAACCTAACCTCTTTTGACTTAAGAAAAAATACTCAATTAGAAGTATTAATTTGTGAATTTAATAAATTAAAATCGATTGATGTAAGTGAAAATCATTCTTTAATCAATTTAAAATGTAGTCATAATGAACTAAAATTTCTTAGTGTAAAACAAAATAAATTATTAGAAAATATAAGTTGTTCAGATAATCAATTGTTAAGTATAGATTTAAGTAATAATCATAAATTATTGACATTAGGTTTGTCAAGAAATATTTTAAACTTAATTGAGTTAGATAAAAATATTTATTTAACTCAATTAACTTGTGTTGATAATGAACTCACATCATTAGATGTTAGTAAGAATACTGCTCTAACTCACTTGTATTGTAATAGAAATAACCTGACATCTTTGGATGTAAGTAAGAATACTGCTTTAACTGATTTGAAATGTGGTGAAAATGAGCTTACATCATTGGATGTAAGTAATAATTTTTCTTTAAAAATATTGAGTTGTATAAATAATCAGCTCACCTCATTGGATGTAAGTAACAATCTTATATTAGAAGGACTTGATTGTTCTGAAAATAAACTCGATTCATTGGATGTTAGTAAGAATACTGCTTTAACTCAATTGAGTTGTGGAGAAAATAAACTAACCTCATTGGATGTAAGTAAGAATATTGCTTTAAGAAATTTGTGGTGTGATATAAATCAACTTTCCTCATTGGATGTAAGTAAAAATCCATATTTAACTATATTATGGTGTTGGAATAATCAACTCACTTTATTGGATGTAAGTAACAATGATCTATTAGAAGAACTTGATTGTTCTGAAAATAAAATCGATTCATTGGATGTAAGTAAGAATATTGCTTTAAGAAAATTGTGGTGTGATATAAATCAACTCACCTCATTAGATTTAAGTAATAATCCAAAATTAAAAACAGTTTCCTTATATGGAAATCCAGGTGACTGGTGGAAAGAACTTGAAAAGGAAGAAGAATGAAATTAATACCAAAAGGCTCTAATAAATTAACAAAGGTGGGGAAGTCCCTTCAGATCACCAATAAGCTGATCAAGGAGATAGACAGCCGAGAGCTTACTTATCCTGATGATTTTAGATGCCCTATTCCTGATGAGAATTTCCAAAAAGTATTAATTGAAGATTATAACATAGAAGTAGTTGATAGAACTGTTGCATATAAAGATGTAAAAGGGATAAAGGAGTTAGATTGTTCAAGAAAAAAAATTCAAAGTCTTGAAGGGATAGAATTTTTCACTTCTTTAATTTTATTGCAGTGTACTTATAATCAACTCACGTCATTGGATGTTAGTAAGAACACTGATTTAGTTCAATTGTGGTGTGGAGATAATCAACTCACTTCATTGGATATAAGTAATAATCTTGCTTTACTATTATTGTGGTGTTTTAATAATCAACTCACCTCATTGGATATAAGTAATAATTTTGAATTATCTGTTATAAATTGTTCTTATAATCAACTCACATCATTAGTTATATTTAATAATATTTCATTATCTCATTTTCATTGCTATAATAATCAACTTAAATCATTGGATATAAGTAATAATCCTAAATTAAAATTTGCCAGTTTTGATCGTAATCAACTCACCACATTGAATTTGAGTAATAATACTTTTTTAGAATCTTTAGATTGTAGGGATAATCAACTCACCTCACTGGATGTAAGTAACAATCCAAAATTAAAACTGGTTCTATTAGAAGGAAACCCAGGTGACTGGTGGAAAGAACTTGAAAAGGAATAAGAATGAAATTAATACCAAAAGGTTCTAATAAAATATCCAAGGTGGAGAAGTCCCTTCAGATCACCAATAAGCTGATCAAGGAGATAGACAGCCGAGAGGTTACTTTGGCTGATGATTTTAGGTGCCCTATTCCAGATGAAAATTTCCAAAAAGTATTAATAGAAGATTATAACATAGAAGTTGTTGATGGAACTGTTGCTTATAAAGATGTTAAAGGGATTGATGAGTTAAGATGTGCTGCAAAAAGTATTCAAAGTCTTGAAGGGATTGAGTATTTTATATCTCTTGAAAGATTAATTTGCTTTGCTAATCCTATATCAATTATGGATATTAGAAAAAATAGCAAATTAAAAACATTGATTTGTTGGCAAAATTACTGGAATGAAAATAAACTCAATTCATTGGATGTAAGTAATAATCCTGAATTAGAATATTTAAATGTATCTCCTAATGATCTTACATTTTTGGATTTAAGTAATAACCCTGCTTTAACTACTTTGTCTTGTTCTAGAAATCAACTCACATCATTGGATGTAAGTAATAATCCTGCTTTAGAAATATTGAGTTGTTCTGAAAATCAACTCACGTCATTGGATGTAAGCAAGAACACTGTATTAGCAAAATTAATTTGTGAAGAAAATCAACTCACGTCATTGGATGTAAGTAATAATCCAAAATTAAAACAGGTTCGATTAGAAGGAAACCCAGGTAACTGGTGGAAAGAACTTGAAAAGGACGAAGAATGAAATTAATACCAAAAGGTTCTAATAAACTAACTAAGGTTGGGAAGTCCCTTCAGATCACCAATAAGCTGATCAAAGAGATAGATAGCCGAGAGCTTACATATCCTGATAATTTTAGGTGTCCTATACCAGATGAGAATTTCCAAAAAGTATTAATAGAAGATTATAACATAGAAGTTGTTGATGGAACTGTTGCTTATAAAGATGTTAAAGGAATTGAGAAATTCGATTGTAGAGAAAAAGAAATTCAAAGTCTTGAAGGTATTGAATATTTTACTGCTTTAACTATTTTGAATTGTTCTACAAATCAACTTACTTCATTAGATGTTAGTAATAATACTGCTTTAGTTGTAATAAATTGTTGGTCTAATAAATTAACATCATTGAATGTAAGTAATAATCCTGCATTAACTTATTTAGGTTGTGGTTTTAATCAACTCACCTCATTGGATTTAAGCAATAAAACTGCTTTAACTGAATTGTATTGTAGTAATAATCAACTCACGTCATTGGATGTTAGTAATAATACTGCTTTACTAGTATTTTGGTGTGGAAATAATCAACTCACATCATTAGATTTAAGTAGTAATACTTTTTTAGAATCTTTAGATTGTGAAGAAAATCAACTCACGTCATTGGATGTAAGTAAGAACTCTGCTTTAACTGGATTATGGTGTGCAGATAATAAACTCACCACATTGGATATTAGTAATAATACTGCTTTAATTGAATTAGATTGTGCAGATAATAAACTCACTTCATTGAATGTTAGTAATAATACTGCTATAACTGAATTGAGTTGTGGAAGAAATAAACTCACCACATTGGATATTAGTAATAATACTGCTTTAATTGAATTAGATTGTGCAGATAATAAACTCACTTCATTGAATGTTAGTAATAATACTGCTATAACTGAATTGAGTTGTGGAAGAA
>Ga0209992_10002473_pt1 | contig 16829 bp, 20 predicted proteins | sample 2SBtaG_2_FD_182564 | JGI IMG/M metagenome (GOLD analysis project Ga0209992, IMG submission 182564) | Deep subsurface microbial communities from Kolumbo volcano to uncover new lineages of life (NeLLi) - 2SBTROV12_ACTIVE470 metaG (SPAdes)... | ecosystem: Environmental > Aquatic > Marine >... | reverse complement strand
GTGCTGCAAAAGAGATTTTCCTTGGTAGTACATCAAACTATGTCTTACACAAATCAAAAAAACCCGTACTAGTTGTAAAATAATATTATACTGCTAGAGAATTCACAATATCTGATTTTGTAATAATTCCAACTAGTTTTGATTTTTTGATTACTGGTAATCCACTGATGTCGTGTTTAATCATTAATGTAATTGCTCCTTTAACATCTTTGTCTGCTTCAACTGTAATTGGATTTGATGCCATTATGTCAGTTGATTGAAATGGAAACAAGTAACTCATTTGGTTTGAGTGATTTTCTTTTAACCCTTTTTTGAATTTGTATTCTTGAACTTCTTTTGGATCTGCTGATTCTGCAATCCATTGAGGTATCTTTGCAGGCACAAAATCTCTAAAAGTAATTATTCCAACAGGTTTTTTGTTTCTTTGAATAATTATTCTAGAAATTCCATACTTTAACAATAAACTTTCTACATGCAAAATTGGATCACTTGGAGCTGCTGTGATTAGTTTTCGTTTCATCATTTTTGAAATTTTGATTGGAACTCTGTCTTTTGTAAGATATGTTTTCATTAGATCAGTTTTAGTAATAATTCCTTCAAAAATACCTTCATTGTTTTGAATAATTACGATGCTTATTCTGTGCTTTTTCATCATTTTTGCACATTCTTCAATATTATTCTCTTTAGATAATACAAATAATTTTCTTGGCTTGAATTCTTTAGCTTTTACAGATTTGATTGGTGTATCTCCTAACTGGTAAATTTTTTTTGCAATATCTTTCTCTGTAATTACTCCTATTGCTCTTTTTTTCTCAATTACTATGACATGTTTGATTTTCTTTTTTAGCAAAATTTCTCGCACTCTCAAAAGAGTAGTGTTTGGTGAAACTGTGCTGGGTTTTGTGATGATTTTTACTAATTTTGATTTTTTTACATCAATCACACTGTTTTTGAGTGATTTTCATAAAAAAAGAGCAATTACCAATCTCATTTCTGAAAATCATCTCTGAAAATTGTTGTATCTGTTTTTAATTCAAATTTGTTTCATTAGTATATGATTGATCAAATTCCTTTGTTTGTAATTGGTTTGGATAAAGACGAACCTGTTGGAGAATTTTTAAGGTCAAAATTCATGGCTTCATTGGAAAAAGTACAACCAGTATTGCCTGACATTATTGAGGCAAAAATTTCCATAAAATCTCAAAATCCTGAGGGTGCTCGTACACATTATGATGCAACAGCAATTGTTCGAACTTCAAAAAATCAACTAGTCTATACTGATTCAGGTTGGGATCTCTTAAAAATTGCTGATGAATTGAGTAAAAAATTGGAAAGGGAATTATCAAAGAATCGTGATAATCATAAAAGAAAAAACTTTCGTAAATCAGAGGGTTTTTGAGATTGTTTCAAAATATTCTAGTTCCTTTTGATTTATCAAATAACTCCATAAGATCTTTTAAAGTTGCAATAGATATTGCAAAAAAATATCAATCTGATGTGACTCTTCTTACTTGTCTTGAAGGGGATGCATGGCATCACAAATATTATGACTCTAGAGCAGATGCGCAATTAATTAAAAAACAACGCAAAGCTGCAAAACAACATCTTGAAAAATTAGAATCAATTGCTGAAAAAAACAATGTATCTTTTAAGTCTTATATTTTGACATCACATTCCGTAGTCAATGATATTGTAAAATTTTCAAAATCAAGAAAACATGATCTTGTTGTAATTGGATCTCATGGTAGAACTGGTTTTGATAAACTTCTTTTAGGTAGTGTTGCCAATGGTGTCTCCCAAAAAACTAAATGTCCTGTTATGATTGTAAAGTAACAGAATGTGGAGTAATTGATATCGATAATTGGAAGTGGTAGAGTTGGCACCACTATTGGATTTCTCTGTGTATCTAATGCTTTAGATGATGTTTTATTTGTTAATCGTTCTAAGGATAAAGCAATTGGTGAATCTTTGGATGTTGCAAATGCAATTCCGCCAAATTCTAAATTTACTATTCGTGGAACCGATGATTATGCTGAATTATCTGGGTCAGACATTGTAGTTATTGCTGCAAGTACTGTTTCCTATACAAAATCTAGAACAGAAAACAAAAAACCTCAAATAGAAATGGTAAAAGAAATTGCAAAAAAAATTAAGAAACATTGCCCTTCTGCAATAATTCTAATGATTTCAAATCCTGCAGATGTTTTAACATATTTTTTTCAAAAAGAATCTGGATTTTCTAGATTCAAAGTAATTGGTATTGCATCAAGTCTTGACTCAAGTAGATTTCGTTATTTTATCTCAGAAAAATTATCAGTACCTCAATCTTCAATAACTAATGCGATGGTTCTTGGAGAACATGGAGATACAATGGTTCCTATTTTTTCTAACGTGAACGTTGATGGAACTCCTCTCATTTCAATGATTAATGATGTTGAAAAAAAATACATTACTTATGATATTCGAAATTACTGGAAGACTCTGAGAAATTATAAAAGTAGATCTCAATTTGGAATTGCCAAAAATACCTATGACGTAATTAATACAATAATTAATGCAAAGGAATTGCATATTTCTGCCTCTGTGGTTCTTGAGGGCGAATATGGGGAAAATGATGTTGCAATGGGTGTTCCTGTAAAAATTAATCAAAATGGAATTTCTGAAATACAAAACGTAGACTTGGATCGGTTTGAACAAGAATCATTTCAAAAATCAGCTCAAACTATTCGAAATAATATTGAATCTCTCTGAATAATTATGTTGAAAAATTTAGTTGATATCGCTTGAACATGTTGATTTAGATGAAATAATTTGTAATGACCGTGATTTTATGGGATTGAACATCAATGAAATATTTTATTATTTTGATGTTTATCATGTATGAGAATAACAACTGTGATTTATCCTATTTGTTGGTTAAAAAATAATGTGAACAAACGAAATTCATATTCAAAAATGTTTTTTTTATTTTTAAATTGTGAATTTGATTGATGAGGCTAATAGTCATGAGTATGATTGAAGAAAAATATATTATCAATTACTTTATGTTGAAAGTTCTGAAATGTCATTCATTTACCGGAGAAGATCATGAAATTATATAAAAAAATATTAATAATTTTCATTATTTTAAATATCGGAATTGTAGGTTCTGTTTCACTATTTTTGATGTCAGGATTTCAAGATGTAATTGTTGATCATGAAATTGAATCAAGAACTGTAGAAATAATTGAGAAAAAACAAAAAATTGAAAGCTTTATCGAATCAAAATCAGAAAAAATAAAACTAATTTCAACTCTTGTAGAGGTTCAAGGATTTTTAAAATTTATTGAATATGGTAAATCTGATCATTTTAATTATTCTGAAGAAGAATGGATAAATTTACTTCAAAATCAATTTAGAAATATATCGAACTCTGATGTAGATTTACAACAAATTAGAATGTTTGATAAAGAAGGCTCTGAATTATTAAGATTAAATATTCTTGGTGGAGAATTTTTTACAACTTTTAAATCCGAACAATTAGATAGAAATCAAAAATATTATTTTGAGAATTCATTGCTTGATGATTCAGTTTCTGTTTCAAATATTGTTTTAAACAATGATAATGGAAATTTGGAATTACCTCGTATTCCAATTATGACTTTTGTTACTCCTGTTGTTGATGGTAGTGCAATTCAAATGGGATTACTAGTTTTAACATATGATGTATCTGAATTATTATCTACCGTAGAGCAATCTACTGTTGGAAATATGGTCATGATTGATCAAGATGGAAATATTATACAAGATAATGATAAAAATAAAATTTTTGGAAAACAATTAGGAACTGGGTATAACTATTTTACAAATTTTGATGATTTGAGAAATTCAATGTCTAAAAATGATTTTGGTCAAACCATTGTTGATAATTCTTTGTATAAAGTATGGAATAAAATTCCTCATCCCTCACAACCAGGAAAATATTGGATTTTAATTTATGAAATTAAAGACACTGAACTTTATGCCCCTATTACATCAATTATGCTCAATTCATTGTATGTTGTTGGAATAATCATGGGCATTACTTTGGCAATCACATGGATTGTTTCAAAACATGTTTCAAAACCCATCAAGTTACTTACTGAAAGAATCAATAAAGCAAAAAAAGGTGAATTGAATACTGATATTCAAATAACTGGCTCTGATGAAATTTCAAAAATCAATTTAGCATTTAATGAACTAACTACTACATTACAAGATTCTGAAAAAACTGTAGAGGAACAAGAAATTAAATTAAAAAAGCAACTAAATGATTTGAAATTTTTAAAAAAATCATTAAATGAATCTACTTATTTTGCAACCTCTGATATTGATGGAAATTTTACATATGTAAATGAAAAATTCTGTCAAAATTCACAGTATACTAGTTCTGAATTATTAGGGCAGAATCCTAGATTGTTGAAATCTGGAACACATGATCAAGCATTTTACAAAAAAATGTGGGATCATTTATTGAATGGACGTGTTTGGATTGGTGATATTAATAATAAACGAAAAGACGGTTCGCTTTATTGGGTAAAAGAAATCCTAATTCCAAAAAAAGACATTAATGGAAAAGTGATTGAATTTATTATAATTCAGACTAATATTACCAATCAAAAAACTAACGAATCTGATTTGTCCACATCATTGGATTATCTAACAAAATCACAACAATTACAAAACGAATTTTTAGAAACTTTTTTCAAAGAATTACCTATCCCTATTGATTCTATTCAAAAACTTTGTAGAACTCTAAAGTATGATGAATTAGGTGATAGATTAACTGAAGATCAACGCAAAAATGTAGATGCGATTTATGAGAATACCAAAAAAATTAATTTTATCTTAGATGAGTTTCTAAGCATGTTTCAATCCGATTCTAAAAAAGAATCTACTCAAAATTAAACAAAACATTACATTTATGATTCTATAATGTAATTCTTGATGAATTAATCGTAAACCATCAAATCTTTTTCTTCAAGTAAACTGTGAATTTGATTTACTGAACGATGAATCTCTTCTTCAACTTTAGCACCAACACAAACTAGTTTACCTGATGCAAAAATTAGAATTACTGTTTTTGGATCAAGCATTCTGTGAATTAATCCTGGGAATTGCTCTGGTTCGTACATACTTCTTGGTAATGTTCTTGCTGCTTGCTCCAAGTTTACTTTGCCTCCAAGATTAATTGATGAGACGATATTTTGAATTGTAACTATTGGATCATTTTTGATTTTGACTTTACCCTTTCTTAGTTTTTGAACTACGGTGTTTACTGCTTTAATTGAGATTTTCTCAGATTTGGCACCAGTACATACCATCTTTCCTGAGCCAAACAGTAGAGTGGCAGTTCTAGGCTCTCTTAGTCTGAAAACTGCTCCTGGGAATTGTTCAGGATGATATTCTACATCTGGGAATTTTTTTGTAATATCTAAAAGGTCTAATTTCTGCTCAATTGTGGCAGAAGCTACGACATTTACAATTGCAATTACTGGTTTAGTTTGTGCCATTTCTCTATTTACTCCGTATCCTGATCCAATCTTAAACCCTTGTATCTATTTCTTATAGTTACCTCTGTGACATTTGAGGCCTCTGCAATGTCTCTTTGGGTCATATCTTCATTATTTTTAACACATGATAGGTATAATGCAGCAGCAGCAAGACCCATTGGGTCTTTTCCTGCTGATTCTTCATGCTCTTGAGCAGTTTTTAGCACTTTGGCAGCATAACGTTTAGTTTTCTCAGAGATGCCCAGTTTGCTTGCAATTCTTGCAATACATTGGATTGGGTCAACTACTGGCATTTTCAAATCTAATTCTTTATGTAGAATTCTATAGCATCTTGAAATATCTTTTTTCTTAATATTTCCAGCATCTGCAACATCTTTGAGAGTTCTTGGAGTTTCTGTATCTCTACATGCTGCATACAATGCTGCAGCGATTAATGCTGAAATTGAACGTCCTCTAACTAGACCTTTTTCAAGTGCCTTTCTGTAAATGTATGATGCTTTTTCAATAACTGTATCTGATAGTGATAATTTGTCTTTTAGTGTTGATAATTGACTTAATGCTTGTCTGAGATTTTTATCCGAAGATGCATTTACTTTACTTCTACTATCCCATGTTCTGAGTCTCTCAATGGTGCTTTTCATAGCTGATGTAAGTGGTTTTCCTGAAGAGTCTCTATTCATTGGATTGATGATAGTTGCCAATCCTCTGTCATGCATTGCAAGTGTAGTTGGAGCTCCAGTTCTTGTAGGATCAGCTCCTCCTTCTTTAGAAAATGATCTCCATTCCGGACCTGCATCTTGTAGGGTCTCTGAAATAACATAACCACATTTTCCACAAAATCTCTCGCCAGTTACATCATCAGTTAGCATTGCTTTTTTTCCACAACGATTACAGACGCTATCTGCATTGACTACTTCTAAAACCATAATTTTTCCTAATTCATTTGCTCCTTTTTATACTATAAATACTGACGTATTTTCTTATTTTCAAATTTTAGGTTCAAAATTGCACTGTTTTGTATGATTTACTAAAAAATTCTATCAAATTTAACCTTCTCTAGAGCAAATGATTCAATTTTTCATTCAATGCATTCAGAATTAATTAATGTAATTCTTTTGTAATTTAATCATGTCAAAATATGATATTGCAATAATTGGTGGTGGTATTTTGGGTTCTAGTATTTCTTATTGGCTTTCTTCACTGTATGATGTGAATCTATGTGTTATTGAAAAGGAATCAAATGTTGCAATGCATGCAAGTAGTAGAAATACTGGAGTGATACATTCTCCATTTTATCTAAATCCTAAAACAAAAAAAGTTCTAGCAAAATCTGCTTTGATCTCTTATGATATGTGGGACACCCTTGCAAAAAAAACTAATGTGCCTTGGGTAAAGACTGGTGTTTTAGAAATTGCACATGATGAAGAGCAACATGAAAGTCTTGAGGAGTATATGCAATGGGGTGAAGAAAATGGAATTCCGTCTCATGATTTAGAACTATTAGATGGTAAAGATGTCTTAAAACTAGAACCAAATGTAAAATGTCATTCAGCAATTTCTTGTAAACGTGAAGTGTCTTCTGACTTTGGGGCATTTACAAATGAAATTAAAAATGAATCTACAAAACATGGAACTGATTTTCATTTTGGAAAAAATGTCAAGGAAATTCAAAGAAATGATAAATCATCATCAATAATTTTTAGTGATTCTTCTAGTATATCTGCTGATTTTGTGTTAAATTGTGCAGGTGGAAATTCTTTAGATATTGCACAAATGTTGGGTCTTGCAACCGAGTATTCTGATCTTCATTTTAGAGGCGAGTATTGGGTTGCAGATGCTCAGTATAGTGATCTTGTAAACACAACAATTTATTCAGTTGCTGAATTCAAAGGATATCCGTTTTTAGATCCTCATTGGATAAAAAAAGCAAATGGTCTAACAGAAGTTGGCCCTAATGCAGTCCCTGTTTTTAGTCCTGAAACCTATGAAGGATATGTTGGTGATATTGGAACATCTTTTTCAAAATTCAAAGAAATTCTTTCAGGCAACGCAAAAAAATTATTGTATGATTCTGAATTTTTATCTCTAATATCAAAAGAATGGCTAAGTTCAATTTCAAAATCTGCAATGATTAGTAGAGTTCAAAAATTTATTCCAAAAATAAAACCTGAATATTTTTCAAAAAAAGGAACTTCTGGTATTCGCTCTCCGATCATTACTCCCAAAGGTAAATTCTTGTTAGATGTAATGGAGCTTGAAAATGAGCATTCCTTTAACATAATTAATTACAATTCTCCAGGAGCTACGGGAGCTCCTGCATATTCTGCATTTATTGTACAAAAATTACAAGAAAAGGGATTTTTAGATTACAAGCAAAAATCCACTGATTCTATTTGGAATTTTGATAATGTCATCAATCAAGCTTAATATCTAATAACAATTGAATTTCAAATATGCTGCCTGACAAGTGCTCAGTTATGAAAGAGGGTAAACAATGTGTGAATCCTCCAGAGTTTATTGTGTCCATTGTAGATGATACTGATGAATACATGGTTGGAGTAACTTGTGGGCGACACAAGCAAGTAGTATCAGGTAAGGTTGGAATTCTTCAAAAAGAAGGAAAAATCCATAATGGAAAGATTAGTTTCTCTCCTGTCAAAGCAGTTGGAACTGATTGTATTCATGGTGATGCAGATGACTTTATCCAAATTGATATGAAATAGTACAAAAAATTGAAATAATTTTGATTTTTAGAATAATTGTTGTTTTTAGAATTATTATCTGACCTAGTTAAAATTGAAAATATTTTGTTTATTGTAAAAAATGGAGCAGCTATTGGTGAAATTAGGAGCCCTCTTAGCATAAAACAAAAAGAAAAATGGATTACACTTGGGGATAATGATGGTCCTGCGCATATGCATATTAATTCAGAACTGTTAGAATCCATAAAATTTGTACAGGAAGAAAAACCAGAACGAACTAGTTTTAGTGTACGATTTTTTGATTCAAAAGAAGATAGAATTGTTGCTGCATTTTTTACAAAAATGTATGATGAAAATAAAAATTTGATTCCTCAAAGAAAAAAAATTTATGATGATCTTGAGCAAAAGTTTTCTTTTTAAAATTTGAAAAAAAACCTTGTCTGAAAAAGACAAGGAGAAAAAATATTATTCTGAATCTTCTTTTTTCTTCTTATCTTTCTCAGATTGTAGTTTAGCTAATTCTAATTCTTCATTCGTATGTTTGAATTTTTTCAATCTGATTATACATGATAAAGTATCTATAAAAACTGGAGTTTTTTCAAGAAAAAATATCCTAAAATAATTCCATAAATTATGCCTAAATTTGATTATTTTCTAATAACCTACTGAATAAATTGGCTTTTTTCCACCCAATCCTAAATTCAAATTCTTTACAGTAATTTCTGCCATTTTCTCCCTTGTCTTTTTTGTGGAACTTCCGATGTGGGGTGCAAGTACCGCATTTAAGATTTTTGTTAGTGGATGGTTTGCTCCAATAGGTTCGGACTCAAAGACATCTAGTCCTGCACCTGCAATTTCTTTTTTCTTGAGTGCTGAAACTAGGTCTTTTTCATTGATAATTTTTCCCCGTGCAGTATTAATTAGAAATGCTGATTTTTTCATTTTTTTAAATATTTTTGAATCAAATAGTTTGTCTGTCTGTGGTGTGTGTGGCACATGAATTGAAATGACATCGCTTTGCGAAATTAGTTTTTCTTGTGAGACGTACTTGATTCCCACTGCTTTTTCTCTAGTCTTTGAAATTCTTTTTCTATTATGATACACTATTTTCATATCAAATGCTTTTACTCTTTTAGCAAGCGTGCTTCCAATTCTACCCAGTCCTAAAATTCCCAAAGTTTTTCCTTGAAGATCAATTCCGACATAGTCATATGCCCCGTAAATCTGTCTCCACTTTCCACTGCGAATAATTTTGTCGCCTTCTGAAACTCTCCTCATGACATCAAGCATTAATGCAAAAGCCAAATCAGCTGTTGCATCAGTTAAAACCTCTGGTGTATACCCTATACGAATTTTTTTCTTTATTGCATGATTGATATCGATATGATCAAATCCTACGCTATACGTGCTAATCGCTTTGAGATTTGGAGCACTGTCAATCATATCACTATCTATTTTGTCATATGGAAAACAAATCAAACCATCGATATTTTTTATTTTATTTTTCAATATTTTTTTAGGAATGGGGATTTTTCCTGAGTGAACTTCAATTTGGTATTTTTTTCTTAGTTCTTTTAGTGCAAAGTCATGAAGCGTTCTTGTTAGAAACACTCGTTTTTTTTGCATTATTTCTAAGAATCATCTCAAACCCTTTATACGATTTCCTTTTAATCAATTCATATGTCTTCAAAAGCTGAAGAAGAAGAGGAATTTGCAATTTGTGTAGAATGTGGAAATGCTATTGAAAAATGCGTCTGTGTATGCCCTTACTGTGGAGAACGTGATGAATGCAAATGTGCCTTGTTTGATGCAGCAACTGGAGGTTGATCAATTTGGCAGAACAGATTATTATAATTCAATTCGAGGGTGACATATCGTGAGTACAGTTGATTTTACGTGGCTAATTGGTGGTCCTCAAGGTAGTGGGGTAGAATCTGGTGCAAATATTTTCTCTCGTGTTTGCGCTGAAATGGGATATCAGGTATTTGGAAAAAGAGAATTTTATTCAAACATTAAAGGTGAACATAGTTACTTTGCAGTAAGAATTGCCGATAAAAAAATTCACTCAAATGTAAATGAGGTAAATCTTATGGCATCCTTTGATGCTGAAACAATTTTTCGTCATTATGATGAAATAATTTCAGGTGGTGGAATAATTTATGATTCAGATATTGTTGAAACAAAAACTGATGCTGTTCACACACTTGATGCACCATTTAAAGAAAGATTACACAAAGAATTAGAATCAAAAAATAAACCATTTACAATTGCAGGTGTTTTAGAGATTGCAAAAGAAAAAGGAGTTTTACTATATCCTGTTTCGTTCAAATCAATTCTTCAAACACTATCTGAAGAAACTGAAAATCCTCGTCTAAAGGGATTAATCAGAATGTACAATGTAATTGGTGTATCGCTATCATTGGGATTAGTAAAGATGCCTCCTGATTCTTTACAAAAAACAATTGAATCAATATTTTCAAAGAAACCTGAAATTGCAAAAATAAATCAACAAACAGCAACTTACTCTTACAACTATTCTACTGCAAAATTTGAAAACTTTGATTACACTTTACCTGGAAGGCAAAAAGAACCTGGAACACTTTTGGTTCAAGGATTTCAGGGAACAGCATTAGGTAAAATGGCATGTGGTTGTAGATTCCAACCATACTATCCTATCACTCCAGCTTCTGATGAATCAGTATACCTTGAATCAAATGAAATTCTAGAAATCATTGATGATAGACCTGGTTCGACTGCAGTTATCCAAACAGAAGATGAAATTTGTGCAATGGGTATGACTATTGGTGGTGCATTAACTGGAACACGTTCTGCTACTTGTACGTCAGGTCCTGGATTTGCACTAATGACTGAGATGTTGGGCTGGGCAGGAATTAATGAAGTACCTGTTGTAATTACTGCTTATCAAAGGAGTGGTCCATCAACTGGCCTTCCAACAAGACACGGTCAGGATGATCTTTTGTTTTCAGTATTTGCAGGACATGGGGATTTTCCTAAAATCGTTTATGCCTCAGGAGAAATTGAAGAGAGTTTCTATGATACTGGAAATTGTTTTAATTATGCAGATGTTTTTCAGGTTCCCGTAATTCACATGATGGACAAGTTTCATGCAAGTTCTGTAATCACATGTCAACGATTCAAACCCGAAAAAATTTCAATTGATAGGGGTAAATTATTAGAAAAAGTTGAGGATGACTACCGACGATTTGAATTTACTGATGATGGGATATCTCCACGTTCTGCTTTGGGTAAAGATAATGGAATCTTTTGGGATACAGGAGATGAATCAGATGAGCAAGGGCACATTACAGAAGATCCTATTTTACGTGTCAAAATGATGGATAAGAGAATGTCTAGATTGGATTTAATTTTAGAGAAAATTCCTAGAGACGAACAAGTCAAATCATTTGGAATTGAAGATTTTACAATTATTTCCTGGGGCTCTACTATGGGTCCAGTGTTTGATGCAATAGATATGCTAAAAAAAGAAGGAATCAATATTGGTTTGGTTCAAATGAAATTAATGAATCCATTTCCAGCAGAATATGTAAAATCATTATTCAAAGATGTAAAAACCATAATTGATGTTGAAGCAAATCACTCAGGACAATTGGGAAAACTTTTCAAACAAAATGTTGGACGTGATCCTGATTATTTTGTTTTAAAATATACTGGACGTGCAATGACTAGTAGTGAAGTGTATGAATCACTAAAAAGAATTGTACAAAATAAAGCAGAAAAAAGGGAGGTTTTAATGCATGGCGCTTAAACCAGCTGATTTCAAAACAGACGTTCATAATGATTGGTGCCCTGGATGTGGGGACTTTGGTATAGTTAATGCAATTCAAATGGCACTAGCTGATATGGGTGTGCAAAGAGACAAGACTGCCATATTTTCTGGAATTGGTTGTTCTGGAAAGACATCCCACTATATCAATACGTATGGAGTCCATACCTTACATGGACGTGTCTTGACATTTGCACAGGGCGCAAAGATTGCAAATCCTGAGATGACAGTTGTTGCTGTTGGTGGAGATGGAGATGGATTAGGAATTGGTGCAGGACATTTTGTAGCTGCAGGACGACGAAATGTAAACATGACATACATTATTTTTGATAACGGAGTTTATGGATTGACTAAAGGCCAGGCATCTCCAACTTTGAAACTAGGAGAAAAAACAAAATCACTTCCAACACCTAATACAAATTCAAATGTTAATCCAATTGGATTGGCAATTGCAAGTGGATTTACTTTTGTTGCTCGAGGTTACTCTTATGATATTAAACATCTAAAATCTTTGATAGTTCAGGCAATCAAACATCCTGGATTGTCCTTTTTGGATGTATTGCAACCATGCCCTACATACAATGATCTGAATACTAGAGATTGGTATGCAGGTGCTGATTTAATGGATGAGGCTCAAAAAAGACATTCAAGAATTTACAAACTAGAAGATCATGGATATGAACCAATAGTTCATTATGATTCAGAAATTGAAACAAATGAAAAACTATCTCAAGCATTAATCAAATCTTTAGAATGGGGAAACAAGATTCCAATTGGAATATTTTACAAAAATGAAATTACGACTCCATACACTGTCAGATTACAAGACAAGATTCCAAATTATTTGGAAAATCCTCCAGCAAAACAAAATATCTCTAAAAATGGTTATTCTAATACTGATATCTCAAAAATCCTTGATTCTCTAGAAGTATAATGTGTTGAAAAACCAAAAGTTGGAAAATTAAATAAATATCTCTAAAAAACAATACAGACATGGGAAAAACAATTAGTTGTTCAGATGCAGGAAAAGATTGTGGATGGTCAGCCTCCGCGGAAACTGAAGATGAATTAATGAGTAAAGTAACTGAGCATGTTTTAGTAGAACATAAAGAAATTGAATTAAATTCTGAAAGTATTGCTAGTATCAAATCATTAATCAAAGAAGAATAATCAAAAAACTCAATTCATGTTATTGTGATTGTTGTTTTAATTTTAGAGCCATATCTAGAGTTTCATCGACCATTATCTTTAATCTCTTTTTAGCATCTTCGTTTGAAATTACATCTTCTGTAATGTCATCAGTAGTTAGAAAAACTGCTTTTGGATTTGTTATTACTCTAAAATATGATAATAACTGTGTAAGTAGAGTTTGAACATCAATAAATCCAATTTGTCCTGCAGCTAAAATTACCATACCTGCTATTTTCCCTTCTGTTTTTTTATAATTGATATACTCAAACAAATTTTTCAGAGCTGAGCTAAAAAATGAATTGTAAATAGGTGTTCCAATTAACCAGACATCTGCATCAGTAATGTCATCTGCTGCATTTTTTGTTGCATCATTGTATTCGTCTTCATATCCTCTATAACACTCGATTTGACCATCTGAAAGATTGATTAATTTTGTTTCTGGATTTTTTGATTTGGCATATTCAAAAACATATTTCATTAAAATCTGAGTATTGGCATTTTTTCTAGGACTGCCTGAAATTACAACTACTTTCATGTTCTGAGCAATTCTTCTTTGTATTTAAATTTCCATAAAACCTAATCAGAAATTTCTACCATTTTTCTACCACAGTTAGGGCATGATATGTTTGGATTTTTTTCTACTAGTGTCATTGGTAGGTGACAATTGTTACAATCCCACGTTGGCATGATATAACTAGTGAGAAATACAATATACTGATGTGCTTGATTACATCAAACAAACCCTATGTGATATTTGGCCCAAAAACTGACATTTTCTTTACATTTTGAACTAGGAAGTTTATAGGCAAGTTTAATGGAATATTATTTTGCATTTGAACATTCCTGAAGCAAATAAAATTTTTAGAAAATCTATTCTCAATGGTTTCTTTGAGCCACAATTAGTTAATCTTGATTTTAAAAAATCACCTGTAAAACACCCTACGATTACTGATGATGGATTAATGCAGTCCGATTTGTTACACATTTTTTTTGATATTGATACTGGTTCTGATTATCCTGATGGTGATGAATGGTTTATTGTGGATATGATATTTCCCCATGATATTTCAATTCCTGATAATTTGAAGGGTACTGATTATTTTACAACTCTATCAACTGGTAATGGAAAAACACATTGGCATCATCGTGAACTAATTCGTTACAAGTATGGAAAATCAAAGAAATTAGATGAGGCTTTGGATTTTCTTGAATCAAAATACAAAGAACTTCATGGGTTGTTAGAACCACTACAAAAAGATCTTAGCTAATCTCATTCCAAATATCGTCTTTGATTGAATATTTTTTATTCTCTGATGTTGCAGAATTTAGACGCCATCTTACTGAATCTGAATCAAACTTGTAAAAAATTTCTGAAATATCATTTGGTATTTTTTGAGGGTCTAGGTGGTATGGTAATAATTCTAAAACTGAATCAATTTTTTCTATTGCGTTATCGAATTTTTGTTTATCTTCTGAATCACTGGTAAAAACAATTTTTTGATTTCCTGAAAAATTAATATCAATTTTTAATGCATTACTACTTCCTCGTCTTCGTTTCATTTCTTTGAAAACTGCCTTTATTTTTTCCCAACGTTTAAACTCAAACCATTTGAAAAATGCTTCATTAAATGCAAGCGGTATTTTTAACTCTAAAAAACTCACAAAATTCTCATCATTGACTTCAATTTCTTTTTGGTTAATTGTAAAATGAGAATTTAGAAATCCATATAACACTTCAACCTCCCAGGGGGAAATTCCGTAGTATTGTAAAGTGACTTCTAATTTTTCAGACATTGATTATAATTCTCAAAAATTGTAATTAAAGCTTCAATCTTGAGTCCATTTATGACTAATTCACCTTAAAATTAAAATTATATGGATATAGTTTGTACATTAGATATGAAGAAAGAATATGTAGTCAAAAGCATTGATTCTGCACCTGATGGAGCACCATACGTTGTAGTGTCACTATCCTCAATTAAAGATCTTAAAGAAGGAACACAAAATCCACAGCAACCACCATTTGGTTCACCAAAAGTTATGGGATTCTCAAACATGAATGATATGATGAAGGATCTTAACAAAATGATGAGTGGAATGGGAGGAGGAATGGGTGCACAAGGCTCAGTTACTCAACTAAAACTAGAGATGCATGAATACAAAGACATGGGTCTTTCAGTAGGTGACAAGGTATTTTTGGATATGACTAAAGCTGAATCGCTTGGTGTCTAGTTTACCAAATAGTATCAAAAAATTTCCAACCATAAAATGCAGCTATGGTTCCAATGACAAACAACATTGGTTTCCATGCAAATACTGGAATTCCTGGTGTTGCTAGTTTGACTTTATAATTATCTACAATCTCTGAAACATTTTTCTTGATTTTATCATGCCAAACATTGTACTCTACATGATATTTTTTTAGAATTTCTTCTACTTCATACACCACTGGAGTTCTCTGAGAGAAAAGATGTTGTAGATAATCTCTAGAAACTTCAACTTCTGCATGAATTCCAATTAATCCTTTTTTCAAATCAACCATTCGGACATGCATCTCCCACGGTTTTTTTAATTTTAGGTTTAGTCCATTTCCAATTTGGTCTGGTTGCTTGTGTTCGAATTTTACTTTGGTGAATCCCTCTTCTGAGAAAATTTTCATTAATTCATCAAAACTTTTTTTGACAACAATATGGAGCTGCTCAACACCTTCTTTACTATCTACATCAATTTTGTGTTTTAATCCATCAAGAAATGATATAGTTTTAGGATATGTTGTGAGATACTCCATAATTTTTTCACAAAATTCCTCTATTTAAAGCAGAACCCGTTTTACTGACTAGGATTTGGTGGATTTGATAATCCTCTAACATACACACATTGATCTGGAGATATTGCTATCTCTGATGGTTTGATTTTTCTATCAGTTAGTTTTGCCCCTGAATTTCTCACAATTGAAAATGGTTTTGATTCTGCACCTTCTCCCATTTTGTGATTGGCAATTGTTGCAAGATTATCTACTACTGCTTGAAATGTAACTTTTAATGGATTCCCGTCAAGGTCTTTTTTTGATCTCATATCTAAAACAGGTTCAATTCCTGCACATGCAATTGCAACACCTGATGTTCCAATTCTTGCAGGCATCAGTCTACTATCTACAAGAATAATTCCTACATGGATTTGCTTCTTTAAGAAAATCTTTCTGCGAAGTTGTTCTGCAATAAGATATGGGTTTGTAGGATACAAAATAATTTTGTCTTTTTTTGCATTTGATTTGTCAATTCCTGCATTTGGTGCCATGATATTTTCTGATGATGTAATGACAAATCCTCCAATTCCTCCAAAAATTTTATCTGATTCTCGAATTATGACTTCGGCAATTTGTGGTTTTAATTGATATGTTTTTGAAATTTCATTTCCTTGAGATGATGGCTTTACATTTGTCAAATCTATGATCCTTCCCTGAGCGTTTGATACAAATTTTGTAGATATTACTATGACATCTCCTTCCTGTAATTTTTCATTATTTTTTTCTAATGTCTCTTTTAATGCCTCAAAAACATCAAATTTTCCTTCCATCCTCTTTGAGATTAGTGCCAAAAC
>Ga0209992_10002472_pt1 | contig 16833 bp, 11 predicted proteins | sample 2SBtaG_2_FD_182564 | JGI IMG/M metagenome (GOLD analysis project Ga0209992, IMG submission 182564) | Deep subsurface microbial communities from Kolumbo volcano to uncover new lineages of life (NeLLi) - 2SBTROV12_ACTIVE470 metaG (SPAdes)... | ecosystem: Environmental > Aquatic > Marine >... | reverse complement strand
CCACCGTCGTCTCGCTGACGGAGGCCACATCCTCGTCGACAGCGAGGCGCCGGTTGATCTCGTCGAGTGAGAGCATCGATGTCGGCTCTTCCTGCTCGTCCGGTTCGGACGGGACCGCAAGCGACGGATCCGGCAGCGGAATCGGCGGGGGCAGATCCGATAACGGCGCTAGCGGTCTGTCTGCCGCCGCAACCGGACGGGACGGGCGTGCGGCGGGGTTCTTGGCGCTCTTGGCGCGCGGCAGGCTGGGCTTTCCGGGCTGGGCTTCTTCTTCGGCTTCCAGGATCGGCGTCGGAGCCGCGCTCGGCGTCGGCGGCGGATCTGGCTTGATCGTCGACGGGACGTCGAGGATCTGTGAAGCCCAGTGCGCCACGGAGTAGTCGCGGGTCGAGTCGAGAACGCCGGCTGCGCGAACCGGCGGTGGCCGGTCGTCGGGGATGACGAAGAGCTTGCGAAGGTACTGACCGAACTCTTCACGGTCGCAGCGCTGACCGAGTTGATCGGCGGCTCGAAGCAATGCGGCACGCAGTTCGCGACCGCTCTGGTAGCGCTGGCTCGGGCTTCGGTGCAGGGCGCGATCGGCGATGGTCGTCAGAGCTGCGGGCAGCCGGGAGCGCTTGTCGCGAGGCCAGTCGTACTCGGCGTGCCCGACAACGCTTAGGAGCCGTCCCTGTTCTTCCTCGTCGTACAGCGGCCGCGTACACAGCAGCTCATAGAGAATGATGCCGGCCGAGAACAGGTCGGATCTGTGGTCGATCTCGGCGCCGCGAGCCTGCTCCGGCGACATGTAGTACAGCTTGCCTTTGACCACACCAGCCTGGGTCTGCGTGTACCTGTAGCGCGCCTTGGCGATGCCGAAATCGGTGAGCTTGACCTCGCCTTGGTTGCTCAGCAGGACATTCTGTGGGCTCACATCGCGGTGCACGATGTGCATCGGCTGGCCGTCGGGCGTGCGTCGGGCGTGGGCGTAGTCGAGCGCCGAACAGAGCTCCGCGATCACGTAGATGGCCATCGCGATCGGCAGGTCGCGGCCCACTTCGTACTGCTTTTGCAGCAGGCGAAAGAGATCGACCCCGTCCACGAACTCCAGCGCGATGTAGTAGTCCTCGTGTACGCGGCCGATATCGAGGATCGCGACGATGTTGGGGTGGGCGAGCTGGCTGACGATCTTTGCTTCGTCGCTCAACATCTCGACGAACGACTGGTCGTGCGTGTACTGGCGGTACATGCGCTTGACGGCGACGGTCTTCTCGAAGCCGCCAAAGCCGGGCAGCGAGCCACGAAACACCTCCGCCATGCCGCCGGCCGCGACTTTTTGCCGCAGCACGTAGCGCCCAAAGGCATGTGGAAGTCGCGTAACCGGAGCCATGGGCGGGAGTATACGGGCAGTGACCGGCAGCCGGTAGATCGCGACAACGCGCTGGAGATCACCAGCGAAAACGCCGGTTTGAACGTGTCCGGATCAGACCTGGAGGAGCTCGCGGCTCGGGTACGGGGCTTCGAAGCCGGGCGCGGGGTGCGCGGCCATGAGCTCCCAGACGTCGCCGCGGATGCTGGCGAGCTTGGTTTCGTCGTCGCGAGCTTGGATGGAAGCGACGATCCAGCGCGCGATTTGCCGGGTGCCTTCCTCGCCGATGCCGCGCGACGTGATGGCTGGCGTTCCGAGGCGGACGCCGGATGGATCCATCGGCGGGCGCGGGTCGAACGGGACGGTGTTGGCGTTGGCCTCAAGCCCGGCAGTATCCATGGCGACCGCAGCTTCTTTGCCGCTCGCCCCGAGGCTTGTCGCGTCAAACAGCACGAGGTGGTTGTCGCTGCCACCGGTGATCACGTTGGCACCAAGACGCATCAGCTCGTCGGCCAGCGCGCGGCTGTTGGCGACGATCTGCGCCGCGTGAGCGCGGAATGCCTCGGTGTCAGCTTCTTTGAGGGCCACGGCGAGCGCCGCGATGACGTTGTTGTGCGGTCCGCCCTGCAAGCCGGGGAAGACGGCCCGATCGACGCGCTTACCGTACTTCTTCTTGCAGAGGATCAAGCCACCACGAGGTCCACGTAGCGTCTTGTGTGTGGTCGTCGTGACCACGTCGGCTACCGGAACGGGCGATGGATGCACACCCGCGGCCACCAGCCCGGCAATGTGCGCGATGTCTGCCATCAAGCGCGCACCGCACTCCTCGGCGATCGCCGCGAATTTGTCGAAGTCGATGACGCGCGGATAACAGGTCGCGCCGCAGACGAGAACGGTCGGCTTGTATTCGAGGGCTTTGGCGCGGATCGCGTCGTAATCGAGCAGGTGATCAGTTTCGCTGACGCCGTAGTGCTCCGCGACAAAGAAACGGCTCGTTGCGGACACCTTCCAGCCATGCGTCAGGTGACCGCCCTCGGGCAGGCTCAAGCCGAGGATGCGCTTGTTCTGCGACGACTTCTTGATGAGCGCGGTATACGCGGCGAGGTTGGCTGGCGAGCCGCTGTATGGCTGTACGTTGGCGTGTTCGGCACCAAAGAGCGCCTTGGCCCGTGCGATCGCTGTCTCTTCGACCAGGTCGATGTACTGCTGGCCCTCGTAGTAGCGCTTGCGCGGGTAGCCTTCGGAGTACTTGTTGGTCAGCACCGTCCCCGTGGCCGCGATGACCGCCGACGACGCGTAGTTTTCGCTGGGGATCAGCTTGGCCGTATAGAACTGCCGGGCTTCTTCCCGGGCGACGATGCCCGCGATTTCGGGGTCGATCGCCTCGATAATGGCGTTTGCAGCGGTCTGGGTCATGACGATTGCGTCCTTGCAGCCCCGCCTGGTGTCTCGTTGCAGGGGAAACGGTCAGTTGAATTGAAACGGGCGCCGATCAAGCGTGCACGAACTCGGCCTTCGCGCGCGGGCCGTTCGCGACGAAGTTGTCGACGCCGATGCGCATGTCCTTGAGCCCGCAGATCTTCTCGAACGTGCGCAGCTCGAACTCGAACGCGTCGTCCTTGTCGTGGGCCGCCGCATAGAGGATGGCGTCCGAGAGCAGCTTGTCGACGGCCTGGCTGCGGTGACCGATATCGACCTCAGGCAGCGATTCGGGCACATCGTCCGCCGTGACCATCGTCGACGGCATGTGCATGCGTCCGCGCGACAGGTGCGCAACCAGCGAGATAGCGGTGCCAAGCAACTTGTCGGACGGTACGAGGTGGCTCACGATCCCGTGGCTCAGCGCGTCCATCGGGCTCAGCGGACGTCCGGTTCGCAGCAACACATGCGCCCGTTCCCAACCAGCAAGCCGCGTTAGGCGCGTGGTGCCACCGCCAGCCGGGATGATTCCGAGGTTCACTTCCGGCAGCCCGCACAAGACTTTCGCGTCCGCAACCCCGATTCGGGCCGTGCAACCCAGCGCGAGCTCAAGGCCGCCGCCGAACGCCATGCCGTTGATAGCCGCGACAACAGGTTTGCCGAGCCCCTCGACCCTGCGCGACAGGTCCTGCGCCTTCTTGGCGATGGCGTATCCGTCCGCCGGTTCTTCGATGCTGGCGAGCGCGTTCACGTCGGCACCGGAGACGAACGCCTTGTGACCGAAGCCCGAAATGACAGCGCCAACAACATGCGCGGCGGCGGCGACGTCATCGATCGCCGCGTTGAGCTGGTCGTAGGTGGCGTTGTCGAGCGCGTTGAGCACCTTGGGGCGACGAATGCGGATGAGCCGGATCACGCCGCCGTTTTCGAGCAAGAGATCGTCTTCAAGCAGGTTGCTGGGAGCGAACGGCTTGCGCGATGCCGCCTGGGTGGCCAGCGATTTGGGCACGCGGAAACCGGCGTGACCGGCTGCGTAGTCGTCGACCAGGCCAAGCGCTGTCTCGACGCCGACCATGTTGGCGAGCTTGCACGGGCCGTGCAGGTCGAGCGCTACATCGATAGCGAGTTCGAAGTCATCGATGCTGATGATGCCGCTGTCGATGATGTCAAAGCACAGCCCCAGGTAGGCCCCGCGCAGCGCGTTGACGATGGCGTCTTTGCGCTCGCCCTCGACCTCCGCTTTCTCGCCGCGTCCGCAGACCTGCCACGGCTCTCCTTTCTCCAACTGGGTGTCCAGCAGCGCCGGCGACCCAAACCAGGGGCCCAGTCGCTCGGTCATCTCGCCGAGTCCGTGCTGCGTGATCGGGTTTCCGCCCGTCAGGTTCATGGCCGTGAACGGGCCCACGGTCATGCCGAGCGCATAACGCGCGACATAATCCACTTCCTTGACCGTTCCGAGCCCCTCCTCGACGCAGAGCGCCGCCGCCTGGAAGATGCCCTCGAAGATCGGATCAACCGCGTAGCCGTAGCGCGACCCGACGCGAACCGGGACCTTGCCGATGCGCTCGTAGAAGTTCATGAGCCAATCGGTGACCTCATCGTCAGTGCCTTCGCCCGGCACGACTTCGACCACCGGGTTGCGCTCCGCCGGAAAGAAATAGTGGGCGACCGCGGTCCGGCCGATGTGCTTGAGCGGCGCGAAGATGCGCTCGGGTTCGATGTGTGAGCTGTTCGAAAGAAGGATCGCGTCCTCGTCCACGATCGCCTCGATCTGACCGAAGATGCGGCCCTTCAAACCGGCGTCTTCCGTCGCGGCTTCGACCACGATGGCGGCCCCTGCGATGTCGTTGTAGTCGCTTGTGAACGTCAGCCCCGCGCGCATGGCCGCGGCGTGGTCGGGCTTGAAGGCGCCGCGCTTTTCACCGCGCGCGATCTTCTTTTCGACCCGCTTCTTGCCTGCCGCCAGCGCGTCTTCGGAGATATCGACAACGACGACCGAGCCGCCGGCAGGAGCGAGCACTTTCACGAAATGCAGCGCGATATCCGGACCGATTTGGCCCGAGCCGATCACCGCCACTTTCTCGAGTGTCCGCCCGCCGATTTGCAGTCCCATTTTCGACTCCCTGCGTTTGGCCCGACCGCTTCACTGCGCCGGGTGGTTCGAGCGTTTTTGAACGCGGGGTGCCTATCAACGCGGGGTGGATTTGGCAAGGCGAACCGGAGCTTCGCGGTCGACATGATGGCAACGCGCGCGAAGCTCTGTCGGGCGCTCCTCCCCTGCGACCGGCGCCGTCACCGGGCTCGGCGCTTCTTCTTCAGCTTGCGGGAGCGCTTTTTCATGCACTTCTTCGCTGCGCCGCGGATCAGCATCTCCACGTGGCTGCGCGCGATACAGAGAGGCGCTGCTTGGCCCGTGCACGTGCGCAGCTGACATCGCCGAAAAGCGGGCCCGTCGAGCAGCTTGGATCGATGCGGCGGGTTGGTGCGCGCGGGTGCAAGCGCGCCCTGAAATCGGGACTCGCGCCAGTCCTTCCTGGCGACCTGGGCAAGCTGGTCGACGACGACGTCGGGCCTGACCCCGTACCGTTGCAGGCTGTCTCCGCGGGGGCCGTGATAGCGGGCGATGGTCACGAAGACCGACCATGCGCCGCGCTGAGCCTCAAAGACGCCTTGGACAGTTGCCTTGCCCCACGACTGCGCACCAACGACGAGCGCGCGGTTGTTTTCGTGCAGCGCGGCGGCGACCAGCTCGCAGGATGAGCGGCAGCGTCCGTCGATCAGCACGACCATCGGCAACAACACGTCGTCGCGCTTCTTTGTGGCGCGATGGATCTTGACCGGGTCGTGCCGGCTGACGACCTGGGTAATAACGCCTCGCTGCAAAAACATATCCGCGAACGCCAACGCCTCGTCGACCCAGCCGCCGGTGTTGCCGCGCATGTCCAAGATCACGGCCTTGAGCCGTCCCCGCGTCGATTTTCGGAGCTCAGCAAGCGCGCCGCGAGCCTGTTTGGCTGTACCCGTCGCAAACTGGGCCACGTGCAGAACGCCGACGCGGGTGTCTTTGGGATCAAGCAGGTACGCGCGCGGCGGTTTGCTCGTGGCCGCTGCGGCTTCCTGCGCTTCGAACAGCCGGTCGGGATACACATTGCAGTGCGGGTCCAGCGATTGCAGAAAAAGGGACGCCGCGATCCGCCACGCATCCCATCGGCGTTGCTGGAGTCGGGTCACGGCAGCCCTGGTCACGGTCGCTCCAGTCACCGATGCGTTGGTGGCCAGCCGCACAGCACCGGCGCTTCGGTCCACCAATGAGGCGTTTTCCAACGGCAGCCGGCTCTGCACCCAGCTCATCACGCAGCGAAAGTCCGCTTCTCCAAACCGCACCGCGGACCACGCTTTGTCCATCGTCTTGCGGAGCTTGCGACGCTTGGCACGGAACGCACGTATCTCTTTGACGCTGCCCATCTTCGGGATCCGCCGGCGCTGCACAAAACGCAGCAGATCGACCTGCTTGTGGCGTTTGCCCGCGCAGAAAAGCGGCACGACGGTCCCGCGCAGCAAAACCTTGATGTCGCTGCCTGTCACCCGTTTCATCGCGCCACGAGGGACCAGCTCGTACCGTTGCTCAAGCGTCCTCATCGCTCCATCCGCGGCCGCCCGCCATGCCTTCGCCGGTGTTTTCGCGACGAGGTGTTGGCCGGTACCGAGCTCGACGACCTCCGCGAAGGCCTTGCCATCAAACGCGAGCCCGGCCCACGCATCTTCAGCCCCCGGCGGCAGCGCCGAAGCTACGGAGAAACCGCCGCAAACCGGGAGAAACGCGACAACAAGCGCCGCGATCCGCGCATATGGGGTCCATTCGTACCCGATCGAGACAGTTTCTGTGATTTGATCGTCCCGCTTGTCTCGTTCCATGGTACGCTCCCGCGCTCGGAGGCACCTTTGGACCGCTCGCACCGCGACACCGGCGCCCTGCATCCCGTCGTTCAACGCGATGGCAGGGTTGTTCTCTTCACCGCCATCTTCGTCGCGGCGCTCGCCTTCACCGGCTGCGCTGACCATTCGGACCATCACCTCATCCCGCCCGAGGTCGAATCCGCCGCCCAGGATGACCTGAGCCTGTACGACTTCGCGCTCAAGGGCGAATACCCCGCCGCCAACTACATCCAGAGCCCCAACTACTCCAAGTCATGGCGCGGCAAGGGCCAGATCAAGGTCATCGTCGTGCACACGATCCAGGGCAGCTACGCCGGCTGCATCTCCTGGTTCAAGCAGAGCAAGTCGAAAGTCTCCGCCCACTACGTCGTCAGCAAGTACGGCCAAGTCACCCAGATGGTGAAAGAGAAAGACGTTGCTTGGCACGTCGGCAGTCAAAACGGCTACACCCTCGGTATCGAGCATGAGGGTTGGGTCACCGATCCGAAGTGGGTCACGCCCAAGATGTTGGACGCGTCGGCCAAGCTCACGTGCTACATGACGAAAAAATACGGGCTGCCGATCAACCGCAACACGATCAAGGGTCACGTCGAGCTCCCCAAGCAGTCGCACACCGATCCCGGCAAATACTGGCCGTGGACCCAATACATCGCGCTCGTCAAGAAGCACTGCGGCCAGGGCGGCGGCGTCGTGGTCCCGCCCAAGTGTCCCGCGTCTTGCGATGACAAGAACCCGTGCACGACCGACGGGTGCAGCAACGGCAAGTGCACGCACAAATACGCCAACGGCAAAATCTGCTGGGACGGAAACCCCTGCACCGCCGGCGAGAAATGCAGCAACGGCAAGTGCGTCGGCGGCAAACAGGTCAAGAACTGCGCCGACGGCAACCCGTGCACCAAGGACTACTGCAGCAGCAAATCCGGCAAGTGCGTGCACCAAGCCATTACAGGCGCGTGCAACGACGGCAACCCGTGCACGCTCGGGGACAAGTGCACCAGCGGCAAGTGCAAGTGGAAGACCTGGAAGAGCTGCGCCGACGGCAACGCTTGCACCAAGGATCACTGCGATCAGAAGACGGGCAAGTGCATCTCGACCGGCAAGACGGGCGGCTGCAACGACGGCAACGCCTGCACCGACGACGCCTGCAACAAGGCGACCGGCAAGTGCGTGTCCAAACCCAACTCGGCCCCCTGCGGCGACAACAACAAGTGCACGGTTGGCGATAAGTGCGTGTCCGGCAAGTGCAAATCGGGCCCTCTCAAGCAGTGCGACGACGGCAACAAGTGCACGGTCGGCGACAAATGCATCAACGGCGGCTGCGTGAAGGGCAAGCTGCGCGTATGCGGGGACGGAAACCCCTGTTCGTCGGGCTCCTGCGTGCCGTCAACCGGCTTGTGTTCGGCCGCGGTCGCCAACGGAAAGGCTTGCAGCGACGGCTCACCGTGCACCAAGTCCGATGTCTGCAAGGGCGGCACATGCATCGGCGTCCCCATGACCTGCGATGACGGCAACCCGTGCACGAACGACTCCTGCGGTCTGGGCGGCTGTGTCGCGACGCCCAATGCCCTGTTCTGCAACGATGGCGATTCGTGCACGCTCAGCGACAAGTGCGCTGGCGGTGTCTGCAAGGGCAAACCGCTCAACTGCAAGGACGGAATCGGCTGCACGGCGAAGGTCTGCAAGTCCGGCAAGTGCGTCGGCGGCGACAACGGCTGCGACGACAATGACCCGTGCACCGCCGACAAGTGCGCCAACGGCACGTGCCAACACACCGACTACAGCGGGCTCTGCGACGACAACGAGGCCTGCACAGCCGGCGATTCGTGCAAGAGCGGCGTCTGCGTCGGTTCGATGGTCGATTGCAACGACAACGATCCCTGCACGCAAGACCGCTGCCAAGACGGCAAGTGCCTCAACGTCGCCATCACCAACTGCGGGCAGGGCGGCTCGAGCAGCGGAGCCGGTTCATCGAGCGGGCCGGCATCATCCGGCGCGTCTTCATCCGGCGGCTCTTCATCCGGCGCCTCCTCGTCTGGTGGCGGCGAAGCGGACGGCGGCCCCAGCGATCCCGGCAACGGCCGACCCGACGCTGGTCCACGCGATGGCGGCGCCAGCTCCGGCAGCGTCAGCTCGGGCGGGTCCAATAACGCGGGTGGCTCGGGCGCGACCGGACTCGGCAGCGGCGCGAACTCAGGCGGTTGCAGCTCCAGCGGACCGGTCAGCGGCCACGGCAGCGTTGGTTGGCTGCTGCTCTTCGCGTTCGGCGCAGTCTGGACACGTCGCCGGAGGTTGGCGCGCATCTGAACTACGACCCGCGCCTTGGCGCTCGTGAGCTCGATCGGTCAGTTGCAGGGCTGCTGGTCGCCGCCGAACTTCTTGTACAACTCCGCTTCCTGCTGCGCGCTCATCGCGTTCTTGCAGACGTACATCGATGAGATGACCTTGACCTTCGGCATCGAAACGGACGCGAGCAGCTTGTTGTAGCGGATCTTCAGGTGGCCGACCTCGGTGAGGTTCGGGATCGCCATCGACTTCATGTTGTAGTTGGTCTGGACCGTCAGGCGCCCCACCTTGGTCAGCCCGTCGAGGCCGTCGAGCTTGGTCAGGCCGTGGCTATTCTGCACTTGGACGGTGAAGTCCTTGACCGATGCGCCCCATGACGTGACCCCGCTGAGCGCCGTGAGAGACGTGAACTTGCCGCCATTAATCACGAGGTGGTGACCTACGGACCGCAGCCCGGAAAGCGCCGCGATGGAGCTGAGTTGTCCGCCCAGGCGCAGCGATTTGCCGATTGTCTTGAGGTTGCCGAGGCCGGTCAGCGTGTTATCGCGCAGGTACGACACGTTCAGATCGCCGTCGATTCGCTCGAGCGAGGTCAGCTTCGCGTTCTTGGCGTTGAGCTGCACGTTGCCGTTGACCCGTTTGAGCGAGTTGAGGCCGGACAAATCGCACTTGTTGTGCGTGACCACGAGGTTGCCCCCGATGGACGTTAGCGATGACAAGCCCGCTGTGATGCAGCCCTGGATTGTCACGTCGCCTTCGACGGTCTGCAGCTTCTGAAGCGTCTCGGCGTTCTGGCCGTACGTGTCCGCGTAGATGAGGTTGCCCTGCACGAGCTTGATGTTCTTGGCCTGCTTGGCGGCGTCCTTGTTGGTCGGATGGCTGAGCGTGAGGTTGCCGGTCACCCCACACAGCGACACGAGCCCGGCTGGAGGCGCATTGCTGAGGTTCAGATCGCCCTGGTGCAGCTTGTCGCACGAGGCCGCTGTCACGCCGTCGTCATCGGATTCGCCCGGGGGATCGAGCTCGATCAGGATGTCGGTCTCGCAGCCGCCCATCGCGCCGGCCGAAAGCACAGCAAGCGTCGCAAAAAGCCCGAGAATTGGGCCTCGTCGATGCGTGGATGCGCTTTTCATCAAAACGTCTTCCCCACGCCGATGCGCCAGGTGCGCAGGAACGGCTCGCGGATGTGTTTGAGGAGCGGATCGGACTTCTTGTAGGCCTTGTCCTCGTCGTTGGTGAGGTCCTCACCAGGCGAATAGGTCTCGAGATTGGCCTGGTTGAGGTCGATGAAGCCGTGATAGCCCGAGTCGCTGCCCGGCATAAACACTACCGCGCGCAAAGTCGCCGTGTTCATGCCGCGAAACTGCGTTCCCCACGTCGACGAGGCGTCTGCCGGCGTCCACTGGTAGCTGACCTCGCCGTCAAGCGCGCCGCCGGGCAGGGCGAAACAGAGTTTCCCCTTGATGTATGCATAGCCGTGGATGAACGAGGCGCCCCAACCGGGTTCGACGAACAGCCGGAAGCCACCGTCGTTGCCGCCCATCTGAAACGCCAGGATCGGAAAGCCCATCCAGATGTCGAAGACGAACCCCATGCTCTGCAGCAGATGCTTGGAGCTCAACGTGTCGATGCCGTTGGTCAGGTAGCCGGCTTCGGCGCCGAATGAGAGCCCGCCCAGGTTTGCAAGCGTGGTGGGCTTGTAGAGCATCGAAGCTTCAAACCGCACCATCGCGCCGTTGCCGTCTTTTTCAAGCGGGCCCGACTTGTCGATGATGCGGCGGCTGCCCTGCGCGCCCAGGATCGTGCCGATCGCGTGCTTGCCCATGCCGATGCCGCCGCCACCCTTGGCGAAATCGAGCGCCCTGGCAGTCGTACTGAACAGCTGCGGGCCAACGAAGACCAGCGCTGCAAGGAGCGCGCAAGCGGAACATGCCCGGGGACCGAAACGTCGCATCAGAACTTGGCCCCCACGGTGATGCGGTAGGCGAACTCAAAGCTCATCAGGCTCGGCGTGACGACCTGGAACTCGGCGTGAATGCGGTCGAGGATCGCTGTCGTCAGGCCGATGCGCACAGGAAACGGCGTGGCTTGGCGGAAAAAGCGCGTCTTGTCGGCGTCCCTGTATTCGTAGTCGGGCTCGCCATGGCCCCACCAGTTCCAGTCCCATTGGATCCACGCCAGCGCGATGGGCAGCGGAATGTTGAAGCGAAACGGCATGCCGACGTAGATCCACTCCGCGCGGTAGTCCACGCCGTCGACCTTCCACCACGCGTCCGCTTTGCCCCAGCCGAAGCCCAGGTCGAGCATGTATTCGTTCTTGATCGGGATGCCGAAGAACATGTTCAGCCGGTAACCGGACGTCTCGCCCGTCGTGCCCGGCAGCGACCGCATGTAGACCATGAACTCGAAGCTCTGGTTGCTCGCTGAACCGATGCGGGCCGAACGATCCGCGACGTCCTTGTCCGCCTTGGCCCTCGCTTCGGGGCTGAGGTAGTACTTGCGTTCGACGACCCAGCTGCCCTTGCGGGTGTAGGTGGTCTTTTTCGGCAGCGAGTTACCGTAGGACCCCGCGGCCGCGGCCGCGATCGCGATCAGGTAGCCGCTGATGAGCCCCTGGCGCTCGTAATAGGTCAGCCCGGTCGAGACGGGGTTGCCTTTCATCACATCGGCACCGGCGGGCCGCAGATCGCTCGGGCCGGTCTCGTAGAAGTAGCCGACGTTGACCGAATAGCCGGTCATGAGCTCGAAGCCAGGCGTGAACAGCCGCATCTCTCCGGAGCGCGCGGCAGCTGTCGTCGGGGTGAACGCGATACCGACCACGGCGGCGACCACGAGCCACGACACGCCTCTCGCGACGGGCGTAAAACGTGGAGCAGTCGCTTGTTGGGATCGTTTGTGCACGGCCTGCTCAGGATCGGGCTCAGGACGACCGGCTGTCAAGGCGCAGTGCCATTTGGTGGACGCCGCCGACCGGCAAACAGAGCTGCGGCGGCTATAGAGATTGGGGGCAAGAGAGATTGGCCGCTACAAAGATTGGCGGCTACAGGGAGCTGCGCATCCACGCCGTCGCCAGCGAGTCGGCGAGCTCGTTGCCCAGGTACCCGGTGTGCGCCGCAATCCACTCGATCTTCACGTTGGGGCGGGATTGCTTGAGACCGTAGGCCTCCTGCACCAACTCGAGGTTCTTGATCGGCCCGGCCTTGCGCTTCCAGCCGCGCCTCTCCCAGCCGGCCGCCCACTGATTGAGGGTTTGAACGCACAGGTTGCTGTCGCTGAAAACGATTACCGCGGTGTCTTCGTCGATCAGCTTGAGCGCCTCGATGATCGCCAGGAGCTCCATGCGATTGTTGGTCGTCGCCGGATCGTGGCCGTGGCGATGTTCGACGAGCTCGCCGCCCTTGAGCCACGCCACGCCCCACCCGCCCGGGCCTGGATTGGGGCTGCAGCTACCGTCGGTGAAGATGCCGTCGTCCGGCCCGCCCGAGTACCGGGCCAACACGTCCGCGAGGGGCAGGTTCTCTTCCCGCAACGATCCGCTCCGACCCTTGCCGCCTCGGCCGCCACCGCCTGATCGACGCGATGAACCACGGCTACCCGATGACTTGCCGCCACCGCCCGACCATTTGCTGGCACCCGAACGGCCACTTCCCGACTTACCCGAGCTGGCCTTGCCACCCTTGTGCCGCCTGCAAAACCGAGGCTTCCACCCCGGATAGCGGTCGATCACTTCTTGCGGCAACGAAAACGCGTCTCCGCAAACCTGGCATGTGAAGTCTGGCATGAGGCCCCCGTCGAGGCCGGCAGTCTGGATCGCGATCGCGCCTTCGACAACAGCGCTTTCCCAATCGCGCCCGGTGTCGCACTCGCTCGACATTCGCTACCCTCTGCATGTGCGCCTTGTCGCTGTTGCATCGATCGCCACCATCGCTCCGGACGCCTGGGATCGGCTCGGCGCTCCGGATTATCCGTTCATGGAACACGCCTTCCTGCTCGCCCTCGAGACATCGGGGAGCGTGGGGCAGGGCAGCGGCTGGCATCCGATCTACTTGCTCGCGACGAACGACTACGAGCTGACGGCCGACCGATCCGCCACCGAGCTACCCGCCGACGCTGTCATCCACGGCGCCGCAGCGGCCTACATCAAGACCGACAGCTACGGCGAATTCATCTTCGACTGGGCGTGGGCGTCGTTCTTTCATCGAAACGGCGAGTCGTACTACCCCAAGCTCGTTGTCGCCGCGCCATTCACGCCGGCAGCGGGGCCCCGTGTGCTCGTGCATCCAAACGCAGACCCGGTCGAGGTGACCCGATTGCTCGGCAGCGGCGCCGTCACGCTGACCAAAGACGTGAAGGCGACGTCCGTCCACTGGCTGTTCACGCGCGAAGAAGAAGCGCAGGCGTTGGCCCGACTTGGCTACGAACACCGCCTCACCGTCCAGCACGCATGGCAAAACAACGGGTACGCAACCTTCGACGAATTCCTGGCGACGATGCGCTCGCGCAACCGCAAACAGATCCGGCGCGAACGACGCCTCGCCAGCTCGCACGGTCTGCACATCGGCATCTACCGCGGCTCCGAGATGGACGATGAACAATGGCGTGCCATCGGGGAATTCTACCTGCGGGGCTGTCACCGATACGGATCCACGCCCTACCTGACGGCGGCTTTCTTCGAGCAATTGCGCGCACACTTCGCCGATCGGGTGCTCTGCTGCATGGCGCGCGACGACGAGCGATGGGTGGCGGCGACCATCAATTTCCAGCGCGGCAAACACCTCTACGGCCGGTATTGGGGATGTGTGCGCGAGTACTACGCGCTGCACTTCGAGATGGCGTTCTACAAGCTGATCGAGCACTGCATCGAAAACGGTTGGACCCGCTTTGAGGCTGGCGCCGGCGGTCGCCACAAGATCAAGCGCGGACTCGAGCCTGTGTTCACCCATTCGGCGCACTGGATCGCGGACAAGGTGCTCGGCGCCGCTGTCTACCACCACATTCGCAGCGAATCCGAGTACATGACTCAGCACTTGCAGGACGTGAAGAGCGGTTCGACGCGCCGCCGCGACGTTCCTGGACCCGTCCTCGACGAACAAAGCGACCCATCCCTGTAACAAACCGGTGCGTAGAGCGTCCGTGTCGCTGAGCGCGCTTGCTCGGCGTGGGGCCCGGCAGTACAAGACGTCAGCCCCATCTGCGTGGAGGATCGCGTGCTCGCGACGTTGTTGAGTTTACCCGCCTTTCGATGGGCGACCCTGATGGTCGCGGCCGTCGGTGGGCGCTCTGAGCGGGACCTCGTCACCGCACTGCAAGCAGGAGATCAGCGGGCGTGGCGCGACACGCTCGAGACCTACGGACCGATGTTGATTGGCTACGCAACCCGATTGCTGAAGCGCCGCGACGCCGCCGAAGAGGCCGTCCAGGAGGCCATCGTCTCCGTTCACAGCGGCATGCATCGGTTCGAAGGTCGCTGTTCGGTCAAGAGCTGGCTGTTCCGCGCCGTGCACAACAAGGCGATCGATGAGCTCCGCCGTAACAAGCGCTACGTGACGCCATCGGATAACGAAGACGGCCGCTGGGAAGATCGCTTCGACACCACGGGCGCCTGGACGGATCCGCCGCGACCCTGGGTTGGCAGCATGGGCGCGCAAATCGATGCGCGTCGCGTTCTTGAGGCGGTCCAGCAGACGTTGCCTTCACTGCCACACAACCACCAGCAGGTCCTGTTGATGAAAGAGGTGCATGGCCTCTCGAGCGACGAGATCTGCGACATCCTTGGCATCTCGTCGGCGAACCTGCGCGTGTCCCTGCACCGGGCCCGTCGCGCACTTCGCCAGGCCGTGGAGCCGCTGCTCGAGGAGCGCGCGCCATGAAGAGTTGCAAGGACGTGATGGACGAGCTCGACCGCTACATCGATGGCGACGCCGGCCGGATGGAGAAGCTGTCGTTCGCTCTGCACATGGCGATGTGCGGCCCGTGCGCGTCGTATTTCAAGCAATACCGGGCTGTTCGCGATTCGCTCCAGAACCTCGACGACCCGGCGCTGCCCGATGATTTCAACGACGTCATGGGCCGCATGTTGGACGCCGTCAAGTCGGGCTGATCCGCGGCTCCCCGCCGCCGAAAGCGTGGTCCTGAATAGCTGAACTGACCGTCGCGACGACCCCAGCAGGCCGGCGCCCAAGCGGGTCTACTTGCAGATCTTGTAGCCGCTGTAGTTGGTCTGCGTCAGCGTGCCGTCATACGAGTAAGAGCCCGCGATGCCCAGCTCGCTGCTCGACGCGTAGCCCATCTTGTAGAACGAGCTCGTGTACGGCGGATACGTGGAGTAGTACGACGAAACCGACGTCGGCTTGTAGTACAGGTACCGCGCAGTCCACAGCTTGTTCTTCTTCTCGGTGGTGTTGTAGTAGCGGCCGATGGCGTAGCAGTACGACCCCGGACACTGCGTATCGATCAACTCGTCGCTTCCGGTGCTGCCATGGTAGCCCTCGGAGTAACGCGAGCCCGACGACGCCGACCCGTAGACGACCCAGCCCTGGTAGTCGCTGCTCGCCTTCTGCCAACGCCCGACCGCGCTGTACACCGACTTGTAGACCGAGATGCCGGTGAGCGTGTGCGCGAATTTCGCCGTGCCACCGACCTCTCGGTGGTAGGGAGTGCCGGCGTTGGTCCAAGCGGACACGAGACCCTGGTTGCTGTAGCTGGCGGTCGCGGTCCAACCGACTGCGAGGGGGCGGTCGTAGTACGAGCCATAGCCAATCGCGTTGTAGGCGCTGTAGTAGGACGTCGAGATCTTGCCGCGGCTCCAGATCGTCTTGAACGAGTTGGTGCTGTACTTCTGGAACTTGATGATCCACGCGTTGTAGCGGTACGAGTTCGCCATCGAATAGCTGTAGCCGGCCGCGTAATAGTAGCCGTTCTTGTCTTCGACGACGTCGCGCAGGTAGTCAGTCTTCTTGCCCTGGTGGTACGCCTCTGTCCCCGGGCGCAGCGCGACGTTGCGCCGTACGTAGCCGTTGTCGTCGAACTCGACGGCCCAACCGTCGGTGCCGTACGTGGAGCCATTGTAGGTGTGCCCGACCGCAACCCAGCGGTTGTCCTTGGTGTTGCGCGCCATCCCGTACAGGTAGCGCCCACTCGTCGTCGTGCCGTAGGAAACGGTCCGACCGTAGATGGACTTGCCCCACTTATCGTTCTTCGACATGAACCCGTAGTAGTAGTACTTGCCGCCTGAGTAGAGGCGCCGATACCCCACGCCGTACCAGTAGTCACCCGAACGCTGCACGTCGCGCAGGTTCTCGTAATAGCTGCTCGTCGTCGTGACGCCAACGCGCGCCGACCAGTTGGTGCAGCTGCACTTGCCGTTGTTGCAGCGGCTGTAGCTGCCCTTTTCGCACGTGTAGTTGTTCTTCTTCGTGTCGGTCGCGTAGGAGCAAGCGCCAGTACTCGTGTTGCACGAGTTCGTGGTGCAGATCGTGCCGTCGTCGCACTTCTTGGCAGGACCGGCCTTGCACGCCTTGTTGTAGCACTTGTCACCGACGGTGCAGGCGTTGTTGTCCGAGCACGACGCCGTGTTCGCGAGGTATTGGCACTTGCCGGTCGACTTGTTGCAGCTATCGCTGGTGCAGATGTTGCCATCGTTGCACAGAATCGACTTGCCGATGCAGGTCTTGGCGGGCGTGCATGCGTCGTATTGCGTGCAGGCGTTGCCGTCGCTGCACTTGGCGCCAGTAAGCGTCTTGTACGTGCACGCACCAGTCGACGTCGAGCAGGTGTCGAGCGTGCAGGCGTTGTTGTCGTTGCAGTTCTTCGCCGAGCCCACGCACTTTTCGCTGCTCTGACACTTG
>Ga0209992_10002470_pt1 | contig 16843 bp, 16 predicted proteins | sample 2SBtaG_2_FD_182564 | JGI IMG/M metagenome (GOLD analysis project Ga0209992, IMG submission 182564) | Deep subsurface microbial communities from Kolumbo volcano to uncover new lineages of life (NeLLi) - 2SBTROV12_ACTIVE470 metaG (SPAdes)... | ecosystem: Environmental > Aquatic > Marine >... | reverse complement strand
CGATTCTGATTCGGTCGTGGTGTTTCATGCTGGGACCAAAGTCGACACACAGGGTGATCTGGTGACCTCCGGAGGACGAGTGCTGGCCGTGTCTGCCACGGGAAGCGGCCTTATAAACGCCCTGGATTCTGCTTATAATGCGATTGACCAGATTTCATTCGAAGGTGCTCAGTTCAGACGGGATATCGGCCACAAGGGCTTATCTCATACCGAGTGATCGGCCACAAGGGCTTATCTCATACCGAGTGATCGGCGAATAGACGTACAGGAGTAGACACATGTATGCTGCAGACAACCGGCCGTTTGTCGGCGCGATGAAGAGCGCAAGGACAGACGGATGGATGCGCATTTTACTTTGGTTGGCGCTCGTCATCGCGCCATCCGCTTGTGTCGGAGTGAGAGTCTCCGATCCGGCGAATTTGACCGATGGAGGAGCTCAAAGTGAGGCGTCCGGGTCCGGTGCCGCGGATAATCGTAAATCAGAGGTGTCCTTCATTTCTGCGGGGGCCATGTCGCGTGCTCCAGACGGAACTGTATATGTGATCGAGAGAGCACGTAGTTCGATAGTTCGTGTGAGTCCAAACGGTGGATTTATGGCTGAATACGGTGGGCCGGGTACCTCGGAAGGTGAGCTCCTCGAACCGACTGACATTGACGCCTCGTCGGGCCTGTTTTTCGCAGTTTCAGACGCGGGCAACGGGAATGTCGTGAGGTTCACCCGGGAAGGCGCATTTGTGGAATCATTGGTTATTCCCAGTGTGCGTGGCGGAGAAAATCCACGCCCGATCTTGTCCTCCTTCCGGTTAGACAGCGGTGGTTCTCCATTCAGAGAAACGGAGCCACTACGAGTCGTCGAGACCGGACACAATGAGTTGATCGTCCTGGATGGAATAAGTAACTCACTCGTAAAAACAGATCGTTTGCATGAGTCTGTTCGTTCGCTTGAGCAGGTGGGGACGTCAGAAGATGGAGCATCTGATCCCGTCGCAATCGCTACCTACGGAGATTTTGTTCTCGTAGCCGACCGGACTGACTCGAAAATGCATAAGATCGATACGTTCGGGGCTTCGATCGAATCGTGGACGATGGAAACATCTGATCTGAACTCAATTCGGGTATTTGAAAACCATGTATGGCTCGGCTATTCCGACAAGCTGGTCCAGATGGACTTCAGTGGTGGGATAAGGCAGATATATCGATTGACCTCACAATCAGATGTAATCGATTTTGAACTGACGTCAGCGGGCGTCTGGTTGCTTTCTGAATCACGTCTCAGGTTTTTGGAAGAGGCGCAACTGCGTCAGTTGTCGTTGGAGAACTGAGCTACCAGTTCTCCGAGAGCTTTCTCAAAAACACGAACATTGGATTCGATCTGCGCTTCGATAGGTGCGGCAGCTCGCAAAGAACATTCTTCAGATGTTTGAGGGCATCGTTCGCAAGTGAGTCCGACTCGCTCTTCTCCGATATCGGGATCATCCCAGAATCGCACCACTTTTTGAAATGCTTCGTCTATTTGAAAACCCAAAATGACACAGGAGTCGTCCTCGGGCGACAGCTGCATGGTACGCGACATGGCGAAGGTGAATACTTTTTCCGGGCCTTCGTTGAACAAAGAACGCTGCACGGTGATGTTTGGACTCGATCGTGCAGGCAGATCAGGGTGCGCTACTTCGCGCTGGGCGCAGCGCTCATTCAAGAGTTTAATTCCAGCCCACTTGCGGCAATAGTGCTCGCCTGTTTTGGATCCGCCCGGCATGGAAAGCGAAGTGTGATTGAGCGTCTTCGTCACGTCGAACTGACGTACACCATTTTTCACGCCGATTCGCATGAAGAAGTGATTTCCAAGTCCCAGATTGGCATGCGCCAGCTGACCAATGCGATAGAAAAACATCTCAGGGGTGGCGTCGAATTTGTCCATCAAATCCAGCATCGACTGAGGATTCCACTTTGATGCTTCGAAAATGCTCTCAAGTCCTGAAACGACAGAATCTTTATCCAGAAGCAGTGCTCCAGCAAAGTATGAGGTCTTGAAATTGTTCAGAACCTGATCGAAACTCTCGACCTTGATCCATGATGATGTAGTAGCCCGGGTCTTTATTCCAAGAACGTGCGTCCCGATTTCTTTCGCATACACGAACGCTTTTTGGGCAGGGAGTAATTTTTTGTTTACGAAGAGACGAGGACGGTCGCCCGGAATGAAAACCGATCGAAACATGTTCAGTTCTGGGTGATGGACCAACAGGTCTTCATCGATTACGTAATTCCACTTCTTCTCCAGAAAGCGACGAAGCGTCATTTCATCAACCGCCTTTCTGCTCCATGAAGGCGAAGCCGTAAAGTCTAGCACAGCTGATTCGAGGTCCTCGAAGTAATTATTGTGCATTTTTTGATATGCACGTAGCGCCGCAAAAAGGAATTGCTCGACGCTGATATCGTACATCTGTCCGATATCCATGAAGGTTCGGATCAATGCTCCCGCTTTGTCAGGTGAGCTCGTCAAAAAACTGAAGAGGTCCTCAGCCCGGATTCCGAATAGTTTAAACGGAAACTCTCTGAAAAAGCCCGAGTCGAGCGAGGCGGAAAGGGGGTGAAGGCTTTCCTGATCTTCTACCGTAACCAGTTCATCGTATCCAATTCCATAACATTCCGCCAGCGCCAGCAGTTTTTCCGCCTTCGGGTATTTTTTACCCTTCTCTATTTCTGACAGATAGGAAATACTCAGGCCCGCCTTCTTGGAGACGTCCTTTAGAGACAGGTTCTTCGCCATTCGAAGATTCTTGAGTTTGAATCCGAGAATGAACCGCAGTTTTTCTTCGTTGAAGGGCATTCGACTAACAAATTTCGCTGTGGGCGAAAGGTAGGGGTCGTTTTTTCTTCATTTCAAGTCAAGTCGTGGATAAGACAGCGAAATTTCGCTTGTCCACCGTTATTGATGATTATAGTTTATGCGCCACCGATCGAGTACATCATTTGGCCGGAAGCCGTTTTACAGACGCAAATTCAGAATCAATCATGCGATTAGTCTTGTTTGGCCCTCCGGGAGCGGGTAAGGGCACGCAATCATTGTTGTTGAAAGAACGTTTCGGGTTGGATATTATTTCGACCGGAAATCTCATCAGGACGGCAATTCAAAATGACACATCTCTTGGCCGTATGGCAGAGGAATATGTCCATGCCGGAAATCTCGTTCCCGATGAACTTGTCCGCGATCTCGCAAATGAGTCGATGGCAGATCGCAAGTTTGATAGATTCATACTGGACGGCTACCCGCGTACGGTGACTCAGGCCAATTGGCTTCAGGATTTTCTGCATGCCTACAAAGCTCCGCTCGAAGCCGTTGTAAGTCTCAAGGTGTCTGATGAAGTGATCGTGGACAGGCTCTCAAACAGGCGCATCAACAAGATTACGGGTGAGAGTTATCATCTGACATATCATCCGCCTCCGGCCGATCTTGATCCTGAACTCATTATCCAGAGAAGGGACGATGCTCCCGATTCCATTCTTGCACGACTCGAGACATATCGAAGAGAGACGCATCCGGTTGAAGAATTTTTCAGGTCAGCAGGATGTCTGGTCGAAATCTCCGGTGAAGGAAATGTATCTGACATCTTTGAAAGCATTCTCTCGAGTGTGGAGCGTTTCGCCGAGCTGGAATTAGTCTGACAGACAAACAACGTGGGATTGATATCTGAACGTATTCGACTGATCCAGAATTCCGATGTGCAGATCTGTGTACTGCCTTGGGAAGTGGAGTCAGTTGTCACATTAAAAGGATCATTCAGAACCCATCCTGACATTGCGGGCGGACAGGGAATCACGCAGGATCTGGCCATCGGCCTGCTCGACAAGGGGACAAAGGCAAAAACCAAACTCGAGATAGCGGAGTACCTTGAAAGTGCCGGAGCGTCCATTACCTTTTCATCAGATGGCCCTAGAGTACGATTCAGCGTTAAATGTCTTCGAAAGGACGTCAATGGCGTCGTTCAATTGCTCGTGGAGCAATTGACAAAGCCACGGTTTGACACATCTGAGCTGGATTTATTGAAACGACGTGTCCTGGCTGGCATCGAACGTCAGAAGCAGAATACATCCAACGTAGCGCGCTCTGCATTGTCTCGTCATCTGTATTCTGCAGGTCATCCTGGGCACCAGCTTCCTTTTGAAGACCTCCAGGAAGCGGTCAAAGTCGCTTCGCTAAGCGATATAGCCGCTTACTATTCGGAGCGGTGTCCTTTCGACGATGTTCGGATTTCGGTAGTCGGTGATCTGGATCATCAGGAACCGGAGAATTGGTTTGATGAATTGACTCTGGATAGAAGCGACAAGAACTCCCCAGACGATGGGTATGATCTTCGGGCGCTTGGAAGGGCGCGAGAACACGTGGAAATTGCGGACAGAAACAATCTGGACGTGGTTTTTGCTCATCCGCTAGATGTGCGCACTACCGATCCAGATTACCTCGCCTTGTGGACCGGCGTGTTCGTTCTCGGTGGCAATTTCTCATCCAGGCTGATGAGTACGATCAGGGATCGGGATGGTCTGACATACGGAATACGGTCTTCTCTTTCGGGGATGAATTCCCTGCATGGAGGTGCCTGGAGTACGTCAGTCACCCTGAGTCAGGAAAATCTGGAAAGAGGAATAGATGCTACTCTTGCAGAGATCACTGCATTTGTTGAATCGGGAGTGACAGCATCTGAATTGGAGGAGAGGAAACAAACCCTTAAGGGGTCCTATCAAGTTCAGTTGGCTACTACAGCCGGCTTGGCATCGAGGGTATTGACGAATCTTGAGAGGGGTCACGCAATGGAAATGATCGATGACCATCCTCAGCGCATTGAAGATCTGACTCTGTCGGATGTCAATCGAATGATAGGGAAGTGCCTTACGCCGGAAAAGCTGGTAATAGCTTCGGCCGGCTCCACAGCAGATTAAACCTCCCTTGGCCGGTTTCTAGTTGTCCGGCATGACGAAGGCAAGAATGATATAGACGAGAAGTCCTGGGAATCCTGTGGAAAGAACGCTCAGGATAACATACCCGACTCTCACGAGAGTGGCGTCAATACCAAAATACTCCGCGATTCCACCGCACACTCCCGCAACCATCTTGTCGTGGGGAGTCTTTCTCAATTTTCGTGTACTCATCGGTCCTGTAATTAGCTGTCTCTGATTATGGTGATGCGTTCCGATGCGCTTGGCTTCAGTGCCTTCTTCTCTTCATTTGGCATTACGAATGCCAGGATGATGTATGCAAGAAGGAAGGGTCCTCCTCCTGAAGCTATCGTTCCGATGACGAATCCAATACGAACAAGCGTTGGATCCACGCCGAAATAATCGGCGATACCGGAGGCGACTCCGGCAAGTTTCTTGTTTGGGGATTTTATGAGACGTTTTCCGTCTTTTCTTCTCGAGCGTTTGGAGCCTCTCGATCCTCGGGATTTGACGCGGGCGCGTTCAGCCTTCAGCTGCGACTTGGCCAATTTTTTTTCTGCCTTCTGTCGCTTCCTGTTTTTACCAGGTCTCCAGGAGAGAACGCCGAATCCAAGCAGGATTATCATTATCCCCGCAATCCAGGGCAGCATCTGAGCGAGAACAGTGAGGTCTATACCTGCCGTCCAAAGACCCATTTGCTGGAAGATGTACGCTATACCCACGAGAATGAGAGACAGGCCTGTAAGTGTAGGAAGATTGAACATGCCTTTCGGCTTTTCAGGTTCTTCCTCGAACAAGAGTGCCTCCAATTCATCATCATTCAGCGCCTCGAGATCGAGGTGCTCTTCTTCGTACAGGAAACTGTCTTCCCGCGTTTGTGTGGCTGTGCGTGTTCTGGTGCTCATGCTTTTCAATCGGCCCGAATCAATTAGGACTGTGGCCGTCGTGTGTTCTAGTACGCCAAGAAAGATACGAGGTTACACTCTGGAAACATCTATTGCTCCTTCTTCAGAAACGATAAAATTCACAGCAATGTCGTGCTTTTCTACAGGAATTGAATCAACAATCTGCTCGTGGAATACGGGCGCGATCAATACCGCGTTGGTCCTTCGGAGAAAGCGGTCGTAAAAACCACCTCCATAGCCCAGACGATTACCTTTTCGGTCGACCGCCATGGCCGGAACGAGGATCACAGCCGGAGATTCAGCTTCGAATTCTGCTCCGGAGGCCGGGTGCATTTCTCCGAATACACCTACCTCGAGGTCGCTTTCGTTCAGAAAAACACGGTGTCGAAGTTCATTTCCATCCACGACAGGTAAGACAATCTGCGTTCCGGATTCAAACAACTGTAAAAGTGCTGGCCGAATATCTACTTCCCGATTTTTGTGAATCGGCCAGTATGTATGAACACTCGAGGCATTGCGAAGTAACTGCATCCCCAGAAGATGTTCACAGATGCTCGTTGATCGAGTCTTCCAACTTTCCTGGGTCAAGGAGGACCGGAATCTTCTGATCGAATCCCTGAGCGCAATCTTATCAGTCACCTTCAACACTCGCTACTGCCGAATTCATGAATGCGAAGAATACCGATCGTTTAGAACATTTTCGTCAACACCGGGAGAAAATGAATGCCAGGATTCTGGAAGAAGGGGGACACCTGGGTATTAAGCGGTTTTTCAACCTGGATACAAGAGCGTACGAAGACGGTGCGCTGGAAGGGCGAACGAAGGAACTGTTAGGTCTCGTGGCATCAATGGTTCTCAGATGCAACGATTGTATCGATTATCATCTGGAACAGTGTGTGCATTCAGGCTTCTCGAATGAAGAGTTGAATGATGCGATGAATGTGGCTCTGGTGGTGGGGGGATCCATTGTGATTCCGCACCTTCGACACGCCGTGGAAACCATAGATATGTTGCGCCAATAGCGCCTCAGCAGTGAAGATATGGTGGATTCAGCTTCGCTGAGCGACACACTCTGAGTTTCAGCCCTCGTGGAAGGCACGTTTCTTTGTGAAAAGTGCGAATAACCCCTATTTTTGCCTGTCTGTGCCATTTTGTACAGACATAGTTGAAACGTGGTCATACCGCTATCTGGTAAGGCCGGCAATGAGAAGTCAGGAACGACAAAATTGATGTTTGAGAATCTATCAGAAAAGCTGGAAGGTGCCCTGCGATCGCTGAGCGGTCAAGGACGTATCACGGAGCTGAATATCGCGGAGAGTATGCGCGAGATTCGGCGGGCTTTGCTGGATGCGGACGTCAATTATCAGGTCGCAAAAGACTTCACAGAGAGGATCAAGGAAAAAGCCCTCGGAGGCGATGTTCTCAATTCTGTTTCTCCCGGTGAACAGCTCGTCAAAATTGTGTACGACGAACTGGTTCATTTTCTGGGTGAAACGCATGAGGACATTTCGTTTTCGACGCAGCCCCCGACAGTCATTCTCATCGCTGGACTTCAGGGTTCTGGTAAAACCACGTTTACTGGCAAACTTGCAAACTACTTCAAAGGAAAGGGCAGGTCTCCAATGCTTGCTGCAGCTGACGTATACCGTCCGGCGGCTGTGGACCAGCTCAAGACCCTAGCCGATTCCATTGAAGTGCCCGTCTACTCACTGGAGGAAGATGGTGCTATCGTTCAGGATCCGGTCCGTATTGCCAAGGAAGCTGTTAAGGCTGCCCGCAAACAGGCTCGAGATATTCTGATTATCGATACCGCCGGAAGACTCCATGTGGACGAAAAGATGATGACCGAGGTCTCTGACATCAAGTCAGCAGTCAATCCGAGTGAGATTCTTTTCGTTGTGGACGCAATGACCGGTCAGGATGCTGTCAATACAGCTGTTGAATTCAATCAACGACTGAACTTTGATGGCGTCGTTCTGACGAAGCTGGACGGAGATACGCGAGGCGGCGCCGCGTTATCAATCCGGACAGTTGTTCAGAAGCCGATCAAATTCGCTTCGACAGGAGAGAAGCTCGATGCGCTCACCCCGTTCTACCCGGACAGGATGGCGCAACGGATTCTCGGAATGGGAGACGTTGTCTCCTTTGTTGAGAAAGCGCAGGAGCAGTTTGACGAGAAACAGGCGGACAAGCTTCAGAAGAAAATCCAGTCGGAGAAATTCGACCTGGAAGATTTTCTGGATCAGCTTAATCGTCTGAAAAAGATGGGATCCATGAAGGATCTCGTCGGGATGATTCCTGGCGTTGGTCGTCAGGTCAAGGATCTGGATATCGAAGAAGATGCATTCAAATACATCGAAGCGATTATCTATTCCATGACCCCCGAAGAGCGACACAAGCCGGAACTCATCAACGGTAGCCGTCGGCGCAGAATTGCGCGAGGGGCGGGTGTCGAAGTCCGGGAAGTGAATCAGCTTCTGAAACAGTTCCGGGACATGAAAAAGATGATGAAGACAATGACCAAACTCATGGGTAAAGGCAGGTCACTGGATCTGGCTTCCATGATGGGTGGCTGATGACTGTCATCGTCAACAACAACAACTAGATCACAATCAGTTAGAAAAAGTGTCAGTAAAGCTTCGTTTAAGAAGAATGGGCCGCAAGAAGCGCCCCATTTACGCAATTGTCGCGACGGACTCAAGAAGTCCCCGTGATGGACGGTATATAGAGGACCTGGGTCGATACGATTCAATCGTTGAGCCAGCCACCCTCACACTCAATGCAGAAAGGTGCCTCTATTGGCTTGAGACAGGTGCTCAGCCGAGTGACACAGTTCGTTCGCTGCTTAGCCGCGAAGGTGTCATGCTCGCTCTCCACATGAGAAGAAAAGGTGCCGCAGAGGAGGATATTGCCTCAGCAGTGGAAGCTCACAAAGCTTCCGTAGCGGAGAGATTCGCTGCCAAGTCGGTTCAGACTCCCGCCCAGAAGCGCGCCCAGGCTCTGAAGGAGGAAGAAAAACGTGCCTCTGAGAAAGAAGCTGAGGTGGCTAAACAGCGTGCTGCTGCTGCTGCCAAGGCCAAAGAGAAAGCGGAAGCTGCAATGGCAGCCGCCGATGAAGAACGAGAAGCCTCTGCGGCTGAAGCCAAAGCAGAGCAGGAAGATGCCAACGCCGCTCAGGCTGAAGCTGATGCCGAAGCTGCTCCTTCCGAAGAAGCACCAGCTGAAGAAGCTGCCCCTCCCGCTGAGGAAGCTCCTGCTGAAGAGGCAGCCGCTCCTGCTGAAGAAGCTGCCGCTCCTGCTGAGGAAGCACCTGCTGAAGAAGCTGCCGCTCCCGCTGAGGAAGCACCCGCTGAAGAAGCAGCCGCTCCCGCTGAGGAAGCACCCGCTGAAGAAGCAGCCGCTCCCGCTGAGGAAGCGCCAGCTGAAGAAGCTGCCGCTCCTGCTGAGGAAGCACCAGCTGAAGAAGCAGCCGCTCCCGCCGAGGAAGAAGCTCCCGCTGAGGAGAAAGCTTCTGAAGAAGACGGGGACGACAAAAAAGATTCCTGATCAACGATTGCAGGCACGCAATGAGTGATTCTATGACTCTTCGTGAAATGGGTCGTGTCGTACGGCCTCACGGAGTCCTCGGAGAACTGAAAATTGCGCCTGAAACCGATGATCCAGGTCGTTTTCAATACTTGAAGACGATATATGTAGGAGCCGATGAGGCTTCTGCTTTGTCCTTTGAAATTTTGTCAGTCAGACTGCAGCCTTCCAAGTACGGAATAACCGTTCTTGCGTTACTGTCAGGAATTTCCAGTCGCCAGGATGCAGAAACTCTCAATAAAATGAGAGTGTTTGCCTCAGAAGAAGACCTGCCGCCTCTAGAGGATGGCGAGTTCTTTTACAGCGACTTGATAGGAATGACGGTTGTGCTGAGCGATGGTGAGACCGTCGGCGAGGTGGAAGATGTAATTGAAGGGTCCGGACAGGACATCCTTCTCATCAGGAGAGATACTGGTGCGAAAGTGATGATTCCGTTGGTCGACGAGTTTATCGTCGAACTCAACCTGGATTCCCGACAGATCATCATCGATCCCGTGGAAGGCCTTCTGTAAAGAAAGCAACTATTGTATTCGCAATTTAAAGACGACCGATGCGCATTGACATCATAACGGCACTACCGGATATCGTTAAGGGACCCCTTGACGAGAGTATCCCTGGCCGAGCTCAGCGCAAAGGCCTTCTGGAAATTGAGGTTCACAATATTCGCGACTATGCAACCGACAAGCACAAGCAGGTGGATGACTACCCGTTTGGAGGTGGCGCTGGAATGGTTCTCAAACCAGAGCCCATTTTCGCCTGCCTTGAGTCAGTTTCCGAAAGCGGTGAGGCGATCGATGAGGTCGTTTTTCTAACTCCTGATGGAGTCGTTTTCGACCAGTCCATTGCCAATGAGTTATCGCTCAAAAAGCGTCTCGTTTTGTTGGCCGGACACTATAAAGGTGTCGATCAGCGAGTCAGAGATACGCTTGTGACGCGAGAGATTTCCATCGGGGATTACGTCCTCAGTGGGGGGGAACTACCGGCAATGGTTCTTGTTGACGCGGTTGCCCGATTGCTGCCAGGTGTACTTGGAGATTCGTCTTCTGCTCTGACAGATTCGTTTCAGGATGGACTTCTCGACGCTCCGGTCTATACAAGACCGGCAGAATTTCGAGAAATGTCTGTGCCAGAAGCGTTGACGTCCGGAGACCATCGTCGCATAGATGAATGGAGAGATGATGAGAGACTCAAGAAAACGCGGACGAGACGTCCGGATCTTCTGCAGAATGAAGAACAGCGCAGGACGACTGACAATTGAATTTGATATAAACCTATCGATTGTAAGGGGTATGCCATGGCTACCGATTTGATGAACCTCATAGAGGCGTCGCAAAAGCGCGACATTCCTGAATTTGAATCAGGAGACACTGTAAACGTGCACGTACGTGTTGTTGAAGGCGAAAAAGAACGCATTCAGCAGTACCAGGGCGTGGTTATCGCGTTCAAAGGATCTGGTGCGCGTCGTTCGTTCACCGTTCGTAAAGTGTCCAATGGTGTTGGAGTGGAACGTGTTTTCCCGCTCTACTCACCTAAACTGGCAAAAATAGAAGTGACGAGACAGGGAAGTGTCCGTCGCGCGAAGCTGTATTACCTGCGAGATCGTCGTGGAAAAGCAGCTCGAATCAAGGAACGCCGCAGATAAGAGCGGAAGGGTTTGCCGTTGTTTATACAGACAGGCGTGCCCCCATTTCTTGAGTCGTTGAGTCGGTTTTCGGATCTGCTCAAACGCGATACCGCATTGTTGGACTATTCCAACGTGTGTTTTGCTCTGTAATCTGAAAACGGGTTTACAGGGTGTCAGCAAGACTGACCGTCAGTGTGATTGTGATATTCGGGCCGTCGGCGATTTTTCGCCGACGGCCCGACTGTTGTTTATAAATTGAGCACTCCATAACCGGATCGTTTGTAACCTGAACACCGGTAATACTGCTCCTAGATTCCGATCTTGAGAAATGCGCCTGGCAATCTGGAATAATCCCATCACTGAGTCCATCGTTCCCGGACTGAATAGAGCCCTCAGCGGAGACGTTATAATGGGTTCAGCGGAAGAGGTATGCCTCGCACTCAAATCGGGTAATGCGGACGTTGCCCTCATTCCCAGCAATCTGGCGCTGTCCGCTCCGGATGATTATGACATCCTGCCTGCTGTCGGGCTGTCCTCGTGGAAAAATCCATTTTCGCCTCTTGCGATGGGGCAGCACCTAGGCGCTGAAACTCTCGGCATCATTCATTCGCCTGAGGGACAGCTATTCGCTCTGTTGGCTGCCATTGTTCTAAAGGAACACTACAACACTGTTGCGGTGTTGAACGAGCGAGAGAATATGCCAGAAGGCGTCAGCGATTCAGCCCTCGTTACTGTGCCGTTGCAGGATGCAGAAAAAGATGCCGCAAGGGAGGAATACGCGCTTGATCTTGGCCTCGAATGGGCCGAAATGGCTAATTATCCGTTCGTGTGGGCCGTTTTCGTGGTCAACAAGGATGCCGCATCTGATCACGTTATCGAGACCATCCGGGATGCTGTGATCGAAATGGACGAGTCCCGCGTTGACTATGCCCAGAGCACGGACCTGTCGGACGAAATGGAAGCATTTTTCCTCAATGAGTTGAGATTGAGGATGGATGATATGGCGGTGGCCAGCATGACAGAACTGTGTGACCATCTCTACTATTATGGTCTCACTGAAGAAATCCTTCCGGTGATGTTCGCCAGTCTGCAAAATACTTCCGAGGATGACCCTGTAGACTGATGTCTGATTCGGTAAAAATAGTAGCCTCGAACAGGAAGGCAACACACGAATACCATATCGACGAGCGTGTCGAAGCTGGTATGGTACTGCAGGGGACGGAGGTAAAGTCGCTGAGGGCCGGTAAGGCCAATCTTCGCGAAGCCTATTGCGTGGTCGAAAGGGGTGAGATGATGCTCAAGCAATGCCACATTTCTCCGTATGATCACGGCAATCGAGCCAATCACGATCCAGTACGATCAAGGAAGCTGCTGCTGCACAAGCGGGAAATAGACAAGCTTGGAAAAGCTGCCGCTCAGAAGGGCTACACTCTCGTGCCGATGAAGATTTATTTCAAGAGAGGAAAGGCCAAGCTCGAAATCGGGTTGGGTAAAGGGAAAAAATTGTACGACAAGCGCAAGGACATCGCAGATCGGGATACGAAAAGGAGAATGGAGCGCGCAGAAGCCACGAGAGGTCGAGACGAGTAAGGCCGGAGTGTTGCAATAAAAACGGGTCAATGGTCTCAATGAGGGGCTGAGGTGTACGCCGAGATTAGAAAAGGGGCAACTTTTGAGCCTACATTTGTCTCACATCATATCCCGAACCCTGATTATCCTGAAACCTCTCTATTCATCGATACTCGTTCTGCTTCTTTCAACCGTTCTCACGGGGACTGAGACTCAGGCACAATCTCTGACGCGTCAGGAGCGAATAGATCTCGCCGAGGAAGCACTGGTTCAAAGTGACTATTTCACGGCATTGAATCAGTCAGAAGAGATTCTCAAGAGGTGGCCGCGTGACGAGTCCGGTTTGATTCTAAAGGCAGCTGCTCTGCTTTTCAGCGACACCCCGGATCCCGTCGGAGCCAAACGAGCGATAAAGAGGCTGCCCCGCAGTATCAGGAATACCACCAGGGTGCGCTCCCTCGAACTATGGCAGGATCATCGATACGGAGGAAGCTTTCTTCCGTTTGTTCGCGCCTCACTTCAAATGAGACGAGCCAAGCAAATTCTGCAGGATGATCCTCAGAATCCTCTGGCAAATCTGGTGGCCGGCGTAATCAGGGTCAACGATCTGAGAGACGTCGACGGATTTGTCCGATTCCCTATCAGTCAATCCTCAGGCGACGACCTGGATGGGAGAACCGTGTTGATGGAGCCAGAAATTGATGCAGAGACTGGCGAAATCAAGCTTGTCGATCGTAGGCGAGGACTGGGGGAGCGAGTTGTAATCTCGAACGATGAGCCGGAAAAAAAAGCAACAGCTGAGTCAATAGCATTTCTGAATAAGGCTGTAATCTCCGGGCCACTGAGAAGTGTCGCTCTGAGATATCTCTCAGAAGCAGTCATTCGCTCGAGCCAATATGCCACAGGCGAGATCATGACTCGATCTTATATCGAGGACTTTCCTGATCGCCCGGAAGGGTATCTGTCTCTGGGATTGATCAGATACAGGCAACGGAAATTGAAGGAAGCCTCTGATTTGTTTGAAAGAGGTGTTGAACTTTCCTCTCCTGAAATCAGGACAATGATGTCCGATCCGCGTTCCATTGTCAGCACCTCCATTTCGGATGAATATGAGCCTGATTCTGTGAAATCCACAAATGATTTCTGGATAAGACAGGATCCATTGTGGCTCTCAGGTGAAAATGAAAACCTGACAGAGCATCGAGCGCGCATGGTATATGCAGATCTTGTTTGGGGTCGGCCCAAGATTGGCAGGCATGGTTGGGCAACCGAACCTGGTCAGGTGATTGTTCGATATGGGTGGCCCGTGTCGCAAGTGCAGTATCAGGACGACACAAGCGAATATCACGTCATGCATTACGGATATCAATACTGGCTCTTTCACGACATGGTAAAGGCTGATCGAGCCGTATTTTTCTCACCTTCAGCGGCCAGTCTGCAGGGATCTCGTTCACCGGGTCCGGTCAACGACTTCGTATTGCTCGCGAAAGAGCTCTTCAGGGATGATCCCCGGAAAACGCAGCGCGACAGAACACGATTCGTGGATGTGGAGGCCATGACCACCGTTTTCCAAAATCGAAACTCACGGGCGGTAGTTGTTCCGGTTTGTTTGCCGTCAAGCCGGTTTTCTGAACGCGACAATCTCGTGGTATTTGGTCGCCCTGATGGTGAGGCAATCCCCAGAAATCCAACCATCTATTCGGTCCTGGAAGGCGATTCATGTCCGAATGTGTTGGTCCAGAACGAAATCGACGACGAGGCGCGACAGTTCTCACTCGAGAGTGAAAACTTCTCAGCCGTAGCCGTTCATCGCTTTGACGTGGATTCTAGTACGTCAGAAAGAGAATTCTCCGTTTCAGATCTGCTTTTGGCAGGTTTGATTGAAGAAATGGATGAAGCTCCTGAGTCACTGGACAGTCGTTCGATATATCGACGCAATCATCTCATTTTCCCCAAGGCGCGTAATGTGTTCGCGAAGGGAGAGCTCATTTATATGTATATGGAGGCCTATGGCCTCGAAGTCTCAACAGACGCACAGTTGACTCTTCAGGCGGTGCTTGTCAAGGGTGAAGAAGCGCAGGTCAGTGCACCGTTGTTGGGTCGGATATTTGGCCGCCGAGAAGAGGCCAGTGTTTCAGTGGAATTTCAGGATGCGGTTATTGCGAATTCTCACGAACGATTCTTCATCCTAGAAACGGAAGATGTCGAATCCGGTACTTATACGCTTGCTTTGAAAGTTACCGAGACGAAGACCGGACGTCAGAAATTGGTAAGCAGACAAATAGTAATTGAATAGGTATTCATGAGAGGGAAAAGGGTCAAGAATTTGATGAGCAAATGGGCTTCCCTGTGTGCTCTGGCATTGATGACCATCTCGGCGTCGAATGCTCAGCAATCGATTGTCCGCGGGACGATCGTTGCGGAGAGTGATGGAGAATCGCTACAGGGAGTAAATATTGCCCTGTTCCAGGGAAGCACCCTGATAACGGGAGCAGTGTCCGGAGCCGATGGCGTTTACGCGTTGCCGAGTCTGGATGCGGGTATCTATGAACTGAGGGCGACTTTCATTGGATTCGAGACCTTCAGGGATACGCTCAGCATGGGCGCGGATGATCGTCTGATCATCAATATTGTGATGAGTGAAGCCGAAACTGAACTCGAAGAAGTTATTGTCGAGGGAGACCGCGATGCCGGGATGGCCCGAGTGCTCGCAGGTCAAACAACGGTCCGTCCAGCAGATGTCGAGATGATTCCATCCCCGGACGTCTCTGGAGACCTCGTCAACTATCTGACTACCATGCCGGGAATAGTGTCGGTAGGAGATCGGGGAGGCCAGTTGTTCATTCGTGGCGGAGAACCCTGGCAAAACCTTGTCATGCTTGATGGGATGTGGGTGTATCAGCCCTTTCACATTCTTGGCTTCTTTTCATCCTTCCCATCTGAGATACTTCAGCAGGTCGACGTTTATGCGGGTGGCTACACCAGCCAGTATGGTGGTAGAATATCTTCCGTCATTGACGTCAAGAGCCGTAACGGTGATAAAAAGAGCTATGCAGGTACTGCGTCTGCAGCTCCGTTTGTTTCGGGATTTACACTGGAAGGGCCGATACACGATGACGTCGTTTCTTTTCTCGTCAGTTACCGAAAATCAGTAATCGATCAGGCTGCGGATCACCTGGTGAACGATGATCTGCCGTTTGAATTCAGCGATCTCTTCGCTAAAACACACGCTTTTGTTAATTCGAATACCCAGCTGTCGCTTTCTCTATTGAGGACCGACGACCGCGGCCTCGTTTTTGAAGGAAATGATCTTCAATCTGAGGAATATGTTGAATGGAAAAACAGATCGGCAGGGATGCGATACCTGGTGTTTCCAAGGGCATTTCCGGTGATGGCGGAATTTGTCATCTCGGGATCTCGAATCAAATCTTCGCAGGGTGGACTGTCTGAAGATGTCCGTTTCTCCAAGCTCGCGAGTCTGAATACGAATGTAAATGTGACTCACTTCCACAAGAATGCGGAAGTCAGGTGGGGATTGTTCGCCAGGACGTTGGAGCTTCAGAGCAGTCTGGATGGTTTGTATCAGGGCTTTTCGGCACGGAAGGAATACGCAACGGAAGTGGGGATATATGTAGAGCCTGAAATCAGGACGTATCACGGCTGGCAGATTCGGGCCGGACTTCGAGTTCATTCATTTCCAAGCCAGAACTCGGGCTTCCTCGAGCCACGGTTCAGGGCCGTCAAGGTTAACGACCGATCAGAATACACGATCGCGGCAGGATCATTCCATCAGGAGATCGTGGGCCTGGCTGACCGAAGAGACGCATCAGGTGTTTTTACTGCCTGGAGAACCAGTCCCAAGAATCAAGAGGTTCCTGAGGCATGGCACCTGATTCTCGGCTATCGAAGGGTATTATCGGCGACGGTGGATGCCAGTATTGAGGGGTATGCCAAGAAGCTGAACAATTTGATAATCCCTGAATGGACTTCGTTTCCACGATTTACGACGAGAGTTCAGGATGCAGAGGGCCGTGTATTCGGTGGTGATTTCAGGATAGAATACAAGAAAAGACCCGTTTCTGGATTCATCAGCTATGGACTGTCCGCGGTGAGATACACTGCCAAACAGGATGCTATCGACTTGTGGTTTGGCAGCGACGAGCTCAGATTTCGGCCCGCTCATGATCGCCGACATCAAGTCAACGTAGTTACTGCGGTGGACTTGAAG
>Ga0209992_10002468_pt1 | contig 16855 bp, 25 predicted proteins | sample 2SBtaG_2_FD_182564 | JGI IMG/M metagenome (GOLD analysis project Ga0209992, IMG submission 182564) | Deep subsurface microbial communities from Kolumbo volcano to uncover new lineages of life (NeLLi) - 2SBTROV12_ACTIVE470 metaG (SPAdes)... | ecosystem: Environmental > Aquatic > Marine >... | reverse complement strand
CTGCCACTACCGGCTAGGTGCATTATTTCGCCTACCTCCTGCAATTAGAATTACTAATCATTGTATTCTTTTCATAGACTTCTGTCAACTTTACTTTAGCTAAGAGCTAGAATTCATTTTATTTTGTTTGTTTGGATCTTTTTGCCACTAACTTTTCAGAAATTTTGTTAAGAATTTTTGTCTTAGAGGATCCTTTTGGTACAACGACATAGCCTGACCTTACAAACGGTCTTTTTGGAAATCTCACTTTGTCATCTGTCTCTGTAATTTCCAATCCACTTGCTTTTGTTGCATCAGCTAATTCTTTTAACGAAGGATCAAAAACACATTTTTCTAATCCTAATCGTCTTCCTTTAGATTTTTTTAAATTCTTGTTGAAATAATCCAACCAGATTACGACGTGCTCGTAATCTTTCATTTTATTCCTTTAGTAAAATTGCGTTAACGATTCCGTTTTGTCCTGGTTTTGAAACAACTCTACATTTTCCTTCTGCTGTTTCAAGTATTGCACCTTTTGTAATGATGCCACGTCTTTTGTAATCATTGTTTGTAGCATTTTCTAATACTTTGATAATTTTTGATTTCTTTACTTTAGCTTCACCTGTTGCTAAATTAACAAAGTCAATTGATTTCAAAGCTGTTTTTTTGTTATTACCTCTAATTCTTCTTGTAACTGTAACTTGAGCTCCGTTGATTGGCTCGTTTGGATATCTATCGGTTTCATATTTTCTTCTGATTCTTAGTGGAACTCTTCTTCCTCCAGTAATTTTACTAGTTGCTAAGTTCTCTACGGATTTTCTCACGAATGATGTCTGAATTACTCTAATTTATACAAAACGCAAAAAATTAGCCTTGAGTTAAAAAATTGCCTTAGTTTACTTCTGTAGCAATTGGGTGAGTGACTGTTTGTCTGTTTGCTGTTTTTCTTACTTTGGAGAATAATCTTTGTTTTAGATCTTCCACATCTCCTTGAATGCCAAAATATTTTTGGAATTTTTCTGTTGTTGTGTAAATTTTTAATCGACCTACATTTTGATGGCTAATGTAATCTAGTTGTCTTAATTCTTTGAGATGTGCATAAACTCCAGATCCTCTTGTTTCCACTAATTGTTTTGATGAAATTGGTTGACTGTAAGCAATGTAAGATAATGTTTTCAGTGTAGCATTTGGCAGAACTGGTTTTGAAGCATATCTTTTGACAGTTGCACTGTATTCTGGTTTTAATTGCATTACATAGGATCCATCTGGAAGTATCACTATTTCTAATGCTTTGAATGCAGACTTTGTCTTTTTCATAATGTCATTGAGTAAATCTAGTGTTTTTGTTCTAGATTCTGTGCCTGAAGCTCTAATGATGTCTTCAATTCTTAATGGTCTACCTGCAGAGTATAGTGCTGCTTCTATTCTGGCAGTTGCTTCTACTAAATTCTCAACTTTTACCATTTTACATCCTCATTTTTCATCCTCATTTTTCATCAATTCTTTAATTCCTCTTTCATAACAATAATCTTGATGTCATCTTCTACTTGTTCTAGGTCTACCTTTTGATCTCTTGCCAAAAACAATGCTGCAAAGAAACATCTGATAGAATCCACTTGATCAAGGTCTACTATTATCTCTTGTAATAATCCGTGCCCTGCAGCTCCTATTTTTTTCATAATCAAATCTTCGTATTTACCAATGATGCTTTCTAATGAAATGAAAAATTCTTGAAAATCTGGTGCTTCTATTGGTTCTATCTCTAATTGTTTATTCCTTCTTGATTGTGGGTTTGCAATAGTTCCTATGAGATTTTGTAATAATCCTAACAAATCATCTAATGATACAGGATATGTTGATTCATGTCTATATGGAATATCTATTAGTTCAATATCTACATCTGTTCTTTGATGCATTGGCTTTTTCTCCATAGCTGCTTTTTGTAATGCAAAAATACTTTCTACTTTCATTCTATAGATTAATGATGATGACAATGCGGCCATTCCTGCTACTTTGAGATCTTTCTTACCTGTTTTATCTAGAATTTTAATTAGTAAATCCAAAATTTGTATTAGATCAATTTCCCAAACGTCTTTTTTAACTACAGATGATGGACTAAATAGAATATTCACAGGTTCCTGAGAAATACTGTCGGGAGTTTGTGTTTCACTCACATAATTCATCTTTGGATATTCAATAATATCTAATGGCTCTATTTTTTTCTCACATCCAGTCAACTCTTATATTGTTAAGCCGAAAATCTCTACTATGAAATCTGCCCGAATTCCAGGCCCAAATGAACCTCTTACTATATCTGAATCTGAAAATCCAAAACCTCAAGGAACTCAGGTTCTCCTAAAGGTAAAGTCTGAAGGTGTATGTCATAGTGATTTGCACTTGTGGGAGGGTGGATATGATCTTGGAGATGGTCAATTTTTGAAAGTTACTGATAGAGGAGTAAAGTATCCTGTTACTCCTGGACACGAAATTGTTGGAACTATTGAAGAAATTGGAGAAAACGTTTCTAATGTTTTAGTAGGCGATGATGTTTTGGTTTTTCCTTGGATGGGCTGTGGAGAATGTCCTGCATGTAAAGTAGGAAATGAAAATCTATGTGATGCCCCAAAATCTATGGGTCTTTTCCAAAATGGCGGCTATGCTGATTATACTTTAATTCCTGACTCTAAATATTTAGCAAAACTTGATGGTGTCGATCCTGATGCAGCTACTTCTCTTGCATGCTCTGGCTTAACAGCATATACAGCAGTCAAAAAAGCAAATCAAAATTCCCCTGAGTTTATTGTAATTGTAGGTGCTGGTGGATTGGGATTAATGGGAGTTCAAATTGCCAGTGAAATTACTGATGCTAAAATTATTTGTGTTGATTTGGATGATGCAAAATTAGAAACTGCAAAAGAAATGGGTGCTCATTTTACTGTAAACTCTAAAGATGCTGATACTGTTCAAAAAATTCTTTCAATATGCAATGATAAAGGCGCTGATAGTGTAATTGATTTTGTAAATGCCCCCCCAACAGTAAAAACTGGTTTAGCCGTTTTAAGAAAACGTGGAAATCTTGTTCTAGTTGGATTATTTGGTGGTTCTCTTGAATTATCTCTTGTAACAATTCCCCTAAAATCAATAACCATTCAAGGTGCATATACTGGAAATTATAATGACATGGTAGAACTTCTTGATCTTGCAAGAAAGGGTGCAATTAATCCAGTGATTTCTAAAAGATATTCTCTTGATGAGGCCAATGCTGCTTTGGAGGATCTAAAAGCACGAAAAATTATTGGTCGTGCAGTAATCAATCCTTAGTTCAAAATATTACTACAAAATTTTATAACAGAAAAAATTTGAGTATTTCTATTGGATACTAAAACAAGTTGTGAGGTTGCACTTACTCATCTTAAAAATAAACAATTTATCACTGCTCATAATCTCTTACTAAACCAAGCTGAATCAATAAAAAAATCTGAACTTCTAAAATCTGCTTTATTGTATATGCTGGCAGGAGAATGTAGAACACGTCAAGGAAAAGATTCTGAAAATGAAATTAAAGAAGCAAGTGATTTATTTTTAAAATATTCTAATGAAAAAAATTCCACAAATGTTAAAGGTGCATTACTTTGTGCTTCAAAATGTCTTTTAAGTTTAGGCGAATTTGACAAAGCTAAAGATACATATCAAAAAGCTAAAACTATTATTCAATCGTCAATTCAAGTTACAAGACCTATTGTAATCATTGATGATAGTAAAGCAATTGCTATGAAACTAAAAACATATGCAGAAAAATTAGGATATTCTGAAATTCATGTCTTTGAAAATGGAAAAGATGGGGTAAAAGGTTGTAAGCAAATATTTTCAGATAATAAAGAACCTGTAGTACTTCTTGATATGGGATTACCAGATCTTGATGGTGATGTGGTAGCTACAAAATTACTCAAAGAAAAAGTAAGTTTACAAATTGTTGTAATTACTGCTGATGAAAAAACAACTAAACGTGTGAATAAAACCATTAGTACTGGAGTGTCTGCCTTTATACAAAAACCCTTCACACTTGATGAATTAAAAAAAGCAATAGATATTGCTGAATCTGAATATTCTTTGTTACAATAAAAGTAAAGACATATTCAAAATGTTTACATCTTTAATATCGATTTCATTTATTCTATAATCTATTAATTCATCAGAAAATTTCTCTACTATCTTTTGTGATGTGTTTGTTTTCTCTGAATTAACTTGTAGTAAAACTAACATGTTCCATTCTCCTTCCATATTTGAGACTAGGAGGTAGTTGTCTAGTTTTGTAATGAAATCTTTGATAGAATCTTTGACTGCTTCTAGTGATTTGGAAGGTTTAATCTTCATCAAAACTGCTTGATACTCATTAATTCCTGATACATCTGTAAGAACAGCTTTGTAACCTTTGATGATTCCACTTTTTTCTAATCTTTCAATTCTTTTTCTTATTGTTCTATCTGATACATCATGACCTGATTTTTTTAATTCAGATGCAATTTCTTTTGATGGTGTTCTAGCATTGCTGTTAAGAATTTCAATAATCTTTTGATCAACTTTATCTAGATTTGACCATGCATCTTCACTCATATCAGTCAAAAGTCGTAATGCCTTTTGAATTTTTGGTTGAATTTGCACTAATTCTTATTTTTGGGATTGCCTACTCTTCTAAAATCCATCCTGATGTCATCAGTTCTTGATCTTCTATCTCTCCAACATTTGTTGCATACCTCCAAACATATCCTGAATCTGGGGTCATCTTTTCTTTAATTTTCAAGAGTGATTCTATTTCTGAATTTAGATTTTTATCTGCATTACCATGTTCTTTACAAAACTTGCATTTTCCATCAAGTGTTATTGGCTCTGATTCAATTAATGGATATGCTGAACATGCAAGTGGTCTTTCATTGTAAATTTCACATGGAAAACCTCCATGTGGTGATTTTTTTCCACTATCTTTATCTAAAAAAGGACATGTGTTACCATTTTTTTCAGATCCCATTAATTGATATGCTAAAATTTTTGTTGGTTCCAAATTTTTATTATTTGAGATGCCTATCCTTGGCAAAATTTTAATTTCAATTCCGTTCTTAATTGCAAGTTTTTCAATTCTATCTTTCTCTTCTGGCAGAATTAAAACTCCTATTTTTCCAAATTTTTTACTTGGATAATACTCTCTTTCAATGCAACATTGAGAACAATCATCTATACATCGAAATTCCATGCATTTCTTCTATAATCTAGATAAAAATCTCTTGTGAATGAGACATGCTAAATTTGGTTTACACAAAAACCCTACCAGTTATATGCTCATAATGATAATGAGCATTATGGGTAAGCGCCAAGTAAAAAATGAAAGTGCATTAAAAGAAATTCGATTACCTGAAGAGGGTGAACTATTTGGCCGTGTATTGAAAATGCTAGGGGGAGAAAATGTAATGATCAAATGTGATGATAATGTTACTAGACGTGGAAGAATTAGAGGCAAGCTAAAAAGAAGAGTTTGGATCAGAGATAACGATATTGTAATTATTGCTCCTTGGGATTTTAAAGAGAGTGAACGTGGAGATATTGTTTGGAGGTTCACTCTTCCACAAGTTGAATGGCTTAAAGACAATAATCACATTGCAAAAGATTTCTGATTTTCACCTGTAACTCAATTTCGTCTTGATGCTTTAGTTAATATAGTGAATATATTGTTTCAAGGTAATGTCAGAAACAGGAACTGTAAAATGGTTCAACCGAACAAAAGGCTTTGGTTTTATTGAAAGAGAAGGTGGAGACGATCTGTTTGTTCATAAATCAGATGTTGACGGATTCATCAACGAAGGCGATAAAGTCGAGTTTGTAGTAGGCGAAGGTCAAAAAGGCCCAGCAGCACAACAAGTCAAAAAATCAGCATAGGCAACAAATTTCTTAATTTAAGATTTCATTTTGTTTTCTTAAACTAGTCTATCTTTTTATTATTTTTAAAATTGTTTTAAAAAATATGTGGTCCCGCGGGGCGGAATTGAACCACCGACAACCCGGTTTCTGTATGCCTGATATGCTGTTTTTCGGTCAGCCATCTAAAGCCAACAACTACAGCCGGAAGCTCTACCAGGCTGAGCTACCACGGGACAAAAAAACGAAGATTTCTACTATTAAAAAACTATCGTAGATGATTTTTTTATATTGATCGTTTTGATCTCATAAGCATAAATACCCTGAAAAGATGTTGTAAGCGTCGTGTCTAAGCTAGCATTATCTTATTCTGGATATGTTTGTGCACCTTATTTGCATAATCATGAATCAGTTGAACTAAAAGAAACTTGGACTAATTCAAAAAATATTGAAAAATTATATTTTGTAACTGGTACATTTTCTACTGAAAGTAAACCATACTTTTCTGATTCTACAAATCACTACATTTTAGCCAAATTCAAAGATAGTGAACAGATTTCAAAAGATCTTGAAGTACACAACCAGGAAAAAACTTCTTTTATGTTCAATATCAAAGATGATCTTTTTCAAAGAGAAGTTCAGGGAGATACAAATTTTGTCTCTGTATATTATCTGGAATATGGTGATGATGGTGAGGATTTGCAGGAAATTGCTAATCTTTTACTAAAAAGAGAGAAAATTGAGATAGCTGGATTAGGAAATATGAATACATTTTGCTTAAACTCATCGAAATTTACATTTCCTTACTCTGAAAATATTGTAGTGATAGAAGTTGCTAGTGAAAAGAGTCATCAAAGTGTCAAGAAATACTGTGATCAAACTAGACGAGATATAAATCGAAAAGGAATGACAATGACCAATTTGATGAGTCTCTCAATTCTTGATCAACTAAAGTAGAAAAGTTAAATATTCGACCAAAAACTGTTTTTCATGAGTAAACCATCTGATCTTGGTTCATTGAAAATTGGATCATACATTCTATTGCCTCACTCTGATCAACCTAGTGGGGAACCATGTAAAATTGTAGAATATGATACTTCAAAACCAGGTAAACACGGTGCAGCAAAAGCAAGAATTGTTGGTCAAGGAATTTTTGATGGTCAAAAAAGACCTCATGTAGGCCCTGTCAGTATGCAAATTCACATTCCAATGATTAACAAAAAAATTGGTCAAATTATCTCAATTAATGGTGATACCATACAAGTTATGGATTCTGAATCATTTGAGACTGTTGACATATCTTTGATTGATGATGAAGTCAAAGGTAAGTTGGAAAATGGTCAAAATGTAGAGTACTGGGTTGTTATGGATAGAACTAAAATAATGCGCATTAAAAGCGATTGAGGATGCTGATGATTATCGGAAAAGCCGTCTGATTTGGTGATGACGATTATGAGTATTGAAGCATCTTTTTCAATAAATTTAAAAAATTTATTGAATTAAATATTTTTTAGATAATGAAATTAGCTTCTCTTTTTTCAGGTGGTAAAGATAGCACATATGCAATATATCTGGCACAAAAACAAGGGCATGAAATTAAATGTCTCTTGAGTGTTTTCCCAAAGTCTGATGAGAGTCATTTACTTCATCATCCAAACATGAAATGGACAAAACTACAATCTGATTCAATGAAAATTCCACAATTAACCATTACATCAAACTCTGATCAAACTGATAATGAATTATCATTAATGGAAAATTTATTGCAAAGTGCAATTGATCAATACCACATAGACGGGTTAGTTCATGGTGGAATTAAAAGTAAATTCCAAAAAGAAAAATTTGAAAAAATTTGCTCAAAATTAAATTTGAGTATAATTGCCCCATTATGGGATACTGAACCCGAATTTTACATGAATGAATTAGTAAATTCAAAATTTGATTTTATTATGACTACTGTATCTTCTGATGGGTTGGATGATTCTTGGTTGGGGAAAATCATTTCAAAACCTGATATTGTTTTGTTGAAATCATTATCTGAAAAATTTGGATTTAATTTAAATTTTGAAGGAGGTGAGGCTGAAACTTTTGTAACAAATTGTCCTATGTTTTCACATTCGATCAAAATTAACAAAGCTGAAAAAAATTGGGATGGATATAGAGGAAGGTTTGAAATAGTGGATGCGGAATTGAATTACAATGCTTGATGGCCTTAAGAGTAGTTTAGGTGATGCAATCAAAAAAATTGTAAAATCTTCAGGAATTGATGAAGAACTAATCAAAGAACTCTCAAAAGATGTTCAAAGGGCATTATTGCAATCTGATGTCAATGTACGCCTAGTATTAGAAATTACAAAAAATCTTGAGGAGCGTGCTCTAAATGAGACTCCTCCACCGGGACTTTCTCGTAAAGATCATATCGTAAAAATCCTCTATGATGAATTATCAAAACTACTTGGAAATGAATCTGATTTTGATTTCAAACCTGATAGGCAAAATAAAATAATTTTACTGGGAATTCAAGGTAGTGGTAAAACTACGGTGGCATCTAAACTTGCCAAATTTTTAACTGGACAGGGATACAAAGTAGGTGTTGTAGGAGCTGATACCTACAGACCTGGTGCCTTAGTACAACTAAGAACTATGTGTGAAAAATCAAATGTTGAAGTTTACGGAGAAGAAAATAACAAAGATTCCCCTAATATTGTGAAAAATGGATTAAAACATTTTGCAGGTCAAACTTTGGATGTTATTCTAATTGATACTGCTGGTCGTCATAAAGAAGAACAAGATTTACTTGAAGAGATGGAAAGAATAAACAAAGTAGCAGATCCTGATTTAGCTTTACTTGTGATTGATGGAACCATTGGACAACAATGTTTCAATCAAGCTGAAGCATTCCATAAAACTATCCCAGTTGGAGGTGTAATTATTACAAAATTAGATAGTTCTGCAAAAGGCGGTGGTGCGCTTGCAGCATCTGCAGCTACTGGTGCACAAATAATGTACATAGGAACTGGTGAGAGAATTGATGATTTAGAAAAATTCTCTCCTACCAGATTTGTTGGTCGATTACTTGGAATGGGTGACATTCAAGCTGTTTTGGATTTAGCTAAACGATTAGAAAGCGAAGGTGATGACGTTAGAATGAAAAGAATCTCTAGTGGAAAAATGAACATGGAGGACTTTCTTTCTCAGTTAGAAGAAGTTAGCAAGATGGGTTCTTTACAAGGAATTCTTGATAGCATGCCTGGATTATCTGGAATGGTAAAAGGTGATCAAGTTGATCAAATGGAAGGTAAAGTTACAAAATGGAGATTCATAATTCAAAGTATGACCAAGGCAGAAAAAGCAGATCCTGAAGGATTACTTAATTCATCTAGAATCAAAAGAATATCTCGTGGTTCTGGATGGCCTGAAGGTGAAGTTAAAGAATTAATTAAAAATTATAAAAATTCTAAGAATATGATGAAGGCCTCAAAAGGTCGTCAAATGCAAGGAACTCTTAGAAAAATGGGATTAGGATAATCCTATACCTAAATTTCAGTTAAAACATGTCCACTTATCAGGAAATTATTCCTATTGCTGAAAAAATTTTAAAAAAATATGATTTGTGTGATCATTGTTTAGGTAGATTATTTTCCAAACAACTACATTTATCATCAAACAAAGTATTGGGAAAAAAATTAAAGAAAAAGTTGGGTTCTCAAAAATGCTATGTTTGTAAAAATCTATTTGAAAACCTAAATCATTTTTTAAAATTAATGGTGGATGCTTCATCAAACTATTCTTTTACAACATTTAGTGTTGGTTCTATGATCAAACCTTCAATTGTTGATAGGGACGATTTTATTCGATCCCAATTCAAATTAAAGGGCATAGATAGTGTAAAGACAGACATCACCAAAGAACTGGGAAGATTATTTTCTAGAAAAACCAAGAAAACGACAGACCCTATTGATCCTGAAATAACTTTTACTGTAAATTTTAAAGATGAATCCTGTCAGATACGCTCAAAATCTATCACCATTTCAGGCAGGTATGTAAAATCCCAACGAGGATTTCCACAAAAACAAAAGTCTTGTGATAACTGTTCAGGTAAAGGGTGTAGGATTTGTAATTTTCATGGGATTACAGAATTCGATAGTGTTGAAGGGGCCATCTCAAAACTAGTTTTCAAAAAATTTGGTGGAACTATTGCAAAATTTACTTGGATAGGGGGTGAAGATCAATCAAGCTTAGTTCTAGGAACTGGTAGGCCATTTTTTGTTAAAATACAAAATCCATTAAAAAGAAAATCAAAATTATCTAGTACTACAACTAATACAATAGATTTATCCAATTTGAAGTTGGTCTATGAATCTCCCAAAAAATCTTTGAAATTTATTTCCACAATTAAAATAGCAATTTCAACTGAAATACCAGTTGATTCCAAACATTTGAAAAAATTAAAAGATTTGACTCTTAATCCTATAGTGGTTTATGAGAAATCTGGAAAACGCTCAGAGAAGAAAATTTTTAAAGTGAATTACAAAAAAATCTCAAAAAATGCATTTACATTGATTATCAAGGCTGAAGGTGGGCTCCCAATCAAACGATTTGTTATTGGCGATGATATTACTCCTGGAATTGCAACAATCCTTGATACTCCTTGTAAGTGTCAAGAATTTGATTTTTTAGATATTGAAGTAAAATGATAACAATTAACTAGCGCTAATTCTTGGAAATAATCATGCCAATAAGAAAAAAAGGTAAACACCAGAGACATGCTGATCAAAGGGCTGCTACCAAGAAAAAAAAGAAAGCCGGCAAACCACGTTCCTGATCTAATCAACCTTTTTACATTCAAAATTGTCGAGGGGTAATATTGGATCCACTAGTACGTTTCAAAGATGCACATTCTAAAGGAATTATCCCTGATGATGTTTTTGATTTAACTATGAAACGATTCCCAATTACCATTGAAGGAATTAATCGAATTGAAAAAGCATCTGGAATTAGATATCCTATAGCATATGTTGAGCCTTCTCTGGTTCTTTCATCCCCAAATCCAAATTCATATGAATTTGGAATCTTATTTGCAAGAACAATTCCTATTGTCTTTGAAGATAAATTTCAGGTTGTAATTCAAATTTCTGCACCCTTAATTGCATATGGATTAAAGGGTACAATCCATGCAATTTTAGCTCATGAATTTTTACATTTTTTAGATTTGATGCGAAAAATTTCAAAGATGGAATTATTGTCTGATGAAATTTCTGGAAATTTATTTGAAAATGTTTACAGTGATGAAACTAGATTGTTTGAACCTAGAGTTGTATTCAAAGATCGTACATTACTTAATCATATTACGAAAAAATTCCCTGCAGGATTCCGTGATTTTAAACTTGAAGATAAAGTTATGAAATTTTGGGCTGACCGAAATCTCCCTAAATCTAACATCTCACTTGATACTAATACTGTAAAATTATCTGCTGAATCTCTTTCTAAAATCAAACTTGATCCTGCGTTTATATCTAAAATGGAATTATTAGAAGAAAAAAGTTCTAAAAAACGTAAAAAAAAATTGTACTAGACTTTATTTGGATATTGGTTTAAATCAAATGAACTAATTTTGTGAGTGTCTTGACAGACCATCATCCTCTATTGATATATCGTTCAAACACCATATTGCACAAAAAACTCATTGATTTCTTTAAGATTGGAATTGATTCTTCTGAGAGATGTATTTTTATCACTTCTCAAAATGATGGTGATTTCATTTTTAAAGAACTTAAAAAAAATAATGAACCGTCTTCTGTAGTAAAATTATTTTCCTATTTTTCTGTGCCTGATCCAGAAAAATCTCCTGTCGAGTTTGAAAAAAAATGGTCCAAACTTGTTGATTTAATTCTAAATGAAAATTTTCGAGGTAGAGTTGCTTTTAATGTTCTATGTGACATATCTCGATTTACATCTGAGTTAATTTCAAAAATAGATGCTGTTGAAAAATACATACATTCCATTTCAAATGAACATTCAAAATTTTTGTGTACTTATAAAATTGGAGAAGTAAATAACTCATTAAATGATATGTTGGATATTGGTTTTTCAATACATGATCATATCTCTAATGAAAATGAAGATGGAAGTTATTCTGAAATTTTAAAATAATTTAGTTTTATTGATTAAATTCTGTTAAGCCACATTTTCCACAAGTGTTTCTATCTTTGTGTTGTGCCATGAAAGTTCCTTTACCGCATCTTGAACAAACTTTTCTAGTTCTTGATGTTTTGTCGCCTTCAACTTTGTAATATGATGCTATACTTGGACTAGAACCTTTCTTACCTTTTTTTTCTACAGGCATTATTCAGATTTCTCCTCTTTTTTAGGTTCTTCAGCTGGGGCATCTTCTGTTTTAGCTTCAGTTGTTTCAGCTGGGGCATCTTCTGTTTTAGGTTCATCAGCTGGAGCTTCTGCTTCTTTTGCTGCTGCTTCAGCTTCTGCAATTTTAGCTTTAGATTTTTCTAGTCTTGAAAATATTGTTGGATTAATGTGCTTTTTAGCTAATCCTTCATCGTCATAAACATAGAATGTTCCAGTAATGAGAGACTTACCAACTTGAGTTTTCAATCTCATTGGAATTACAACTTTTCCATCAAGTTTGAATTCTTTTGTAACCATATCTGTAGCCTCAAGACTTTTGAGTTTGCCTCCTAGGCCTGCAAAATTACAAGTTAACTCCCTTCTAGACAGAAAGGTATTGTTGACGTCTGTAATTGTCTCAATTATGGACATGTATCAAAAATCTCTGGATATTTCATATAAACCTTGATTGAAATTACAGAAGAAATTTAAGAAATTCCTTCAAAACTATCTCGTGGAACGATATTTACTGCATTTTAAAAATGAGAAATATTTGCCTCAGAACTGTAGAGAATTAGCATACAAAGCAAGAGATCTTGCATCTGAGATGAAGAATGTTTCAGTTAGACTTGCTAGAGTAGCTACAAAATTTATCGAATTTGATGTTGCAGCAGAAAAAGAAGATCTAGACATACTCGTTGACAAATTATCTCCTATTGGTGATCTTGATAATGTGAGACATGTTGTTGAAGAACATATTGAAAAAGAAAAAGGAATCACAGATGGAATATTTTTCTTTAACAATGAGCGATTCTGGGAATGTCATGAAGCCTTTGAAGGTGTATGGAATCAATGCTATGGACGAGAAAAAGAACTTGTTCAAGGTATTATTCTACTTGCCGTAGCATTTGCACATGAACAAGAAAATGAAGAAAGTATTGGAATTGGAATGCTAAAAAGAGCTTTGGACAAATTAGGTACTTCACCTTCCATGTATCATTCAATAGATGTTGATAGAATAAGGAAAAATTCAGTTGATATGCAACAAGCAAACAAACTAACTAGATTTGAGATTTAATTAATTCTAAAGATTTTGAAACTACTTCTGCACCTTGTAGTAGACCAATACTTCCTTTCTTTGCTTGCTCTTCTGTCATCCTAGTTGTCCCATCATTTTTGATAAAATCTCCTGAAACCACAACTGGAACAGGATCGTCACTATGTCCTTTATTGATACATGGTGTTGAATGATCTGCAGATATTATTATTGCAACTTTACTTGAATCTATATTTTCAACTAGTGTTTTGAAAAATCTTTGATCAATCTCTTCTATGTTTTTCATTTTTCCTATTGCGTCTCCATCATGTCCGAATTCATCTGGACCTTTTAGATGTACATAAATTGAATTTTGAGTCTCCATTGCTTTTGCAGCGACTCTAGCTTTTTCTTCATAGTCTGTTAATCCTCCAGCTTCAAATGCTTTCATCTTTAATACTTCTGAAATTCCAATTTCTACTGGCATGTCTACTATGCATGAAAAATTCATGCCATATTTTTCATTGATTGGAATTACGTCAGGATATTTGTTTCCTGCATCTCTTAACAAAATACAACTTAGTTGTTTTTTATTTTCAGATTGTCTCTTTTTGTTAATTTGACTTTCTTTCATTATCTGAATAGATTTTTCAGAAAATTCATTTACCAAGTTTGCAGTAAATTTTGAATCTTCTGTATCTTCTAGAGGTAAACATTATTCAATTTTTAGAAAATCCCCAACTGCTTTTGCAACTCCCATACCTCCAATATTACTATATGCTGGATCTGTGTTAGTAATTCTTGATGATAATTTTTGCGAATCCTTTCTAATTCTAACTGTTACTCTATGTCCTATTGTTGGAGAGACTACTACTGAAACATTAGGTGATGATAAATTCAATTTATTTTCAATTTCTTTTGCAACTCCGTCAGCATCTTCTTTTTCAATATGTCTCCCTGCTCTTCTGTCAATAATCACTTCTTCATCATTTAATGTAGAATAATTTCCTCTAAGAGCCAAGTCTCCGTCTTTAAAATCAATACCAATTCCTATGGCTTCAATTACTCCACGACCTACGTAATCTGCGTGTTTGAATTTGTAACCTAACATGTTGAAAACTGCAATATCTGATTCTGGAGCAATGCCTTTTCCTACAGAAATTACTTCCCCTATGGAACCATTACTGGCAATTTTATCTAATGTTGGAGTATTTGCAGCCTCTAATGGTGTTTTTCCATCCAAATCTGGATGTGGTAAATCCCCCACTCCATCTAAAAGAACATAGACCATGTGAATATCAGAATTATCCAAAATATTCCCTGTTTATTCAAAATCTAATGCTCTGCTTTAAATCTTGCAACAAACTATGCGATCAAAAAATTTACAATTTCTCAGTTCCATTTTTTATTTTTAATTATTTGATATTGATTTGATGAAAATAGGATTTTCTTAATTTTATTGGAAAATTATTTTTGAAATTGATTTCAAATAGATCTTAGTAAACGTTTTAACATACATTTTACTTCCATTAACCATTATGGGGGATATGCGCAAAGATTATGTTTCTGAGCGTTTTATGATTGTCTCTAAAAAAGATGACAAAGTTATTGATCCAAAAAAATCCCCATTTGCTCCTGGCAATGAATCTATGACAAACCCTTCTGTTTTATCCCTTGTTGCAAAAGATGGAATGTTACAACGTCTTCAAGATAATGAAGATGAAACATATGTTGAAGGTTGGGCTATCAGAGTTTTTGAAAGTAAAAATCCTATCGTTTCAATAGAAACTGAAAATTCTTACAGTGACAAACCTTTCTACAGTGAACCTGCATATGGATATCATTACATTGTGGTTGCATCTCCGAATGAAAAAGATACTTTTGCTACAATAGACATTGAGCAGTGGTCAAATGTTCTAGTAGTTGTTCAAGATAGATTACGATGGCTTTACACCCAAAAAGGAGTAACTTATGTTTCAATTTATGGCGACCATGGAGATTTGGCAGGAAACACCAACCCTCACCCTCATCTCAATCTACTAACTTTCTCAACTATTCCTCCTGTAATTGAAACAGAAGCTGAAGCATCTCATCAAATTCTAAATGAAAAAGGTGTCTGTCCTATGTGCCAGACTGTAAATGAAGAAATTGGAGGCCCTAGGCAGGTTCTTCAAACTGAAGGATTTATTGCATTTTGCCCTTGGTCTCCCTCATATCCGTATGAATTTTGGATATCTCCAAAAAAACATACTACTAGTTTCTCAAAAATAACTCAAAAAGAAATCAATGACTTGTCACTAATTTTACGAGCAACTCTGGGAGGTCTCTCAAAAACTGTCAAGAATGTTTCGTATAACCTTGTTTTCCATCTTTCACCTGAAAAGAAAAACAGTAGACAAATCCATTGGCATATTGAAATTTATCCAATCACAAAATCTTGGTCTGGATTAGAGCGTGGATATGGAATTTTCTTAAATGATATTTCTCCTGAACAAGCAGCAGAAAAACTTGGAGCAGCTTGTAGGAAAGAACTAGCCAACTTGGTTGGTATTGTTTGATTTATTGAATGGTTTATTTATCAACTAGAATTTGTTAGAATCATGGCAATAGAAAAGTGGCTTGCAGTAACTAGTCTTGGTTTATTTGCAATGTTTGCTGGAGAAATGATTTCAATTTACTATTTTATGACTGATGTTCCTGAAGCAATAGAATTTTCAATAACTTTTGATGCTGATCCAAAAATATTTCAATTCATTTCTATTGGTGTTGCACCTGCTGGAATATTGGCAGCAGTTCCTTTCATAATGACAAGACGTTATGGTTCAAGACCTGTAGGGGGATTGATAGTTGCAGGTGGAATTATTATGTTGATAGGAATGTTTGTCAGTTATTCACTAATTGACAAAATTGATGACATCTATATTACAGATGTTGTAACGTATTCTCCTATTTTGTTTATGATATTGTCTATTCCTGTAATTGTAGTTGGTGCATATTTAACAAAAGAAAAAAAGAGACGTCCAAAAAAAGAATTTTTCTAAATATTATCTAATCTTAATTCACTAGCTACTTGTTTGAAGCCTAATTTCTCATAAAATGGTTTGACGTCATCAGTACAGTCTAGAATTGTCTTGTAGCAGCCTCGTTTTTTTGAAATTTCTATGAGATACTTCATAATTTTCTCACCAATTTTTTGCCCTTGGTATTCTTTATCGACTACTACATCCTCAATATGTCCTACAAACCCCCCGTCATGAATGAATTTTGATTCTATGAGAAGTGTTGTAGAGCCCACAATTTTACCATCTACTTCTGCTACTGCTATGATGTGATCTTGGTTGGCATTAATTTTTTCAAAAATATCTTTAGCTTTAGATTTTTCAATGTTGCTTGCTTGTTTTAATGAGTCCAGTGATTTTAGAAATCCATTCCAAAGATCTTCTTCTTTTAATTCTCTGATAACTACTTCGCTCATTTCTTTCCTCGTTTTTGTATGTGTTCTTTAGATGCTTTTTCGTATGATGCTTTATTTCCAATATCTGTAAATCCTTTTTTTGTAATAAAACTACTGACTATTTTTTTATTTTT
>Ga0209992_10002467_pt1 | contig 16862 bp, 15 predicted proteins | sample 2SBtaG_2_FD_182564 | JGI IMG/M metagenome (GOLD analysis project Ga0209992, IMG submission 182564) | Deep subsurface microbial communities from Kolumbo volcano to uncover new lineages of life (NeLLi) - 2SBTROV12_ACTIVE470 metaG (SPAdes)... | ecosystem: Environmental > Aquatic > Marine >... | reverse complement strand
CTAAACGCAATGGGCAAGAACAATCGGGAGGAAACGCTGGCGCATGAAGCAGCGCGACAGAAGTACGAAGAAGAAGGCTTTCAAGACCCGGCGTTGGTCACCCAAAGCGATTATTGCGGGCGAGTTGCAGAAAGCTACCAGGCCATTCAGACATCACCACACTTCCGCCGCTTTATGGACGAACTTTACGACCCCATGCGCTTAACCCTGGTGCCGGAGGATAAATCATGAGTCAGTTGCCATCACATACCTCTGGGCATACGTTAGAGAACCCGCTCGACTTTCCCCTGAACAGCAGCCGCTTAATTGAGGCCAGTGCCGGTACCGGTAAAACCTACACTATTGCTGCGCTTTATGTGCGTTTAGTTATCGGTCACGGTTCGCATAATGGTACGGAGGAAACCGCGTTTGAACGGGAGCTGGTACCGAAAAACATTCTGGTCATGACCTTTACCAAAGCTGCCACCGAAGAGCTGAGTGACCGTATTCGTGCACGCTTAGCCGAAGCCGCAGCTTACTTCCGTGACCCGGAAACCATAGAGGGTGACCCTTTCTTAGCCAGCCTGCGCGACGACTGTGCAGCGCAGGGGCAGAACCTGATGCGCTTGGCGCGGCTGCTGGATTTAGCCTCGCAGTCTATGGACGAAGCGGCGGTGAAAACCATTCATGGCTGGTGTCAGTCCATGCTGAAAGAGCACGCCTTTGCCAGCGGTAGCCTGTTCAGCCAGGACGTTGAAACCGACAACGAAGAGCTGCGCCTTCAGGCCGCTGAAGACTACTTCCGGCGTTTTATTTACCCGGCCGACGCCGAACTCAGCGCCCGGCTGTTGGAGGACTTTAAGTCACCGGAAACCTTGTTGGGGCTCACTTACAGCTTAAGCAAAAGCGGGCAGGCACCGGTCAATGGTGACTTGCACAGCCTGCTGAAGGAAGCTGAAAGCGCCCATCAGCAACGAATGGCTGATATAAAGCAGGAAGTTGCGCCTATTGTGCAGGAATTGGTTGATAAAACCTCACAAGCCAAGGGCGCGGCAACCAAACTCAAACAGTTTCAGAAGTTTGCGGACTGGTGCGGCGATCCTGACCTGGTTGAGCCCGAAGCTACGGCGGCTAACTGGAAAAATATAAGCACCGACGAGTTACAGACGTTCGCCGAGGCCAAGCTTGGTGGTATGCCCCAAAGCTGGGCGGTGTTAGGCGAGCTACAGGAACGCATTAAGCGCAGCAAAGTGCAGCAGCAGGAAGAGCTGGCCAAAGTAAAACAACACGCGGCCTTCTGGGTCAGCAGCCGTTTTGCCGAACTGCAAAACCAGCGCGCCGAAATGGGCCACGATGATATGCTGACCCGATTGCGTGACGCACTGAAAGGCTCTAGCGGTGAAGCCTTATCTGCCGCTATTCGTAAGCAATATCCGGTGGCTATGGTGGACGAATTTCAGGACACCGACCCGGTGCAGTACGAGATTTTTAACCGCATTTATAACCTGGCAGAGCCGCACCCGGGCACCGGTATTTTCCTTATTGGTGACCCCAAACAGGCCATTTACAGCTTCCGTAACGCCGATATTTACACCTATTTAAAAGCCCGGCGCGATACCGAAGGCCGGCATTATAATCTGGCCCGAAACTTCCGTTCGTCGCAGGCCATGGTGGACGGCGTTAATGCGCTGTTTGAGCGCGCCGAAGAGCTGCCGAGCGGCGCGTTCCTGTTTAAAACCGAAGCAGAAAACCAGCTGCCCTTTAACCCAGTGGGTGCAAATGGGCTGAAGCGCACTTTCAAGCATTGCCTGTTATCCAGCAATTTAAAAACCGCACCGGCGCTCTTGTGGTCAGTATCCGGCGAAGAAAAACGCAATAAAGACACGTTTTTCCGAGCTGCCGCGAACCATCATGCTAACTTGATTGCCTCCCTGCTTAATGACCCGCAGGCAGGATATTACAACGGTGATGATAAGCTGGAGCAGCGCGTAAAAACCAGTGACATCGCGGTGCTGGTAAACAACTTTAACGAAGCCAATGCTATTAAAAAGGCGTTGAGCGATCGCGGGCTGAAAAGCGTTTATTTGTCGGATCGGGAATCGGTATTTGCGCAGCGTGTAGCGAAGGATTTGCTGGCGCTGGTGAGTGCCTGCGCCGAACCACGCGACCCGTCGCTGATACGCAGCGCCCTGGCGACACAGTTGCTTGCCCTGCCGCTGAGCGAGCTGGAACATATTCACAGCCACGAACGCGAGTGGGAACAGCGGGTGGAGCAGTTTTTAAGTTATCACGACCAGTGGCAGCGACAGGGCGTACTGGCCATGTTGCACAGCCTGTTACATGACCACCAGGTGCCTGCGAAGTTACTGGAAGACCGCATTCACGGCGAACGCCAATTGTCCGACGTGCTGCATATTGCCGAGCTGCTGCAACAACAGAGCCTGGTGCTGGACGGTATTCCTGCGCTGGTGAACCATTTTGCCGAGCAGGTGAACGAACGCCACGGCTTTGGTAGCAACAGCCGTACCCAGAGTGACGAGCAGCAGCTGCGCTTAGAAAGTGACGACGAACTGATAAAAATCATCACCATTCACAAGTCAAAAGGCCTGCAGTATCCGCTGGTGTTTATGCCCTTTGTGGCGTACACCCAGGCGGAAGCCTACCGGATAAAACCGCCGGCGGTGTACCACGATGAAAACGGTGAGCTACAAGTATTGTGGTCAAAAGACGACGACAATAAACAGCGTTTGAGTAATGAGATCCTCGCGGAAGACTTACGCAAAATGTACGTGGCCGTTACCCGCGCGCAATACGCCACCTTTATTGCGTTGGAAGCGGTGAAAGAGCATCGCAACAATCCGCTGTTTTACTTGCTGAACGGAGGTGAGTCGTTAACCGATGAGCTTTACACCGAAGTCAGCGAGCGTTGGCAACAGGCACCGCACACACAATTAACGCGACTGGAAGACGATGAGCCTTTAGTCCGTGCGCTGGAGCAGGAGCAAACAAGGCCCAAACTCACACCGCGCAGCATGCCCGCAGACCGTAAGCTGGAGCGTTGGTGGGTGGCCAGTTACAGTGCGCTGAAGTACGAAGGTGCCGTGACAAAAAGCGAGCAGGCACCGCAGTCGCCTGACGAAATGAACCTGCTGGACGAGCGCGACGATGACGACGCAGAAGTCGCCAGTGCCGCCGAGCCAAGCCAGGACAGCATTCATCATTTACCCAAAGGCGCGGGGCCGGGTACGTTTTTGCATAACTTGTTGGAAGAGTCCGCCAATATCGGCTTTGCGCAAATAGCAGGTGACGCTGCCGAGCGCTCTAAGCTGGTAGAGGGCTTTTGTGTCAGTCCTTATTGGCAGGAACACCAAAACAGCCTGGAGCATTGGCTGGACGCCTATTTGCACAACGAATTCTCAATTAATGGCAGCGATGACCGCATTAGCTTAAGCGCACTGGAGCAATACAAAGCCGAGCCGGAATTTTGGTTTGGTGCCAGCGAAGTTAACGCACAAATGCTGGACGCCCTGGTTTGTGAACACATTCTGCCTGGGCACGAACGCCCTGCACTGGAACCTAATGTGCTGAACGGCATGCTAAAAGGCTTTATCGATTTAGTGTTTGAGCATAACGGCAAATATTACGTGGCAGATTATAAGTCCAACTGGCTGGGCGAAGACGACCACGCCTACACCGAACAAGCCATGCGCGAGAAAATTCTGCACAGCCGTTACGACCTGCAATACGTGATTTATACGCTGGCATTGCATCGTTTGTTGAAAGCGCGGATAGGCAGTGAATACGACTATGACACCCATGTAGGCGGTGCCGTGTATCTGTTCTTGCGTGGGCATAGGGCGGAAACCGGCGGGGCATTTTGTGACAGGCCGCCACGGGAGTTAATAGAGCAGCTGGACGCACTTTTTGCGGGTAAGAACCTTTCAGATAAGGAGTCGGTATGACAGAAGTAACCTCGAACACCTTATTTGATGCCCTGCGTGAATGGCGCGATGCCGGCTGGATACGCTCAATAGACCTGGCCTTTGTGGAGTTCTTGCAGCAAGCCGGCGAGACGCGCAGTGGGGTATTACTGGCCGCCCTGTGCGCCTCGCACGAAGCCGGCCGCGGGCATACCAGTATTGATATAAAGGCGTTGCAGAGTGAGCCCGAAAGCGTACTGAATTTACCACCCGAAAACCGCTATTCACCAAACTGCGATACTCCCAGCGAGTTGCTCCGTCAATTTGGTACCGATGTTGAAGCGGCATTAACCCAAAGCCATTGCGTAGACGCCGACGGCCAAGGCAACCAGCCGCTGGTGTTAAGTGGCAGCAAACTGTATTTACGCCGCTACTGGCAGTACGAAGCCTTTATAGAGAATGATTTACAGGCGCGCATGAGCGACCGGCCGGTTACCAACGACGATTTACTGAAAAGCACTTTGAAAAAGCTGTTCGCCCAAGCCGGGGATGAAAAAACGGATGACATTAACTGGCAACGAGTAGCCTGCGCGAATACCGTGCGCAATCGCTTTAGCGTAATAACCGGCGGGCCCGGCACCGGTAAAACCTATACCGTAGTGCGCCTGTTAACCGCGTTGCAGCATCAGACCCTATTTCTGGGCTTACCGCCGCTGCGCGTATCGCTGGCCGCGCCTACCGGTAAGGCCGCCGCGCGGCTCACCGAATCCATAGAAAGCGAGCTGAATACACTGCGGGGTGATGCAAAGCTCGCTAGCTTAAAAGACGCCTTAGACGCCATAAAACCCGAAGGTAAAACCCTGCATCGATTACTGGGTGTAAAACCGAATTCGCGCGCGTTTAAACACCACGCCGACAACCCACTGCGCACCGACGTGGTGATAGTTGATGAAGCCTCAATGATAGACATTGAAATGATGACCGCGCTGCTAAAAGCCACTCCCAAAAACGCGCGGCTGGTGCTCATTGGCGATAAAGATCAGCTGGCTTCCGTAGAAGCCGGCGCCGTGCTGGGCAACTTGTGTGAAGGCGCCGACCAAGGCCACTACCACACAGAAACCGCCCAGTGGTTGCAGCAAGTAGCCGATACACCCACGTTCCCAGGCGACTTAATGGACGATAACGGCGAGCAACGCCTGCAACACGTCGTGAAGTTCCGCAAAAGCTACCGTTTTCACGGGCCTATTGCTGACCTGGCTAACGCCATTAACCAGCAAGACAACGCCGCAACAAAACAGGAACTGGAAAAAGCCAAAAACGCCGATGAAGACTACCCCGTCAGCTTGTACGAAGTCAGCAGCCTAGACGATCCAGCATTCGAAGCTTTGATTAAACGAAACCTGGCGGTTTCGGGTAGCCTGACGTTACACGTCAGGAACAATGCCGACACAACAACCAATGCCAACAACGTCAACGATATCGCCCAGGAAGCCCTGCAAAACCTAAGCAACTTCCAAATCCTGACCGCCCTGCGCGAAGGCCCCTGGGGCGTAAAAGCCGTTAACCAAAAAGTCGGCGACATACTCGGCGTAAACGCCAACAGCTGGTACGAAGGTCGCCCCGTTATGGTCACCAAAAACGACTATGGCCTTAAGCTGAACAACGGCGACATCGGCCTAACCTTCAAAGACCCAGAACACGGCCACCTACGCGTCGCCTTTCCCGACCAGACCAATCAGTCTGAAAATAAAGGCGTACGATGGGTACTGCCCAGCCGCCTCACCCACATAGAAACCGTGTACGCCATGACGGTGCATAAGTCTCAGGGCTCCGAATTCAAACACACCGTGATGGTCCTCCCCGATCACGACAGCCCTGTGCTAAGCAAAGAGTTGTTGTATACCGGGATTACGCGGGCTAAAGAACGGTTGAGTTTGGTGGTAGATGGGGCACATTCGACAACTAGATTGAACCAAATTAATCTAAGGACTTAAGTATGGAAAATTTTTCAGAATTTCAGCAAAAAGTTCTATCAGGTAATTTGAATACCGAGCAGATTTTCCAAAAATATTTCGTTGATAGTTCGACATACTATTTCGAAAGTGATGTAGTAGATAAAGATCTAGAGTATCAACTGAAAAGCGAGCTATCAGATATTTTGGGAGTTCATGTAAACGACATATATATTATAGGCTCAGCTAAAACAGGATTTTCGATAAAACCAAGGGCTATAGGGCGCCCTTTTGACGGAAAGTTTACGGAAACCAATAGAAAAAATGACAGATCCGATATAGATATTGCGATCGTCTCATCAGATCTTTTTGAAAAAATACAAGAAAATATATATGACTGGACAAATGGTTTCGTAAAGTCTTGGGATCGAAATAATTATTACCATGACGGAGGAAGCGAGAAGTTTGGTGTAACTTTAAAGTTTAAATTCTTGGAGTACTTGGGTAAAGGATGGTACCGCCCTGATTTTTGCCCTGTTGGTTACAAAATTCCATCCAAAGGTGCCCTTCAGATCGATGAAGTTTTCGGTTTATGGAGGCGAAAACTAGATAGAAAGATTGCTTATGCTGTATATAAAAACTGGAATTTTTTTAAAAAATATCAAATGGAAAACATCTCGAAAATAAAAAGCAGTATTGAAAGTGGGGAAGAATTATGACTGAAAAAGCTTTATCAAGTAGCATACCAGCTAATAATGAGAAAGTAATCGAGATTTATAAAAAAATAAAATCCGGACAATTAAATCCTAGCCCAGAATTTCAAAGAAAATTAGTTTGGAAGAAGCAGCATAAGTTTAATTTTATTGAAACAATACTTCTTAACTACCCTTTCCCAGAAATATACAAAGCACCGGGCAACTTGGATGTTACTAACTTAGAGTTAAAAGACGAGATAGTTGATGGGCAACAACGGGTTACTACGATAGTTAATTTTATTGATGGAAAAGATGTTTTTTCTAGCGATAAAGCCCCATATAAATTTTCTAGTCTCACTGACGGTGAAAAGCGGAACTTTCTTAATTATGAGGTCTCAGTAAGATATCTTAAGAACGCTTCAGATGATCAGGTCAAAGAGATTTTTCAACGTATAAATAACACCGAGTACTCGTTAAACTCAATGGAAAGGTTGAATGCACAGTGGGGTGATAGTGAGTTAGTTTGTTTTTGTAAGCAACTTATAGAAGAAGAGCTTACTGTTAATATAGAGTTTTTAGAATATAAAATGTCAGAAGAATCTAGAAAAGAATTCCTAAGATTCTTTCATGATAAAAAAATATTTTCCGAAAATGACAATAATAGAATGCTATCCCTTCAATATACCCTCACTTTAGTAGCAACTCTAGTTACAGGCGAGTATTTTAGACGAAATGATAAAACTCAATTGTTAATTGAAACTTTTAATGAAGAGTTTCCTGAAGCGTCAATGGTAGAGTTTAACCTTTTATCAGTGATAAATTTTATTGATTTATTGGGCTTGGACGAAAGTAGTTATTGGTTTAATAAAGCTAATCTTTTTACCTTGATTTGCGAACTATACGATCAAGAACTTAGCAATATAGATTCTAGAATATTGAGCGGTGAGTTAGCGGAAATTGAGGCTCAGCATGTTGATTATAACTTAAACAATAACGAAAATATTGATAATGGATTAATTAGATATTTCGAATATGCTAAAGAAGGAGTTAATGAGGTTAACGCAAGAAAATACCGAGGAAAATTGGTTAGTGATCTAGTATCAAAATCAAGATCTAACTAAATATAAAGAGAGTATTATGAATAAAAAATTTGCAAAAGAACTAATTCATGAAACGTTGGTTAAAAGTATATCTGACTTTGCTGAAAAAGCAGTAAAAAAGAAAGCTAACTTTCAAGTATTAGATTTAATAATTCCTCGAGAAAGAAAAATTAGGTCAGTGGTTGGCGGATTAGAAACTTCTTTAGGAACAACACTATGGGAACCTCTGGCTAAAGTTTTAGCCTCTCATAATGGATTCGAAGTTATCGAGGATAATCTACAGTGCCCTACTAATATGCCGGGAAATTTGAGCTCGGCGTTGAATAATATAATAGAGGATAGAGAGAGACGTGGTGGACTTTACGATGCAGAGGCAAGTCATAAGTTGATCAGAGATCAGTGTCAAGTTTTTATAAACCGGCCTATAAATGATTTTGAAAATGCTCCAAGGGGGAAAGGAGTTGATATTTGGTTAAAAAAGGACGAAACGAATTTCTTTTTCGACACTAAAACGGTTCAACCTAATTTGGCTGCTTTGAGAAGCTGTCTTTCGCAAGTTTTATATTGGTATGCTTACTTCTATGCTAAAAATCCACAAGGGAAAGCAGAGTCTAGGATAGTTTTCCCCTATAACCCATACAAACAAAAGGGATTTTGGGAAAGTATAATTGGGAAGGGAAAACCATTAGAAGCTCACACTGAAGCTTGGGTCGAAAATGAGTTCTGGGACTTTTGTTCTGGATTAGATGGAACTTATACTTTAATTGAACAAGTTTTTATCGAAATTCAGAAATCAAAAGTCCTGGAGAAAAAAATTGAAAAAATGCTTAGTTGAGATTCATGCTTGAGTACTTTCAATATAGTGGCTCTTATCTTTACTCAAGAGTAAGTTAAGGCTTCTTACTAAGGAGCGACCTACTGCTGTAGCTAAGTTGACAGGTACAGCATTTCCAATCTGCTTATATTGAGCCGACTGAGAGCCGCAGAACTGCCAAGCATCTGGAAAGGTTTGAATTCGAGCATATTCACGAACAGTTAATGGACGCGTTTCTTCTGGATGGCATCTTTCTGTTTGCTTTTGAGCCGGAGCGCAAGTAAGGGTCAGGCTCGGTTCGTCCCAAGATAAGCGACGAGCCATTCCTGTTTTCCCACCACCTAAGAAATAGCTTTTCTGCATATACTCACGTTGAAGCTCATCTGGCAGGTCGCGCCAATAGCCTCCTGGAGGAACTAAATCTAATATCTCTTTTTTCCGTTCTGGATATTTTTGCCCAGGAGACTCCGGCACGTCCACTTGGTATAAGTCTCCCGCTTTTAAAACATCCCTAAGAGTAAGAATTTTATAGTAGGGTGAAGGCCATTCAAATTTGAATGATTCGGAGAGATCTTTTCTAACCCCTATCAAAAATAAGCGCTCTCTTTTTTGAGGAACTTTGTAAAAAACCGCTTTTAAAACTCGAGGCTCAATTAGATCATAGCCTAATTCGTCGATGATATTTCTGATGGCTTCTAGAGTATTCCCGCCGTCATGGTTTAAGAGCCCACGGACATTCTCAGCAACAAATATTTTAGGTTGAATCTCTTTTATCGCTCGTGAGAACTCGAAAAATAGTGTTCCTCGCGCATCTTCAAAGCCCATTTTCTTGCCAGCATATGAGAATGCTTGGCATGGAAAACCACCTGATACGACGTCTGTCCCGTAATACTTTTTAAAATCGAGTTGCGATATGTCGCCTTCACAAACATTCCAGTTAGGGCGATTATATCGAAGCGTTTGGCATGCGTTCTTATCGAGTTCGTTAAGAAGTTTTGATTCAAAACCAGCCTGTTCCATTCCTAAGGCGAGACCGCCCGCGCCCGCGAAGAGCTCGACTAATGAGTACGGTCTATTAGGTTTGACGGAATGCTCTTCATCCCAACTGCTGTTAAAAAGCATTTGGGCTTGCTCGAAATGCTCTATTTGGCTTCTATGGTAGTAACGGTAGTTATTGTTCTCGTCTCTTCTCGGAACTAGGCTGCTATTCTTATCCCATCGACGCAAAGTTTCTTTTGATACACCGAGTATATCTGCTACTTGTGCGATGCTAAATTGATCTGGAGCCATGATCATTCCTTATTATGAAATATACTGTATAACACTGTTTGATACTGTATATATGATCAGTTATTTTGTCAAACCTTGATCATGGTTATTTAATGCTTTCTACTGATTAATTGCAATCATAAACTTCAAATTGAATTGGAATTTACAGCTTACTTTCATGAGCGGGGGAAATTCTATGGAAGTCATCTAGTTATGTTTCTCAAAAAGGACTAATATACCCCCACTACCCAGTAACTTACTGATCTCATGCCTTTTTCCTTTAAAAGCCTAACCCGTTCATTTGCCTGTCTGTTCGTTCTATTAACCGCTGCCAGTGTGCAGGCGTCCGAAATCTTCACTATGGAATCTAAGCTCCTTGATGAAGGGATAACGGCAAGGGTCGCGTTGCCGGAAAGCTATGAGCATTCAGACAGCTTTCAGTATCCGGTGCTGCTGGTTATGGACGGTTCAACGCAGTTTGAGCACATAGCGGGTAACGTTAATTTTTTAAGTACGTTTTCTATCGTGCCGGAAATGATTGTTGTTGGGGTTCGTGCGAAGAACCGCTTAAAGCGCTTTACTCACACAAAAATGAAAGCCTACGCCGAACGCTCTGGCGGGGCCGAGCAGTACACCCAGTTTTTGCGAGATGAGCTGATGCCAGCGTTGCAGAAAAAGTACAGAGTGTCGCCTTATACGGTGGTTACTGGGCACTCGTTGTCGGGGCTCTACACCAGTTATCTGGCGACTCACCACTCAGATTTTATCAATGCTGCAATATCGGTCAGCCCAAGCCTTTGGTGGGATGATTTTGCGCTTATCAATGACATAAAAGCGGCAGAGCAAGAGGCAGAAAAGCCGGCGGTACGTTGGTTTGTCAGTATGGCGAATGAGCCTAACGAAATGGCCGAGAGCTATGAGCGTTTATTGAACGTGCTGGAAGCGAAGCCGGAATCGGCTTTTAACTGGGAATCAAAGCAGTTCCCCAACGAAACTCATGACAGCACGCCGCTAATTGGCAATGTCGAGGGGCTTAAATCCGTTTTTCGTGGTTTTAACGCGGTGCCGAATATCGAAATTAAGTCGCTGGAGCAGTTGCAGGCGTTCTACGCTGATTACGAAAAGACGGTGGGTTACGACTTTCCTATGTCGGTTCAGCAATACAACGTGTATGGCTTAAAGGCCGCTTATGAAGGCAAAGTTGACTGGGGACAGGCTATTCTGGAGAAAGGCGTTGAGGTATTCGACCAGTCCGAAGTTTTATGGGACAGCCTGGCAACGGTTTATTCAATGAATGACAACAACGAGAGTGCGCTAAAGGCCTCGAACAAAGCTGTGCAGTTCGCACGCGAACATCATTCAAAGTACATCAGTGAAATTGAAGCGCAGAATAGTGATTTGAAGTCACGAAATAAGTGATGCAGCCTGCGGCAAGTGACATTCAGACCTGCCGCAGCACATCTAAAATTCCTTGGTCTTTCGCTTTTTCTTTTGCTGATACGTCAAAATAGTCGTTGGCTTTTACCCTATCTTCCCAAAACTTCACAAAATCCATGGGCTTATCCGGGTCTATCTGCTGAGACTCTGGCGTAAAGGTTTTGTGTAGGCTGGTTTTGGAGATTTGAAAACTCATTGCGCTACGCTGCTCACGGGTAATAACACCGGCTTCAAACAACTGGCTGGCCAGTTCACTCATGTCGTTGGGCGAAATCTTACGGGCATTAAAGTTTTCAGTTATTGCTACGGGAATATTGGACTGTTTGCCGTTATTGCCTTCTTCCGCCTGACGGCGCATCGCATCTTCGAATAGCTGATCGCGCGCTTCCATCAGACTGTTAAGTTCGTCTTTTTCTTCTTTGGTAAGGCTGGATTTACTCTCAAGCTCTTCTATCTTTTGCTCAATTTCTTCCAGATGCCCGGTATCAACACCCATACGATTCAGCAATATGCTGCGGTAGGCATTGTCTATCAGCGACTCACGGTCTTGTTCCGGGGCAATGTCCCTATTGCCAGGTTCCTCAGTTTTATTACTTTGCGTCGTTGTTGTCGTCGGATAACTCGCGTTATTACTCACAGGGTTCATGTTCATGGCTTTTCCTTATCCAAAATTGGCATTGCCGGGTGGCAATGTTTTGCCTGTTTAGTGCGTTATTCGCGTTTATGGATAGGAAACAGCAAGAGGTGTGCCAATAGAGGCTATACAACGGCCGCTCCCTCAGGCCTGCTGATAAGGTTTAGCGTGAGGCTTCAAGCGTTTCACGTTTTCAGCTTCTTGTTCGTATGCTCGGTGGCGTACGTCCCAGATTTCGACGGCGTGCTGAATGTTCAACCAGAACTCCGGGGTGTTACCCAAAGCGGCAGCTAATTTAATAGCCATAGGTGCGGTCAAGGCTCCTTTGTCATGAACAATTCGGCTGAGCGTGTTTCTGTGTACTCTCATGGCATCAGCGAGCTCTTTTATTTCAATGTTCATCGGTTCAAGAAACTCGGTTATTAGCATCTGGCCAACGGATACCGGGCGACGTTTTGTATCTCTCATAATTATAACGTCCTCTAGCCAATCGTCCCTGAATGTAACGGCCATGGTTTACTGATCACTTTGCATTTATTTTATGCACAACAGCGTTGTGCGTCAAGTTGGTGTATTTATATTAAATTTGAGTTCTTAAACTATCAATTAGTAGGGCATTGATATAAATGTCTTACATTGGCGGTATTAAAACTGGGCAAACCCGCAAAAATTTGTTTTGCTGTGAGTAACTGAAAAAACAAACGAAGACATTTTGCTATGCACCAACGCCGCTCAGGAAAAACCACGACCTTTAATGCCGCTACGCCGGACAGTGATGCCCAGCGTGACAGGGCGCGTATTATTCACTCGTCGGCGTTTCGCCGCTTGCAGGCAAAAACTCAGGTGCTGGGTGTGGGCGAGAGTGATTTTTACCGCACACGCTTAACGCATTCTATGGAAGTGGCTCAGATTGGTTCGGGCATTTGTGAGAAGTTAAAGCAAAAGTATGCCAACAACGACGCTATTTCGATGCATATCCCGTCCTATTTCCAAATTGAAGCCATTTGTCTGGCGCATGATATCGGTCACCCGCCGTTTGGGCACGGTGGCGAAGTGGCACTGAACTACCACATGCACAGCAACGGTGGTTTTGAAGGTAACGGTCAGACGCTGCGTATTATTTCAAAGCTGGGTGAGTATTCCGACCACGATGGTTTGGATTTAACCCGACGCACTTTACTCGGTGTGCTTAAATATCCGGTTTTGCATAGCGAAGTTAGTACTTGCTCACTATCTGCCGAAGACCACTTAAGTGCTTTTAAACCGCCTAAATCCATTCATGACGACGAACAGGATGTGCTGGATTGGATACTGGAACCGCTGACTCCCAACGACAAAGCGACCTTTCGCTCCACTAAAATGAAAGAGGGTAAAACCAAAGCACAGTACAAAGCTTTTGATACCTCCATTATGGAGCTGGCCGACGACATATCGTACGGCGTGCACGATTTGGAAGACTCGCTGGCACTGAACCTGGTAACTGAAAAGCAGTGGCGCGAAGACGTACTCGCTGTTTTGGACGACAACAGCGTTATTATGCTGGAAGAGCGGTTTTATACCGAGGCGCTTTTTTCAGGCCAAAGCCGTGCGCGTAAGCACGCAATTAGTAAGCTTGTCGGGCATTTTGTGGATGCCATCGAAGTTGCAGAACAGAACCTGTTTGAATCTCCCTGGCTGGATCTGCAGGCGAGCCTTCCGGAGCATATTGAACATACTCTGCAAGTGTTGAAGGAGTTTGTGTTTAAGCATGTTATTCGGAGCTCTTCGGTGCAGGTTTTGGAGTACAAAGGCCAGATGATGATCTTGAAGCTGTTTCAGGTACTGAGCGAAAACCCTGAGCAACTGCTGCCTGGCTCTACTTTGCAAAAGTATAAAAACGCAGAAAACCCCAAGCGCGTTATTTGCGACTATATTTCGGGCATGACGGACAACTACGCGACCAAGCTTTACAGTAAATTGTTTAGCCCGGACACCGGCTCTGTATTTGATAAGGTTTAATCATGAACGTTTATATTATGCTGCTCATAGCCTGGGGAGCGGGGCTTTCTGCCTTTTTAGGTGGTGTATTTGCCCGTTACGAAGGCACGCCAAGAACTACCACGAAACGTGAGTTTATTCATGGCATTACCGCCTTTGGTGGGGGCATTTTAGTGTCCGCGGTCGCCTTTGCTCTGGTTCCGGAGGGAATGAAAGAACTGAATGCCTGGTCGCTGACCCTGTTGTTTGCGGGTGGTGGTATAGTCTTTTGCTGTATTGATGCGTGGTTGGCTAAACAGGGCGGAAATGCCTCTCAATTTCTTGCCATGCTAATGGACTTTGTTCCCGAGGCTTTATCGTTAGGTGCCGTTTTTGCCATCAGTCCAAATACAGGGCTGTTATTGGCCGTTTTCATTGGCGCGCAAAACTTTCCCGAGGGCTTTAATGCCTACCGTGAACTGAAGGCGGCGGGGCTCACCAAAAAAATGGCACTGGGCGGGCTGTTTGCAGCCTCATTCTTCGGCCCTCTTGCAGCAATCTCGGGCTATTTATGGTTGAGCGACACCCCGGCAATTACGGCTATGATCATGAGTTTCGCCGCTGGCGGTATCCTTTACTTAGTGTTTCAGGATATTGCCCCACAAGCGAGAATGCGACGTCACTGGACGCCCTCACTCGGAGCTGTATTGGGCTTTATTATTGGCATGCTGAGTAAGCAGTTGCTGGGTTAGTCGCTTGGTTTCCATCTATAATTTTAAAAGTAACCTAGTCTAGGGGCTCAGACAATGTATCAAACTAAACAGTCACGCATCACAACGGTTTCAGCATTTAAGAAAGAACTTTCCTCAATGAATGTTGAGGAGCCTGTTGTTGTAACCCAAAATGGGGAGCCACTCTATGTGGTTCAGGATCCAGCCCAGTATGAAATGCAGCAAGAACAAATGGCTTTTATGAAGCTAATGTCATTCGCGGAAAAAGATTTAAAAGCTGGACGTACCTTATCTTCAAATCAGCTTCGTTCTAATCTTGAGGAAGTGCTGACGAATGACGGCAATTAGCATTGAATATACCGAAACATTTGAACGTCAAGTTAGTGCATATAGCTAATACTGGGCGAGGTATATTGGTCAATCGCAGGCAAGGGTCTGACATTTCTTTTAACGATAGGCCGGAGTTGGCTCATTGATTGATGATTGCGGTGGTTGTTGCAGCCAGTTTTCGGTAATAAGTCCGGGAACTCGTTCAAATTCTCCGGTGTTATTGGTAACAACCGTGAGTCCATGGCATCTGGCATGGCCTGCTATCATCTGATTATAGGGGCCAATAGGTGTGCCCTGCTGTTTCAGTTTGTGACGAATAAGTGCTGTGTGATAAGCCGCGTCAGTATCGTAATTTAATATTTTTAAACGAGCCAAAAAGCTGTCGAGTTTGTCGGCATTAGTTGTACGTTGCTGCGAGTTTTCGACACCATATTGAAGCTCCATTACGGTTACTGAACTGATGCAGAGCTCGCGCGAGTACTCATCAAAAATAGGGGCTAAATATGCTGGCCTATTCTTCATAATATAGATGCAGATATTCGTATCGAGCATATAACGCAAGTTCATAGCGAGTCGCGCTCCTGCTCCTCAGGCTGCTCGCGTTCAACCATAAAGTCATCGCTTGCGGGTTCGCCGTTAAACCAGGATGCCCAGCTTGTTTTGGCCGGGGTAATAATTCGGCTTTCACCAACCACTAAAACTTCCACTTCTTTAACGTCTTCGGAAAAGGCAACGTCTTTTGGTAATCGGACAGCTTGAGTTTTGTTACTTTTAAATAAGCTTGTTTTAGTCATTGTTCTTCCTGTATATCCAAAATGGATATACCTATTCTAGTTTAAATTTTAATCTTGTCAAAACCGTGATCACCCCCGCCTGTTTGAGTTATAATTCGCACAAATTTCAGCCTCGAAGAGAGAATTATGGCTAGAAACAAGAAAGAATCCATTGTTTTGGAGACTCCGACGGGGTCTGATCATGTGTTGCTGCACTCTTGCTGCGCGCCATGTTCAGGCGAGGTTATGGAGCGCATGGCGGAAGCTGGCATTAAATTTACCATTTTCTTCTATAACCCGAATATTCATCCGGAAAAAGAGTATCTGCTGCGCAAAGAAGAGAACATCCGTTTTGCTGAGAAGCTGGGTGTCGACTTCATTGACTGCGATTACGACTCTAAAAACTGGTTCGAACGAGTTAAAGGTCTGGAGTGGGAACCGGAGCGCGGTGAACGCTGCACCGAATGTTTTGATATGCGCTTTGAGCGTACAGCGCTGTATGCCCATGAAAACGGTTTTGACACCATTACCAGTTGCTTAGGTATTTCACGCTGGAAAAACATGGACCAGATAAACGACTGTGGTAAGCGCGCTGTAGCACCATACCCAGGTTTGCATTACTGGACTTTTAACTGGCGTAAGCAAGGCGGCGCGGCGCGTATGGTGGAAATTGCCAAACGTGAGCGTTTTTATCAGCAGGAATACTGCGGCTGCGTTTACTCATTACGAGACATGAATCGGTGGCGCCTGAAGAATGGCCGTGACCGCATAGAAATTGGCGTTCAGTACTACACCAACGAATAACTCCCACCTAAAAAAGAGCCCCGGACGCTGGGAAGAGATACGCCCGGGGCTGCACGTGAAAGCTATAAGTCTTATTAAAACTGGTAACTTAGTGACGCCGAGTAATTTGCTGGTGCGCCGTAATAGCCTTGCGCCCAATATAAGCTATTGAGGTACTTTTCATCGGTTACGTTATAGCCGTTAACTCGTACTGATAAAGCATCGGTAATTTGCCAACTTGCCATTAAGCCTAACCGTCCGTATGCGGGCTGGCGAGTTATGATCGTCTCTCCTGCATTGCTATACATAGATCCGACAGTACCCTGTACTCGACTCGTTTCGTCCTGCCACTGATAAGTCGCGCCCAATTTTAACTGTGGTAGCTGTGGGAATTGATAAGTCAATGACGTCCGGAATAGTTTTTCCGCTGTATAGTTCTCAACTAACTCATCGCCGTCGACATCAAATACTGTTGCGGACATTTGACCT
>Ga0209992_10002464_pt1 | contig 16879 bp, 12 predicted proteins | sample 2SBtaG_2_FD_182564 | JGI IMG/M metagenome (GOLD analysis project Ga0209992, IMG submission 182564) | Deep subsurface microbial communities from Kolumbo volcano to uncover new lineages of life (NeLLi) - 2SBTROV12_ACTIVE470 metaG (SPAdes)... | ecosystem: Environmental > Aquatic > Marine >... | reverse complement strand
AAATCGGCCTTCGCCTTGGTCCCGTTGAATAAACATACCGGGTAAACGCTGTAACGCTTCAGCCGCATTTTGGTCAGGAAGCTGACCTATTGAGTCGCTGCTGACAATAGACTTTACGCCCATGGCATTTTTCTGGCGATTAAGCGCGCCAGCTTGCCCTGCGCGTTGACCCACAACAATGACATCTTCGATGTAGGCGTCTTGGTTCTCAAGTGCAATACGTTGGGTGAGTACTTCATTCTCTTTGATGATGATTTGACGTTCGACACTTTTCGCGCCTAGATAATCCACTACTAAGGTATATTGACCAGCAGGTAGGTTTGTTAAGCGAAATCGACCATCTCGTTCAGAGCTCATGGTGCGGTTTAATTCTTTTATGCTGATCTTGGCTCCTTCAAAGTACACTGAATTATTGGCATCTGTAATACGACCTTCAAGGGTATTGGCAAAAGCATGTGAACTTATTAATGCACAAGTGGTAGCTAATGCGATTTTAGAACGAGTAAATCTAGACGGTTTATGTGTTTTCATCTTTCTCTTCTCAGTTTGCACAGGAGTATTTGGGTTTATTGATAACGACGGCAAAAGTAGAGAACTCAGATTAAAGAAATATGTCAGTACAAAAGCAAAGCAGTCAAAATTCGCTTAAAACGAGGTTTTTCGTCGGTATTTTTTGCCTTATTGAGCCAATATGACCCCCTACAATCTTGGTGTGATTGTTTTAAGTGCCAAAAAACATAGGGAAAAGTGCCGAGTTGTCATAATCGCAGCACCTTTGATGAGCTAAAGTGACCCTACGATAAAACCTGCCAGCTTTGTAGCATGGTGATACTTTTAAGCGCTTATTTGCAGTTATGACCGATTCATTTTTAAAACTTCACACGCGACTATTACTATTGCTTGGGGTATTTATTGCCGCAGCAATATGCATGGTGAGCCTTTTTGGTAGTGCCAAGCCTGCCAGCGAGATAGATTGGATTGACTGCTTTGGTGAGGGCGGTATCGCGGTGATGACCTTGATTTGGTTACTGGCGACCTTGCTCACTCGGCCTAAAGGCAAGGTAACGAACTTATTGTTTCTTGGCTTGAGTGCTTTACATATTTCTTTGTTGCTCGACTTCTTAGATGAATTTTATCGCTTTGATCTTGAATACGACTGGTTAACGAGTTTAGAAGCGCTTCCTGCGACTTTAGGAATGGGGCTGATGAGCTTAGCAATGTATTTTTGGTATCACGAACAGCAGGTCTTAAATCATCTATTGCAAAAGAAAGAGCGCTTTTACCGTGAGCATGGGTTAACGGACTTTATTACTGGTTTGTACCGCGCTGATTATATGAAAAAACAGGTAGCGGGCGAGTTACAAGCTTACCGCGACAGTGGTACTGGGTTTTGTATGGCGTTACTTGATATCAAAGGGTTCAGTGAATTTAATCGTAAATATGGGGGCGTGCGAAGCAATAGTTTGCTCTCAGATATTGGTCAGATCATCACGCTTAACTTGCGGGAGTCCGATTTGGCCTGCCGTTATGCCTCTGATAGGTTTATTGTGTTGTTACCTGATACTGATTTAGTTGAAGCACATGCGGTGATTGAACAGGTGGCGCAAATGGTGGCCAGTCATACGCCTTATGATAATCACAATAGCGCACTGGGGTTTGAAGGTGTGCAATGGCAATGTATGTCAGCCCGTAAAGATGACGATCACAACACCTTGTTACAACGTTTAAGCCAAAGCTTAAATGAACTCAAGGCGGTGGCGGCATGAGGCAGGTATTTGAAAGTGATAGCCCTATTTTGGCAATGCAGCCATTATTACTGCCTTTGATTGAGATGGCTGAACAAAGAGGGGTGAGTAGTCATAAGTTACTCAAAGGCAGTCGTCTGTTTAATGAAGATTTACACCAGCCAAACAAGCGAGTGAGTTTTAAGCAGGTGGTGCAAATTTTTGACAATGCTCAAACGCTCCTAAGTCAAGATGGCGTGAGCTTTCTAGTGGCAAGACATTGGCTATTTAGCCAACCTGAAGCGGCTTTTCAAGCGCTACTTAATAGCCGGAATTTGTTAGATATGAGTCGAGTCTTACAAGTTAGACAAGCGCAAATTTGGCCATTGATGTTCTTTCAAAGTTATCGTAGCGCGAATGCGCGCCATTTTGTCGTGAATCCCGCGATAGCTCAGGTTTCAGCGCCTTGCATGGAGTTTATGGCCGAATTTCTGATAGCCGTGATTGACCAATTATGCCGATGGCGCTTTGACATGGTGACGCATTTAACGGTCAAACTGCCCTATGCGCAACCTAAACATGTGGAACAATACCAATCGCATCTGCAGCTGCAATATCATTTTTCACAGCCTTGTTTTATGGTGAGTGTGCCCACTACTTACATGTATCGGCCACAAACTTTAGCATTAACTTCTATGCGTGGTTTCTATCTTCAGCAATCAAAACATGCAGAAAATAATGTCGGTTTTTTACAGTATGTCTGTTCATTACTCGCTCTGAGTCCTAAACAGTCTGCAACTGAGCTCAGTGAATGTTTAGGTGTGAGTGTGGCGACTTTAAAAAGGAAGCTAAAAGCCCACAATACCAGTTTGCAAGCTTTGAAAGATCAGCTACAAAAGCAGCAAGCGGTGATCCATATAAGTGAGCGGGGTTGTTCAAACGAGCAAGTTGCGCAACAACTAGATTATGCAGATGTGACAAACTTCCGCCGCAACTTTAAACGCTGGACGGGCATGACGCCCAGCGAGCTAAGGAAGTTGTTTAATTAAATTAATCTAGGTTCAGGTTAATTAAGTGAATCTGCGGCTTTACGCACAGCAAAAGAAAACTCGGTGCCTTTACCTAATTCGCTATCAACCTTGATCTCTGATTTTAACAAACGAATAAGGCGGGAGGTTATCGCCAGCCCTAGACCCGCATGGGTCTTTTTACAGCCTTGACTGTTGCTTGCCTTGTAACGGGCTTCAAAAATATAAGGCAGCTCTTTGGCATTGATACCCAGTCCGGTATCTCGCACGGCCAAGGCATATTGTTTATTGTGTTCGCTGACTTCAATGGTGATGTTTCCTCCCGACGGCGTATGTCGAATGGCGTTATCAATCAAGTTGGTTAGCACCCGCTCTAATTTGGCGATGTCAGAGTAAACTTGGGCATCAAATGTTTTCGGCTGCACTGTTAAAGTAATATTGGCCTGCTCAGTTTTTAGCGCGAACTTGGCCAAAATGTCGTAAATCAACTCACCTAAGTTAAACACTTCAAATTGCACATTGGCATGACCAGATTCAAGGTGCGCGAGTTCAAAGATTTGATCTATGAGACTCTTTAATTGAATACAGTTTTTAAGTGCAACTTGCAGAAAATGCATCTGTTGCTCAGGCTTGGCATGCTGTTTTTCAATCAATTCTAAGTACCCTTGCAATGAGGCAAGCGGAGTTCGCAAATCATGAGAGAGGTGGGCTAATAATTGACGGCGTTGTGAGTCGAGTTCAGTGAGTTGTGCCATCTGCTGATTAATGGTCACCAGCATTTGATTAACACTGTTGCCAAGCTGGTGGACTTCGTTATCAGAGTTTGACCACTGTGGCATAGTCAACTCAGTTAAATCAAATTTCGCTTCTTCTGCTTTGTGAATAAAGTCGCCAAGTTGCTTAAGAGGCGAGGTGATATAGCGAAACAATAACACTGCTACAAATAGTAAAATGATCACTAAGATCAACAAACCAGCAGAATGTTGGAATAAATGATCTGAACTGCTGATTTGGGTAAAAATAGAGTCATAGGCTGAAGAGCCGATAATCACATATAAATACCCCTGAAGCGTGTCGTTGTTATAAACCGGTGCAACAGAGAAGATTTTTTGTTGATCAAAACTGCGCGGATCATCGCCAAAAATCGGTAAGTTGTGTGGCTCTTCTATTAGCTGTAACAGAGGGCGTAAATCGACACTTTGCTTTTTAACATCGCCAGGTTTAGCGGAGTAGGTGACTAATTTGCCGCTAGGATCGACAAAGTAAAACTCAAAAGACGGGCCCAGTACCATTAATGTATGAAATAGGCTTTCAAGGGCCTTATAGTCATAAACGCCTTGTTTTAGCAAGGGGTTATCATTGGCGAGGTGCTCTGCAAGGCCTAAATGCAGTTTTTGCTCGGCTTGAGAGCGAGACACTTCAGACACACACTGTGTCCAAGTCACAAACGAAATAAGAATGATGAAAAGCACCGCTGAAATAGTCAGACTGAGGCGCTGATAAAGAGATTGGATCATAATGATGCCTGTTGCAGTGATTTGGCGTTAAGTTTGTAACCCACACCCCACACGGTTTCGATAATGTCTTGTTGGCATAAGTTACCTAACTTACTGCGAAGACGGTTTATGTGTGAATTAACGGTATGTTCATAACCTGAGTGGTCATAACCCCAAACTGATTCGAGTAATTGGGCACGTGAAAATACTTGATTAGGGTGTTTGGCAAAGAAGTGGATCAGATCAAATTCGGTTGCGGTGAGGTCAATAAGTTGATCATTGATAAAGACTTCGTGACCCCCTGTATCGATTTGCAGCGCGCCTAACATCAAGGCAGTTGGCGCTGTTGAGATTATATCGGTTGGCTGTTGCTGCATTTTGAGCAATTTAATATGGCGGATCTGGGCTTTGATCCTTGCTTGGAATTCTCGATAGCTAAAAGGTTTGCAAATATAGTCATCGGCACCAATTTCTAGGCCAATTACTCTGTCCATCTCACTGCTTTTAGAGGTCAGTAATACCACGCTGATATGAGGAAATAGAGATTTGATCTCTCGGCAAACACTAAGACCGTCCATGCCAGGCAACATAATATCGAGTAGCACGATGTCGAAATGGTCTTGCATTAATTTTGCCATGGCGCTTTCCCCATCGCTTACGTGTTCAACATCAAGTGCCAATTCTTTTAAATGCACTTGAACTAACCCTGCAATATCGAGATCGTCTTCAACGACCAATACTTTATGCTGCATATTTCAACCCTCTTAACGTAAATCATGCCTTTAATAGGCTGTTATTTACTTTGCAATGCCCATTACACGCCGTGTAATGGGCATGTCGGGCTTATTTCATTCTTGTTATTGTGACCATCATTAGTGGGTTATCGAATTTATGCGTGCTATCTAACACTGAGCTAGAGAGCCCGTCTTCATTACCGACAACGCCAGGATGCATTGCGACCTTATCCATGTCTTCTCGGGCACTATTGAAGCCTTCTCCGCCATCTGCAGGACCAGGAATAGTCCCTTGTGCTTCAGTATTTTCTTCGGTCCCTGCATCATACGCATGGGTACGCATAGAAATACTGTCGCCTTCTGCTAGGTTTGATACGTCCATAGCATTAAGACCGGTAAAACCATCATTTGTATTCACCATCATGGTGATTACAGACAATTTATAGTCTTCAAGACTTTCGGTAGTGAGCATTAACTCTTGGCTCGCGCCAGGTGCAAGTGGAGCAGCTGCTGAGCTTGACATCATAACCACATCTAATCCGAGTAGCCCTGAATTATCTCCGCCTTCAGCTAAGGTTTCTAATTCAGCGCTGGCCGCCTCACCGATTTGCCAAAATTGTCCTTCTTTATGTAGTGCAATACCGATAGGAGAAAGTGGCTGTCCGTTAGTGAGGTTAACCGCTGTCACTTTTAGCATAATTTCTTCTGCTGCTGGTGGCGTAGGTGTTTCTAGCATCACATCATTGTCGTCACCGCCACAACCAGCGAGTAATAGGCCTGCAAATACAGGAACACATAATTTGAGTGCTTTCATGTTAGGCCCCTTACTTTACTGTTACAGTCACTTTAGCTACTGGGTTTAACCAACGGTGTACTGTGTTGTGTAAATCGCTTTTACCACCTGTTGCTTCGTCATCACCTAAGTTCCCGCGGTGAATATGTACCATCATGTTGGTTTCTTCACTGGTGACACCACTGCCTTGGGCACCAGGAGCCATACCCGGAGAGGCTGGAATACCCAATGAGCCAGGTGCACCAGAGCCATCAACAACCAGTTCGTTGTTTGCTTCTGTGCCTGCATCATACGCATTTAGGTAGATATGATATGTGCCTGCTTCGGTTGGAATAGGCCATGCATCAAGGCCCACAAAGCCATCGTTGGTTGGTAAAATCATTGCGACAATAGACAGGGTTGAATTAGTTTCAGAACTTTCAACCATTGCCATAGTGAATGCGGTGGGTGCTAATAACCCTTCAGCTGGATTTGCTGCAGCGCTTGCATCGATACCTGAAAGCACATCAGCAAGACCTGAAATATCGCCGCCTTCAGCCATTGCTTGTAATTGCTCAGACGCTTTACTGCCAATTTGGTAAAGGTGTGCGTCACTGCTGTGTGCTGCGACAAGGAGCGGGGTAAAATAAATACCTTGTGTGAGGTTGGTAATTTTTACTTCTACATCAGCCGCCATTGCTGTACCGCCAGCCATTAATGTTAGTCCTGTGATGAGTGCACTTGTTGCTTTGTTCATGTCTTGCTCTTTAAAGTTTTGTTAAACACAAATCTAGTTTGCAAGACAGTTATCGCGAAACTATGGCTAATTATTCACAAATTTATCACAAGAGTGTTTTAAATTTATCGCAGCGGAGATTTCTACTACTGAAGCTTAGAAAACAATGCCTTAAACTCAGTAATTAATTGCTCCTGAGGGTTGTTTTTACGATAAACCAAGTAAATTGGTCGTTTAATTTGTAACGGTGTTTCGATTTCAAATAACTCGCCGCTTTCAATTGGCGCTTGAACTAGAGGGTAGGGCAAGTAAGCAAATCCGCCTTTAGTTTGTAACACTTCAAGTGCAATCATAGCGGCAGAGGTTTTAAAGTTGGGGGTGACTTTATGGTGTAAAGCGTGTTCTTTTTGAAAAGTAATTCCCCAATCAACTAACACATAGTCTTCTACTTTTGCGTCGAATTCTAAGCGACTACCTACGAGAGATAAATCAAAATGGCCAATTAACTCATTACAAAAGTCGCTGTCTTTGATTGGATCGGTAAGTAAGCCCACATCCAGTGAGCGGTCTTCTAACTTTCTTTGGATCGCTTCGCGCACTGAGAGCTCAGCTCCAACAACTAGGTCGTCAAAGAGTGCCAACATGTCTTGAATACGAGAGCTAAAAAAAGCGTCCCAAACATTGGGCGTAGCTGCAACACTAAAAATGTTTTTCTGCATGGCGGCAATTGATAAAGAGAGCTTAGACTGCGCCATTTGACTCACCATCAAGTGTGCATGAGATAACAGTGCTTCTCCGGCTGGGGTCAGTCTTAAATTATTTTTTTCTCGAATAAACAGGGATGTATTATAAAACTCTTCAAGTTGTTTGATCCTTGCGCTAACAGCCGCTTGGGTGATATATAAAGTTTCTGCCGCGCGTCCAAAATGGCGATTTTCTGCAACGGCGATAAACGTTTTAAAGACTCTAATATCCATCAGTCATGGCTCACTTCTTATAATGGCCTCAATTTAAAAAAATATTATCTTCACGACAAATATTTTTTGTTTTTCTTCTTATTGGTTTTTGCATACATTCCGCAAATAAGAGCTTTCTTTGCTCTTGGCAATAATTTGTTCATAAAAGCTGGGTATAGATTAATCAGTTGTATCTCACTTTATTTAACCGTTATATGGCAAACCACTTAGGGGAACATATGAATACGACGATCCGTAAAGGTAAAACACTGTTTTATGGCGACCACACATTTTCACATGGGTTATCACGAAGCGGTCATTTTACGTTGAAAGAAGCTGAGTTTTTAGAAAGTTACGGCCATACGTTAAGTGCATTGGCGAATGAGACGTTGCAGCCTGAAAATGACGAAGAGCAATTATTTGTAGTACAGGTAAATGATGAAGGTGAAAGCACCTTACATGCTGCCAAACTTTGGAAAAAATACTTAGAAGCAATTAATAAAAGCAAAGTGGGTCATAGCTTCTCAAGAAGCAGCGGCCGTACTGTGCAAGATATGGGGAATGAATTCAGCTTAGCTGACTAGCCTCTCAAACCTCACGCATTATCTGATTGCTAATTAGCCAGTTTTGACTGGCTAATTTTATTTCTGTTACTGATATACCAATCCTCAAAAATAGTGAGTTAAGCGGGTTGGTACTTAAAACCTTAAAGACATATAGCCATGAAAATTTGTTTTATTATGTACCCTTGGGATCGTGTTGAGCCTGAGACAGATACCACGCTTCGCTTAATTCATGAGTGTGTTAAGCGCGGTCATACTGTTGCGATGTCAACGGTGAATAACCTGACTATTCGAGATAGCGTGGCGAGTGCATTCTGTGATGTATTTACACGTAAAACAAAGTGTTCTGACAATGTAGTAAGTTTTTACAAAAATGCTGACTTAAAGCGTACTCAGCTACCGCTTGCAGGTTTTGATGCCATCATCATGCGTGCGAATCCACCGCTAGATGCATTGGCACTGAACTTCTTAGACTCAGTGCGTGGTGATACGTTTATTATGAATGACTTGGATGGTCTACGTATTGCGAATAATAAAATTTACACTGCATCTTTCCAAGATACAGAGAGCGAATTTATTCCGGCAACGCACGTATCAAAAAACCGCGAATACTTAGAACGTATTTTTGATGAGTCTGACAGCGATCGCATGATCTTAAAACCCCTAGATGGGTTTGGTGGCCGAGGTGTGATTGTCATTGAAAAGTCGGCACGTCAGAGCTTTAGATCGTTACTCGATTTTTATATCGGCGGTGATGAAAATGGCAAAGGCGAAAACTACGTTATTTTGCAAGATTACGTAGAAGGTGCGGAAGAGGGCGATGTTCGCATTATGATGCTTAACGGCGAACCGATTGGTGCTATGAAGCGTGTGCCTGCGAATGGTGATCTGCGCTCAAACGTACATGCGGGTGGCCGAGTTGTGAAGCATAAACTGACAGAGCAAGAGAAAAAGCTGTGTAAGTACATTGGCCCTAAACTGGTGCGTGATGGCTTGTACCTCACGGGTATTGACGTTATTGGCGGCAAGCTAATCGAGGTTAATGTATTAAGCCCAGGAGGCATAGTACGTATCAACAAACTTAATCGCGTGAAATTACAAGCGCAAATTATTGATTTTGTTGAAAGCGTTGTGCATGCCAAAGAGTTAGTGCGCAACCGTAAAACTGAATTCAGACAGGTAATCGAAAATGCTAACGCTGTCTGAGCAGGCGTGCATCGCGAAAATTAATAAGGGTGAAAGCTTTCACGCTGAAGTCGAAGGTGGCGCGTTTATTATCAAGATTGATGAATACACGCCCGTTATCTGTGCGGCCATTCATAATGGTCATCGTTTGCGAACAGACCTCGAGAAAAGTTTTATGCTCAGTAAAGATGAGCGACTTTTTGAAGAGGACCCTTTCACTGACGAGCTTATTTCGTCGTTTCCTATTCAGTTAATAGGAAACGACTCGCGTTTTGAATACGACTTAAACCGTGCAAAAACCTTGTCGACGTATTTTAAAACGGCATGGAATAAACAGGTGTGGCAAAAGCCGTTGAGTTCAAAGCAGCGTGCAATTAGCCAAGCTAAACATGAGTCTTTTTATAATGTGCTTGAAGCGATCATTGCCAAAGTAGAATCACTGTTTAGTCGTGCAATTGTGTTTGATATTCACTCGTACAACTACAAGCGTATCGAAAAAGACACGCCGACGTTTAATATTGGCTCAGGGCAAATTGATGTCGAGCGCTGGGGCAGTGTGGTGAAGCATTTTGAGAAGCAATTGAATAAGATTGAGTTGCCTAACTTAGCAGTGCGCGCTGCAACAGACGAAGTGTTTCACGGTCGTGGTTACTTGATAAGTCATGTGAATGCACACTTTGATAACACCTTAGTGCTACCAACTGAAGTCAAAAAAGTCTTTATGGATGAAACATCGGGTGATGTTTATCCTCTGGTGCTTGAAGAGTTAAAAGCAGGTTTTAAGAGTGCTATCTCTGAAACCGCTGCGTATTTTATTCGCCGTTTTGGCAGTAAAAAGCGCATGCAAAAAGCCGATATGCTGTCTTCCAGTATCAGCCCAGAGGTACTAGAGGTTGATAGAGCGTTATTTTCACTATGTCGTCATATCGAAACGCTGAACTTTATTAATCCAGTAAACCTGCAAGCGCAGCGTAAGAAGTTTTTGAAAAATAGCTATATCGCGCCGAGTTTTAACTATAAGCAGCTAGATCTAAACCCTTATAAATTCAGAGAAAAGCTCTATAAGCTACCGGTTGATAATATTCTCGATGCCGATATTCAGCAGCTGTATCGTCATATCATTGATAATTTGGCGAACAAAATTGATTTGTTGGCCACCATAGGCACCGATGAGTTTATGTATAACTCATTAAAATACTATGGCGAGCCGAGTGAAGAAGACATTGCGAACGCACGATTCTTACTGCACTTAAAGCCACAAATTGATGAAAATGAAAAAGTATTGAATGCGGATGAGGCAATCGCTTGCTTTAAAGCGCAGGCGCAAGAGTGGGGCTTAAACTGTCGTATCGAAAAGTCGGCAAAAATAGTTGCCAAGGCCATGGTCAATAACGACAAAGCTTTGCTATTAGTTAACCGAGACGCCAGTTTTACCGAAAAAGAAATTCATGCTTTTGCTTTTCATGAGTTGGGCATTCATATGGTGACGACGCTGAATGCTAAAAAGCAACCGCTGAAGGTGTTTGGGTTAGGTTTGTCAGGTAATACTCATACTCAAGAAGGTTTGGCAATCTACAGTGAGTATTGCTCGGGGAGTTTGACACTATCGCGCCTGCAAACTTTGGCACTGCGTGTTATTGCCGTAAATTATATGCTGAAGCATCGCGATTTTGTGAAAACCTTCCACACTTTAGTCAGTGAGTTTGAGTTAGACAGAGAGTTTGCTTTTACTTTAACAACCCGTGTTTATCGAGGCGGTGGGTTTACCAAAGATTATCTATATCTAAGCGGCTTTAGAGATATCGTTGAGCTGGCAAAGACACAACCGCTCGATAATTTACTGGTAGGTAAAACCGGATTACTTGATTTTGCGATTACTAACGAAGTGGTTGAGCGTGGCTTGGTAAATAAACCAACGCCTTTATTTGATTTGGGCTATCGCTCTTCAGGAAATGATGTATTGGATTTTATTGTGCAATCAGTACGTTAATAGATAAATTTCGAACAAATAACAATCGAGCGCCCATCACGAGTGAGCGTTTTTATTTATGATTTGAGTCTGTTGATGGCTTTGTATTTGAGCTAAGCAAGGCTGTCTTCAACGCATTTAAGTTTATTGGCTTGGCAATATATTCATTCATTCCCGCGTCTAAGCACTTTTCTTTGTCGCCTTCCATCGCATTGGCTGTCATGGCAATGATATAGGTAGATTGATGGTGCAAGCCCGCTTTACCCTGTCTTATAAGACGCGTGGCTTGGAAACCATCCATCTCGGGCATTTGTACGTCCATCAAGATGACATCATAAGGAGCAACTTGTGATTTTAATTGCGTTAAAGCTTGTTGCCCATTTTCAGCACAGTCACACTTCAGGCCTAAGTTCTTAAGAACGCCTTTAGCCACTATTTGGTTCACTGGATTATCCTCTACAAGCAGAATGTTTAAATCTAGTAGGTGTTTAAGATCATCTATCCCAGAGGTATCGTCAGTCTGCTGCAGTTCATTAATATAATGATGTGTGATCAGCGGTTTGGCGTTTTTTAAAGAGTCTCCCTTATCAGAGATAATTCTGAGTGCGCCTAATAAATCTTGTGTTGTAGTGGGTTTTGGAAAATACCCTTTAAAGCCCAAATCGGCGAAATACTTTGCGTCACCCCGGGTTTGTATTGAGGTCATCATGATAAGTTGCATTTGCTCGCACTCAGGCAGATTTTGCAGGTATTGTGCTAGTTGAGCGCCATCCATATTTGGCATTTGCATATCTAAAATAGCAATATCAAACATAGGCCCAGTTTGGCTCTTACAAAGAGTTAAGGCATGCTCACCACTGTGACTGGTCGTGACTTTTGCACCCCATTGTGATAATTGCTTATCTAGTATCTCTCTATTTGTTTCATTATCATCAACGACCAAGATACTCAGTGAGGAAATGTCTGCATTAGGCACCTTGGTATGATTTTTTTCACAACCAGAGACTTTGATAGAGCAGGTGAATTCGCTGCCTTCTTCTGGTGTACTTTGTAAAGAGATCGAACCATTCATACGATTACAGAGCTTTTTAACTATGGCCAAGCCAAGCCCTGTTCCCCCATAGTTTCTGGTCGTAGAGGAGTCAGCTTGACTAAATGTTTCAAATACGTGTGTTTGCTTGTCTTGAGCGATACCTATGCCAGTGTCTTTAACTTTTAAGATAAGAGTTAGGTTATTTAAGTCTGTGCCTTGTAATTGAGCTGAGATTAAAATCTCGCCGTTATGAGTAAACTTAATTGCATTACCGATTAAATTTGTGAGAATTTGCCTAATTCTTCCCGGATCACTGACAATCATTTGGTTTGCTAACTCTGTTGTGTCGAGGATCAGTTCTAGCCCTTTGGCTTCGACCGTCATGGCAAATGACTCGCATAATTCACCAAGCAAAGTTGTAAGATTAAAAGGAATATTTTCTAATTCGAGTTTATCGGCATCAATCTTAGAAAAATCGAGAATATCATTGATCAGGATCAGTAATGAGTTTGCACTACTTTGCGCAATTGAAACACGGTGCTGCTGTTCATCAGAAAGTTCACTGCTTGTGAGTAAATCAAGCATCCCAATCACCCCATTCATCGGCGTTCTAATTTCATGGCTCATACTGGCCAAGAATTCATTTTTCGCTATGACGGCTGTTTCGGCGTCAGTTTTTGCCTGTTTCAGGGCGTGTTCGTATTCTACGCGTTCGGTTACGTCATAGTTTACACCCACGACATTGGTAACAAGACCATCTTCATTTACCTTGTTGATAGCAGAGGCTTTTATATGACGGATTTTGCCATTAGGCAAGATAATTCTAAATTGTGTATCAAATTTAATATCTCGTTTAATCGCTTCACTTAATAATGTTTCCGTTGAAGCTTTATCATCAGGGTGTAAAGACTCCTCCCATGCGTTGTATGCTGCTGAAAAGTCAGATTCAGGGATGCCATACAGTTTGAACATCCAGTTGTCCCAGCTTAACGTGTCATCGACTAGGTTATAGTCGAAAATTCCGATACCAGCAGAATCTGCAGCTAGCGCCATACGTTCGTTTTTATCTTGTATTTCTTGCTCAGCTTGCTTTGAAGCGCTAATGTCCAAGTGGGTGCCTATCATGCGTTTTGGTGAGCCATCAATATGCCACTCAACCACACGACCGGTGTCCAATATCCAGACCCAGTGACCGAGTTTGTGTTTCATACGAATTTCACACAGATATATCTCTTTCTCTCGATTCCAGTGCTCTCGAAGAGCATGCTCTGAGTATTTAAAATCTTCTGGATGAACCTGATTTACCCAAGTTAAGGTATCGGTAGGCGCTAGTTCACTGAGTTTATAACCTAAAATATTTGCCCAGCGCTCGTTATAGGTAGTTTTACCAGAATCAATTTCCCAGTCCCAAATGCCGACACCGGTTGAATCCAAAACAAATTCGAGCCTTTGATTACTGAATTTAAGCTTGTTTTGCGCTTCGACTCGCTCGGTAATATCTTGGAATGAACCAAACATACGAACACACTTACCGTCCTTAAACTCCGTCTGCCCTTTGGCCTCAACCCAGACTTCATTGCCTTTGGCTGTGACAATTTGTAGTTCTTCTTGGTAGGGATCGCCGGTTTGCAATGATAGTGCAACTAGTTCTGAAATACGCTCTTGACTAAACCCTGGCTTATAAAAGTTGATGGCTGTGCTGAGCTCTGGCTCAAAATCAGATTCTACTTCATGTATTTGTTTGGTCATGTCTGACCAATATACTTTTTCTGTGGCCAAGTCGATTTCCCAAGCTCCGATATTGGCTTGTTCACTCATTTGCGCCATAAGCTGTTGCTGTGAAAGTAACTTATTTTCTTGTTCTTCGCGCATGAACTCATGGCTTATCCAGTGTGCAAGCACTTGTACGATTTCAAGATCTGATCGTGTAAAAGCATGTGGAGTGACCTCAGGGCTCGAAAAGTTCAGCGTACCAATGCGCTTTCCTGATACAACGAGTGGGCAGCCAATATAACTCTCTAGGGAAAAGTTTTCGTAACATGGATGCGTGGCAATATCACTTTGCCCAACATGATGATAGGCAATGGCATGGTTTGCTTTAAGTGTATGGAGACAATAAGAGTGTTGGTACTCGAAGGTAGTACCCGGAGTAATTGCCCCATTAGGGGTCGAGGCATATTTAACCAAATAAGAGTTCTTAGCTTCATCTATGCTACTGACAATAGCCAAAGGTAAATTAAACACCTCTCTACCTAGCAACAATAAGCGTTCTATTTTTTCATCTAAAGATTGCGCCGAATCACTGGTGATGTTGTGAATTTGCGTTAGCGCTTCTAAAGTTCGTTTCTTTTCAGTGATGTCGTGTTGGATGATGATAGAGCTATCGACTTCATTTTCTATGTGTTTGATAGGGACGATGCTGGTGTCGAACCAATAAAGTCTGCCATCTTTACCTTTATTACAAATCTCTCCTTGCCAGACACTTCGATTCTTAATGGCATTATCGACTTCTTGATAAAAAGCCTCACTATGAATACCGCTGTGTAAGTTTTTGATGCTTTGACCGAGTAGTTCTTTCTTGTTGAAACCATATTGCTCAGTAAATTTACTATTATAAAATAACAGTTTAGCTTGACTATCAACACGCATAACAACCGCATGCTGATTGATTGCAAATTGCACGTCTTTTACGCGATTCTTTTCTAACAACAGCTTTTGATAGGTCTCAGATAACCAACGTTGCGTCGGTTTGAAAATCGCAAACACTAGAAACAAAATGACCAACATCGAGAGCCCCCAAAAGGCTAGGTTTACTCTTTGTAACGTTAGTTGTTGGGCTAAGCTGGCTTGTTCAAACAAGGTGACCGTGTGGTTTAAGTCATGTAGAAGCTTTTCGTTATCAAATTGTTCGAACAGCGACAGGTCATTTATTGTATTTTTATTAGATGCTTCAATTGCTAAGTGGGTGTAACGCTCTAAACGTAAAGCGAGTTGTGTGTCTTGGAAGTGTTGAGACAGCTTAGCTTGTGTTGCAGCACTTTTTGTTGTGAGTTTTTCTATTAAGAATTGCTGATTGTCTAATAGCTTAGCTGCTATGCGCTGAATTTCTTGCGCTTTTTCAGGTGCCTCTAAACGGTGCATAACTAAGGCTAAACGCTGCGATAGCATACGTTGTTCGCCTGCAATATTGATAATTCTTGAGTTATCTCGCTGCTTTATTTGCTGTTCGTTTAAAGTGACAAATGAGGTAGTGATGGCCAGTACGATAACAAAAAGAGCTAGTTTGTAGCGCCTTGAAAAAGTCGCAATAAATGACTCGGTACTGATCATATAAAGCACGCCTTTGTGTTTTTATTTTCTTAGAATTACTTGTTTTGAGAGTAATCGGTGATACGTCAACAACTGTAAGTATAAGCTATCACAACAAATGTGCTGAGTCGTAGTAATTTATTTGCTCCTCCCTTGAGCAACGGTAATTCACGAGTTAAATAGTTATTATTTATATTGCTCTATTAACCTTAAGACACTCAGTTTAAACAGCTCGCCAGCTTTGTTTTGGGAAAGAGTATATTTTGTAATGGCATGCCCTAAATATAAACTATATAGCTCATACGCGATGACATGACTTGGGATGTCAGACGAGAATTGTTTTTGCTCAATGCAGCGCTCAATACGATGTGTTAGGTAACTCAATAAGCGTTCTTGTTGGTTAATAACAAAGCTACGCACCTGCGAATCAGGTCGGTTTTGAAATTCAACCACAGCCTTGATAAACGGGCAGCTCATTTGTGGATCGTTGAACATGTCATTGATCCAAGTGCTCCAGCAGTTTAATAAGTTGACCAAGTGATCTAAAGAGTTTTCACAGCGAGCCGGGGTGATCACTCGGTCAATAAATAGAGCTTCACCATATTGTAAGATGGCAACTTGCATGTCTTCTTTATTTTTAAAATGAGAAATAACACCCGTTCGAGATAAACCACAGAGTTTTGCAACGCTGCCGATGGTGACATCAGATAGGCCGTATTGACTGCTGTATCTAATACTTTGTTTGAGGATCTCGTTACGAGTGCGTTCGCCTTTACTTATCACGTAGTGATCACCTGAGTTATATGTTTTATGACCTTAGTATCGCCTAAAAGCCTTCGATGACCAAGCCCCTGCGTGGTAAACAATGGGGATTTGTGTGTCTGCAGATAGTCGGTGACACTTTGATAACTGGCGTATTTATCTTGCTCATCATGAATAAAGTGGATGTGCTCAGAGAGTTTACTAGTGTGCTGGCTAAGACATAGACTTTGCCACTGTCTATTAAACTCAGCACCAATATTTTCTAGCACCTGAGTAAGTAATTTGGTTGAAATACCCGCTTTGTTGACTTTTTCAAACATAAGTTCAAAGAAGTGAATTGGCGTAGCAATTAAGAACAGTTTTTTGTTGGCTAGTTTATCTTCGGGCAAATTCAATGTTGCAACCGCGCCCATTGAATGTGCCACGATGGCGTGTATGTGATACCCACTTTGCTCAAAATGCTCGACAGTGGCGTTTAAAGTTTCAATGAAATTTAATAAATGGGTATGTTTACCTGCGGACTTACCATGCGCAATGTGATCGATGGCTGCGACTTTAAACCCTCGCGATAATAAATTGATAATCATGGCTTCAAATCCAGAACTGTTATCA
>Ga0209992_10002463_pt1 | contig 16883 bp, 19 predicted proteins | sample 2SBtaG_2_FD_182564 | JGI IMG/M metagenome (GOLD analysis project Ga0209992, IMG submission 182564) | Deep subsurface microbial communities from Kolumbo volcano to uncover new lineages of life (NeLLi) - 2SBTROV12_ACTIVE470 metaG (SPAdes)... | ecosystem: Environmental > Aquatic > Marine >... | reverse complement strand
ATAACCATCATATGGGTTTGGAATATAATTTGTACCCAAGTCTGTGCCAAGTTCAGTTTGCAAAATATCAGCAATGTCTTGAAAGCTTCTAGGGTTGCCAGTGCCAACATTATAAGTGCCGTTTTCCTTAGGGTTGCAGGCTTTAATATTGGCTTGAACCACATCTTCAATATTAATAAAATCTCGTAATATTTGATCTGACCCTTCAAAAAGTCTTGGCGCTTTTCCATCTAAGATTTGATGTCCTAGCTGAATCACCATGGATGAGGTTTTAGCCTTGTAATATTCTCTAGGGCCATATACGTTAAAGAATTTTAGCCCGACAATCGTCATGTTTGGGTTTTCACGACTATAGCGATATGCAATTTGATCCATCATATACTTACTAAATCCATAAGGGTTTTCAGGATTTTCCGTGCCCACAGTTTGTGGCGAAGGCAGACTGCCATAAGTGGCAGCAGAGCTAGCATATACCATTACTGCATCATCATCTCTAGCTTTGTTAAGCAAATCATAAAACGAATTAACATTCGTTTGCATCACAATCTCTTGATCATACACACGCGTATCAGAAATTGCTGCCTGATGAAACATGTAGTCAAATTTATAGTCATTTAGCAAGGCCAAATCAGTTTTGCTATTAATATTGCCACACAGCACATCACCGGTAAAGCCAATGAGGTTTTTGTAATGGCCAAAACTTTGTAAGTTGCCATTAGAAAAGGTTGCTTCACTTCTAAAGCAATCAAATACAACTACTTGTGAATCGGGATAGTTGTTTTGGAAATAAAAAGCTAAATTACTACCGATAAAGCCGGCACCACCCGTGATTAAAATAGTTTTGTTATTGAAATTGATATTGTTATATGTCATTGTCTTATGTTGTTTGCTATTCTATAGTATGTTAAACAAAAATCAATCAAAGGTACGAGATTCTAATAGATGTTATTTCGTTTATTATTTTAGTTTTAATGTAGAATGATAATGATTTCGAACCATGGTTTTGTATGATAGCTGACATTTCTCGCATTGCAAGCGGACAATTCATTGCTCAATTAATGTTACTGATATCGCTCCCATTTATAACACGCTATTACAACCCAGAAGAGTTCGGCGTGTTTGCTGTATTTAGTGCGATTACTTGGATCTTAGTCGTGTTTTCTACAGGGAAGATTGAATCTTTAATTATAACTATGGATAATAAAGACCAGGCTGTTATGCTAACTACAGGTATTTTATTGATTGTTCTGGTTGCCAGTTTAATCATTGCGGCAATTATCGAATTTTTCCTATCTAATTTTTTAAATGCTTTACTCTCAAGGAATATTCAGAATCTACCTGTTTTAGTTGGCGTTACAGTATTTTTTACTGGTAGTGCGCAGATACTAAGATACTATGCTACTTACTTGGGTAATTTTTCTGGCCATGGTGTGGCTGCCGTATTAAATGCTATAGGCATTATTTCAGTATCTCTAGGGTATGCAATTTTTATTGGCGGGGAGTCGCTACCAATTGGCATTATATTAGGGCAAATCGTTGGTCAAGCATTATCACTTTTTGTCTTTTTGTTTTATACAGATATTGTAAAAGTAGTATCGTCAAAAATGCTGAAATCCCCGTTTGTTATAGTTTTTAATCAAGCTCGTAAAATACCTGTATTGTTAGTAACACAGTTGGCATCTACTTTGAGTGTACGAATATCTACCTTGATTATGTCTGCTATCGGTGGTACAGCTAGTGCTGGTGCATTTTCAATGTCTGAGAGGGTTGTTAGTATGCCGACTGGCACTTTTGGTCAGGCAGTTGGTCAAGTAGTGCGTCATCGATTTAGCAAAGAGTATGAAGTTGATAATCTCAGTAAAGCCTTGCCAAGAAAAGTAATTTCACTTACTTTTTTAATGACGTTAATAGGCTATGGGTCGTTGATAGTTCTGGCTGATTGGTTTGTGCCATTTTTTTTAGGTGAACAGTGGCAGATTGCCATTCCATTTGTTAAAATTATCACCATTATGGAACTGTTTAACTTTGTGTTTTATAGTGTTGAAGATATAGCCATTATCCGCAATAATTTTATTTATCGCATGTGGAGTCAAACAATGCAGCTAGTATCTTTGATAGTGCTGTATGTCGTCGTAGATATGACAAATATCTTGTTGAGCGTCGAATGGGTGTTGGGTTTAATATGTCTTTCTAGAATTTTGTTTGTTGTCTATGATTTAACCAAAACTTGGCGTGGTATCGAAAGAAAAGATGTAATAAATGGATAAATTTATAATTAAACAAGGGTGTGTGTTTGATAAACATTGAAACTGTAACTAAAATATTAAATTGCGTACTCTTTGAAAGGTGTGACGAAGTATTTGATCAGAATTTTTTGAAAAAAAATCTATTGGTTGAAAGAGTATTGTGCCAGAACGGCCTTGATCAACAGTATTGCCATGAGAATAAGCAAAGAGTGGATGAGTTTGAGCAACTTATTCAAAATGTTGCTAATTATTGCCGTGAGAACGATATCCTCTATTATCTTCCTAAGGCATATCATCACTATCCTGACATGGGACATGATGTTGATTTGTTTATTGATGACAAAGGCGAAAAACTAAAAGACTTTATCCGTCATTTTCAACTAGTAAAAGATAAAACCAGTTTTTTAAATAAAGTGGCAGGCAAGCGTCCTTATTTATTTAATAATACTATTCCTGTAGAGATACATAGATTTGCTGGTCATTTTGGTGAGTTTAAGCAATTGACAAAATCTTATTATGATAATTTAGTTTTTGAGAAAGGCGTTAATCAGTTGTGCAATGAACATAAATTATTAAACCAGATTGTGCAGCGATTTTATGGACATTTTACTATTAGATTGTCTGACATTATTTACACTATAAAATTGCTGAATAAAGGCGTTGATCTAAGCGCTGTTGAGGCTGAGGCTTCGAGGTATGGAATTAAAAAAGCTTTGCATGAATACTTAGGTTTTATTTTTAGTAATTTTGGAGGCTATATAAAATCAAATGATTATTCAGATTATGAAAATAAAAAGTTTGACTATATCTATCTTTCTAAAGACATGTTTGTTATTGACAAAAGCTTTGCATTAAAATTGTTTGTGGCTAAGTTTTTAAGCGACTTGACGCATTTTAGAATTTTTTCATTGACAAGATTAGCAACAGCGCCATTAGTTTTAATAGCAATGGTTATTAGAAGAATGTTTAATAAAGGATAGTGTTATGTTTTTACGCAAAGTGATTACTTTTTCAGGTTTGGATGGCGCAGGAAAAACGACAGTCATTGATGCACTTAAGGAAAAATTTGAAAACGAGGGAAAAACTGTAAAAATTTTTACTATGTACGATGATTTGTCATTTTATGCCTTTCTTCGTCTGTTTAGAGATGGCGTGAGAAAATTATTTGGCAGGAAGATAGAGTTGCCAAAAGAGGCTGAAACAGATCCTAATTTTGATCCACACCCGAATTCATTAATTTATAAAATTATTAGATCGAGACCATCAAAAGCAATGGTTTTGGCAATAGATACATTGACCATGTATCTATTCTTGTTAATAAAAACTAAACGTGGTGAAATAGTATTGTTGGATCGTACATCATACGACTATATCGTTGACGTACTCCCAAAAAAATACAAAAAAATACACATATCAATTGCACTATTTTTTTCTTTTAAGCCGTCTTTGTCCGTCTTTGTTAATACGCCAGCACAAGTATCCTTTGATAGGAAGGGCGAGTTTACTGTTGAATATTTGACATGGAGAAGTATTGCTTATTCTCAAATATTTAATATGATAAATAATCAGATTGTTGTTGATAATTACAACAATAGCGTTGAGAGTAATGTTGGCGCTTTAGTGAATAAATTAGAGGAATATAAATAGTATGAATTATTTAATCTATATCAGAACCAATGCCAAAGTGCTGTTACCAAATCAAATGTTTTGTAATGGTGTGACGGTTTCTAGTTTGTTAGATTTCTGTTTGTAGTATGAAGAAAGGGTGCTTAACACCAGCAACATTAAAAGATCTGCAGGCTGAATTACTACATTTATTAAAGATTATTGATAAGGTTTGCAGAGAAAATAATATAGAGTATTGGTTAGAAGCTGGAACCTTGTTGGGTGCTGTTCGCCACAAAGGCTTTATACCCTGGGATGATGATATTGATATTAGCGTGCCAGCAGAGAGCTATCTTCAGTTAATCGCTGCATTAGATGCCGAGTCAAAAGTTAATGAAGATATATTTTTGTATTATGAGCACAATAGCATTCCAAAGGTTGGGGTTGAAAAACTTGCTACTACCAGGATGATGATACAGATGAAAGGTGTAATGAGCGCTTGTTTTATTGATATATTTCCTGCTAGGTTGATAAATAAAAATGATATAGAGGAAGATTTAAACGTTATTGCTATTAATCAGTATTTTGATAGTGGAAGTGCTAAAAAAATAGGCATAAATATTGACAAGAAATATATTAGAAGTAACTTTAAAGATTCATTTTTAGAAAAAGATAGGTTTACTCAGTACTATCATTTTGAATATCTTTCTAGTTGTAATTACAAAGGGGAAGATGGCGTAGTCAAAAGGTCAAGTATGGAATATTATCTTGGTGTCAATAGTTTCTTTTCTTATTCAGATGTATTTCCATTGCGGAAAATTATTTTTGAAGGGTTTGAATTCTCATGCCCTAATAATGTTGAAAATTATTTAACTACTTGGTTCGGTGACTATATGGTGTTGCCACCAAAGTCACAGCAAGTGGCAAAACATTCGGATCAGATCTTTTTTTGTAATTCAGCTCAATTTGCAAAAAAAACCACAACTGACTACTTAGTTGAACAATCTAAGAGATTTTATTATTTCTCTTTTCGTAGGTTGGTTAAAAATCTAACCATAAAGCTTAGATTTTTTGATAAGTTTAAAATTTTTGACATGATTATTAAGAAACTTAAAAATTTTATAACGAAACATATTAAATTATCAAAGTAATCCATATGAAATTTACAGTACTAATGTCAATTTACAAGAGTGAAGATGCAAAGCATCTCAATCGCGCAATGCAGTCTATTTGGGATGATCAGAGTATTAAGCCTAATGAAATTGTTTTGGTTCAAGATGGGCCTTTAACTGATGCTCTATATTGGAAAATTGATAGCTGGAAGAGAGATTTAGGTAATATATTTGTAATTGTCCTCCTGGCGGATAATGTAGGTTTAGGTAGTGCTTTAAACGAAGGGTTAAAGTATTGCAGCAATGAGTTAATAGCAAGAATGGATGCAGATGATATTGCCTTACCTGGTCGATTTGAGAGGCAGTTGGCTGTATTTAATAATATTGATATTGATGTTTGTGGCACTTGGGTAGGTGAGTTTGTTAGTGATGAGATGCAGATAGATTCTTACAGAAGGGTGCCCGAGCATCATGCCGAGGTGGTTAGATTTGCCAAGAGCAGAAGCCCTGTTAATCATCCTGCAGTTATGTATAAGAAAGAGTCTGTGTTGCGTGTTGGGGGATATATCGATCAAAGAACAATTGAAGATTACCACTTGTGGGTGAAGATGATTATTGATGGCTCTAAGTTTTACAACATACAAGAGCCACTTGTTAACATGAGAACAGGTAGTGGACAGCTAGAGGTGCGAAGAGGTGGGTTGCATCATGCAAAAATTGAGGTAGGGTTACAGGCAATGTTTTACAATATGGGTTTTTTAAGTTTTTTTGAGTTTGCTAGGAATGTTGTGGTTGGCTTTATAATGAGAATTCTGCCAAATAAATTAATGAAGATGGCCTTTAAACTTATTCGTAAATTATGAGCGATAAAAACATAGAAAAGAGCCGGTACAATGGAAAGGCGCAGAGAGCTTTAAATGTTGGCGATTTGACTAGTGTCAATGCATTGACCTTGTCTTTGAAAGCGCCTTATATTGCCTATCAAAATTCGATATCTAATTACGCTAATAGCGATAGTTTCATTCTAGAGATTGGTTCTGGTATGGGTGAAAATACAGAATTTTTGTTGGCGACTGGTGCGCGAGTTTGTGCAATTGATATATCACCGGACTCTTTGAGTGTTATGAAAAAACGTTTTGATGCGGATAGGTTGACTACTAAGGTGGCTGACATGGAAAGATTGCCTTTTGAGGATGAGGTTTTCGATATGGTGGTGAATGCAGGAAGTTTGAGTTATGGTGATCACGATACTGTTTTAAATGAAATTCATCGTGTATTGAAACCTGATGGAGTTTTTGTTGCAATTGACTCGCTTAATAATAATCCTATTTATCGTTTTAATCGTTATGTGCATTATTTACGAGGTAGTCGTAGTTTGAGTGTAATTAAGCGAGCGCCTGATTTAGAATTGTTGCGAAAATATAAGAATAAGTTTGGCCATGTTGAAAATCAGTTTTTTGGGTCTATTTCTTATTTAGTACCCTTGTTGAATGTCGTGTTCGGCGAGAAAATAACCGCTAAAATATCAGATAGAATTGATAGTTTAGTTGGTGTTAAAAGTTCTGCTTTTAAGTTTGTTATGGTGGCAGAGAAAAAATTATGAATATACCTTTTTTTAATTACCCTGATTTGTTTGCACAGCATAGTGCAGAATTGACTGACGTATTCCAAAAAGTGGCTAGTCGCGGTGCATTTATTATGCAAAATGATTTGTCTGATTTTGAGAGTAATCTAGCAAAATACACAGGGATTAAGTACGCACTGGGTGTTGCTAATGCGACTGACGCCATGCAACTACTACTTAAAGCAGGTGGTATAGTTGCAGGTGACGAAGTGTTGTTTTGTTCGCATACAATGGTGGCGACAGCATCAGCGATAAAATTTACTGGTGCAACGCCAGTACCTATTGAGGCAGGCGCAGATCATTTAATGGATATCGCATCAATTGAGTCTGCAATCACATCAAGAACAAAAGCCATTATGCCAACGCAGTTGAATGGCCGTGTGGCAAATATGGATGCAATATTGGACATTGCTGATAAATACAGTTTGCAAGTATACGAAGATTCTGCCCAAGCGTTAGGCGCAAAGTATAAAGGCCAGTCGGCAGGATCGTTTGGCGTCGGGGGGTGCATTAGTTTTTATCCTGCCAAAGTATTGGGATGTTTTGGTGATGGCGGCGCTATTTTGACAAATGATGTGGAGATTTATAATACGATAAAGTTAATGCGTGATCATGGGCGTGGCGAAGATGGTAATGTAAGCGTTTGGGGCTATAACAGTCGACTGGATAATTTGCAAGCAGCGATATTGAATTACTTCTTCGATGATTACAATGCCATTATTGAGCGTAGACGAGCAATTGCTGATTTGTACAATACATACTTGAAGAGTTTGAATGCCGTTACGTTACCACCTGCGGTAGATAGTAGCGAGGAGCATTTTGATATATACCAAAATTATGAGATTGAAGCTGATAGACGAGATGCGCTAAAAGAGTATTTGGCAAATAATGGTGTGGGCACCTTAGTACAGTGGGGTGGTAAAGCCGTGCATGAGTTTAAAGACCTTGGGTTTACGCAGTCTTTAGCTTTTACCGAGAGTATTATGAGAAGCGGATTATTATTGCCAATTAATATGTCAATTACTGACGAAGAAGTTAGATATGTCTGTAATACTATCACGGAATTTTATGACTAAAGAATTAGCATTAAAAATTAGAAAGCATGCAGTGAATATGACGAGTAGTGGCGGCAGCTCTCATATAGGATCCATACTTTCTATTGCAGATATCTTAGCTGTATTGTATGGGTCTATTTTAAATTATAACTCTAGTAGTCCTAAATGGAAAAATAGGGATAGATTTATTTTAAGTAAAGGTCATGCTGGTGCCGGGGTGTATGCAGTATTGGCTGAGTCTGGTTTTATGAGTACGGATAAACTTAAAACCCATTATCAGAATGGTTCTGACTTATCTGGTCATGTATCCCATAAAGGGATTCCAGGGGTAGAGTTTTCTACAGGATCTTTGGGGCACGGACTGCCAGTTGCCACTGGAATAGCGCTAGCAGCAAAAATTAATAAGCACTCTCATAAAGTATATGTACTTATGAGCGATGGTGAGTGCGACGAAGGCTCTAATTGGGAGGCAGCTTTATTTGCGCCGCATCATAAGTTAGACAATTTGGTTGTGATTATTGACCGTAACAAATTGCAAAGCATTCATTCAACAGAGGACACTTTGGGGTTGGAACCCTTTGTGGATAAATGGCAGGCTTTTGGCTGGAATGTGATTGAGGTAGATGGACATAGCCATGAGCAGTTGTTGAGTGCATGTGAATCTAATGTTGTGGGCAAACCATTATGCATTGTGGCGAATACAACTAAGGGTAAGGGTGTGTCTTTTATGGAAAATCAAGTTTTATGGCATTATCGCAGCCCACAGGGTGAGGAATATGATGCAGCCATTAACGAATTAGAGAATGACAATGCGTGATGCTTTTTTAGATAAATTGACACAACTGGCAGAAAAAGACAAAGATGTTGTACTGTTGACTGCAGACTTAGGCTTTGGAGTTTTTGAAGATTTTGAATCACGATTTCCTGGGCAGTATTTTAATGTGGGCGTTGCAGAGCAGAACATGACGGGTTTAGCAGCAGGTCTGGCGCTTGAAGGTAAAAAAGTTATTACGTATTCAATTGGAAATTTTCCAACTTTAAGATGCTTGGAGCAAATTCGTAATGATGCCTGTTATCATGATTTGAATATTACTATTGTTGCATCAGGTGGTGGATTTAGTTATGGGTCATTGGGCATGTCGCACCATACGACTGAAGATGTTGCTATTCTTCGGGCACTGCCAGGCATGATTGTTGTTGCACCAGGTACGGCGTGGGAGGTGGACAAGGCAACAGAGGTGTTGGTCGAAAGTGAGGGTGTCAGCTATTTAAGGCTAGATAAAACTGTTGCCCAAGTGGATAGTCAGACTCAATTTTCTATTGGGAGTTCAATTAGATACAAAGAGGGTGGTGATATAACATTATTAACAACAGGCGGTATATTGAGCGATGTCATTCAAGCGGCTGAGTTATTGCAAGAGCAAAATATTAATGCGCGCGTTGTTAGTATGCATACTGTTAAGCCTATTGATAAAGACAGTATTATTGCCGCAGCAAATGAAACAGGTGGCATCGTTACAATTGAAGAGCATAATATCGATGGAGGATTGGGGAGTGCTGTTGCGGAGATTTGTATGGACAATGGCGTCACCCCAAAAGTATTTTTGCGCATTGGTTTAGATAATAAATACTCATCAATTGTCGGCACTCAAGATTATCTAAAAGAACATTATGGGATGAATCAAGCTGCCATTGTCCAGAAAGTACTAAATCTATTAACTGCACAGAGTTTATAACATGAAGCGTTTTTTTGACATAGTGTTTTCTTTTTTTGGTTTAGTAGTGTTATCACCTATGCTAATTATTTTTTCTTATTTAATTTATCGACAAGATAAAAAATCTCCTTTTTATATTGCACCAAGAGTCGGAAAAAACAACATTATGTTTAAAATGATAAAGTTGCGTTCTATGGTGAGCGATGCAGATAAATCTGGCGTTGATTCAACTAGTATAAGTGACTCGAGAATTACGCCACTTGGCTATACAATTAGGAGGTATAAGTTAGATGAGGCTACTCAATTGTGGAATGTGCTTATAGGGGATATGAGTTTTGTGGGTCCAAGGCCCAATGTGCAACGAGATGTTTCTTTATATACAAAAGATGAGATGAGGTTGTTGGATGTTCGTCCTGGAATTACAGATTTTTCATCAATTATATTTTCAGATGAAGGCAATATTCTTAAAGATAAAAAAGATCCAGATTTATCATATAATCAATTGATACGACCATGGAAAAGTCGTTTAAGCTTAATTTATATTGATAATCAGTCTTTTATTTTGGATTTCCAAATTTTTTATTATACAATTGTAGCCTCTATCTCAAAAAAAACATCAATTGATTGGATAGTTAAAAAGTTGATTTTATTAGGAGCTGACGAAAGATTGATATCTGTTTCATCAAGGCGTGCTAATCTTTATCCGTATCACCCTCCAGGCTCTAAAGATATTGCTTCACGATAAACTTAATATAAATTAAATGAAATATTGCAAAAATTTTTATCAAATCAAATCAAATAACGATATTTTTGATCGAATAAAGGCTGAACGAAAGAGTGTTGGTTATTATGATTTACCCTATCAGAATACGGATGCGATTAAAGACTACGCTCAAAGTATTACCAAGAAGTGCATTGTTGTTTTGGGGATTGGCGGCTCCAGTTTGGGCGCGAGAGCAATTTATGAATTTCTACTGCCGTCTGCTAATTATGGAAAAGATCTGTTGTTTTTAGAGACAATTGACCCACTTAAAATCAATCATTCTATAAAGAAAATTGATTTAAATGATGCTCAATTTGTTGTTATTTCAAAATCAGGCAATACTATTGAAACTATTAGTATCTTTAAGTATCTGAATTCTTTAGTAACAATTGACAGCTCTAATTGTACCATTATCTCAGAAGCTAAGAGTAAACTTACTCAATTTGCTAAAGACAACAGTATTAAGGCTTTTGATCTTGCCGAAAATGTGGGCGGTCGATTTTCTGTTTTTAGTGTGGTGGGGCTATTGCCGTTAGCAATGGTAGGTGTGGATATTGACAATCTTTTAAATGGTTGTAAGCGCGTGTCAAAAAGTTTTTTTGACGAGACTGGCTATTGTAACCTTATTTTAGAGAAAGCCAGGTTTTTAGTTGAGAATAAAACCAGATTTCATACCAACGTGATTTTCTCTTATTCATCAACACTAGAGAGCTTTAACAAATGGTATGCTCAGCTTTGGGCTGAGAGCTTAGGCAAGGTTAACATTAATGGTACTCGACAAGGTTTAACACCCATTGGCTTAGTAGGGCCAGTTGATCAACATAGTTTCTTACAGCTAATCATGGAGGGTGTTAGAGATAAAACTGTAACCTTTATTAAGATTAATGATCTTAAAGATAATAGCTTAATCCCGGCTGATGTTGAGAATAAGTTTGATGTATTGAATTTACAATATTCCGAAAATATCAGCTTTAATGAATTGTTAAATAAACAAGCTGATGCTACTATTCAGGCTATTCAAGAGCAGGATAATATTCCGTGTGATGTGATCTCAATTCGTACTGTAGATGAATTCAATATTGGCTCACTGATGTTTACCTATCAACTACTCACCTCTTGTATTGGTGCATTTTTACAAATAAATACTTATAATCAGCCTGGTGTTGAATATAGCAAGATCAATTTAAGAGATAGTTTTGGCAATGATTAAAATAAACAAATGCTTATTTCCGGTAGCAGGCTACGGCACGCGTTTTTTGCCAGCTACAAAGGCCATTCCTAAAGAAATGCTGCCAATTCTCACCAAGCCATTGATTCAATACGGTGTAGAAGAAGCCATGAGTGCAGGTATGACAACTATGGTTATGGTTACTAGTAAATACAAGCAAGCGATTAAAAATCACTTCGAGCCGCACACAGATATTGATGCTAGTATTAAAGGCACTGTTAAAGAGCCGCTGCTTGATGAAGTTAACTATGTCTCAGAGCAGTGTGATTTTACTTATATTGAACAAGATCAAATGCTTGGCCTGGGTCATGCCATTTATACTGGAAAGCCATTGATTGGCAATGAATCATTTGCCGTGATTCTGCCAGATGACTTATGTACAAGTAGTGGTGACTCGGTACTTAAGCAGATGACTACGCTTTATGTGCAACATCCTGATTGTTGCATTGTGGCCATTGAAGAAGTGCCAATGACCGAAGTGGATAAATACGGTGTGATTGACGGCAAGCTGATAGAGAATTCTACTAATGCTTATCAGGTTACTTCTATGGTTGAAAAACCAACGCCAGAAGATGCGCCCACTAATCTCGCCATTATTGGTCGCTACATTTTGACGCCGCAAATATTTGATGTACTTGAAAACACTCAACCAGATAAAAATGGCGAGATTCAAATCACTGATGCACTAATGACACTCGCCAAGCAGGACAAGGTCATTGCTTATCAATTCGAAGGCACAAGATATGATTGCGGTAGTGTTAAAGGTTTAGTTGAGGCTACCAATGCCTTTGCAAAGGTTGAGGGTTTAATCTAGCCTGTCTTTAGCTCGTGCAAAGTGCCGCTTTGTATGAAGAATCTATTGAGTAAATACAATTGTTTTTCTATTAATGTTTCAATAATTTAATTATCAATATATAATCATACGAGTTTATTATGAACTATTTAAAAAGCGTTTTTTGCGTTTTGATAATTAAAAAAATACAAAATTTATTAGCACTGTTAGTTCTTAAAATAGAGGTAACAGTGCGGTAGCCATGGCGGATCCAAAAAATGTTATTTACTATATTCTTAATCTTTGATTTTAAATGCGAGTAATTCCAGTCATTCTCTCAGGCGGTTCAGGTACACGCCTTTGGCCGTTGTCTCGCAAGCAATATCCTAAGCAGTATTTGCCTTTAGCTGGTGATAACACCATGCTTCAAGAAACTATTCTGCGCTTAAATGGTTTAGATAATCTTGCAGATCCTATTGTTGTTTGTAATGCCGATCATCGATTTCTAGTAGCTGAGCAATGTCAACAAATTGACATTAAAAACCCAACAATACTACTTGAGCCTATCGGCAGAAACACTGCACCAGCGATTGCCGCTGCAGCACTACAATCACTCAAAGTATCAGATGATGCAGTGCTCCTAGTTTTATCGGCTGACCATGTTATTCAAGATATTGAAGCGTTTCATGCAGCGATTAATATAGCAAGCCAACAAACGAAAGGCGGTAAGCTTGCTACTTTTGGCATTGTGCCAACCGATGCGAATACAGGCTATGGTTACATTAAATCTTCTGAAGAAAATATTGGTGGTACATATAAGGTTTAAGAGTTTGTTGAAAAGCCAGATTTAGAAACTGCTGAATCTTATCTAGAGCAGGGCAATTATCTCTGGAATTCTGGCATGTTCATGTTTAAGGCTACTACGCTAATTGACGAGCTAACTACCCATTCACCAGATATTATCAAATCAGTCAATGACGCTGTTAATAATGCCAAGCAAGATCTTGACTTTATCCGCCTTGATAAGCAAGCCTTTGAGTTATCTCCATCTGATTCTATTGATTATGCACTCATGGAGAAAAGTGATAACGTAGTTGTTGTGCCACTAGATGCTCAGTGGAATGATATTGGCGCCTGGTCCGCACTACACAATATCGGTATAAAAGATGCCAATGGCAATGTAATCAAGGGTGATGTTATCGCGCAAGATACCACTAATACTTATATCAATGCCAATCATCATATGGTCACAACTATTGGTGTAGATAATCTGATTGTTGTTGATACCCCTGATGCAACCTTAATAAAAAATGCTTGACAACAAAACATTCAAAACAATCATAGATTCAACCCCACTCATCTCTATTGATATCTTACTCAAGAAAGATGGCAAGGTGCTTTTAGGCAAAAGGATAAACAAACCCGCACAAGGCTACTTCTTCTCAACTGGCGGCAGAATACATAAAAACGAAACTATTACTAACGCAATGGCACACATAGCCAAAAATGAGCTTAATATTACGGTAACATTAACACCTAAATTTATAGGCGTATTTGAGCATTTTTATGATGACAGCATCTACAAGGATGTATCAACCCATTATGTAAATCTGGCTTATGAATATGAAGTGCAAGAGATTCCAGATTTACCAGCTGAACAACATAGCGAATATCAATGGTTTACCATTGATAAGTTACTAGAAAGTAAACAAGTGCACAAATACGTAAAGGATTATTTTAGGAAATCATGAATTCAAAATTAAACACTGCCCCGTCAGGAAATACCCTTGGGGTGAAGCATTCAGCATTAAAGCAACCAAAGGTTGTACTAATCACTAGAAATCATCGAAGTGCAAAGTGGTACTTACCTGGGTGAAGGTGATATTGTAAGGATTGAGGATGCCTATGGAGGAAAGTAAAAAGTTATTAATCACCGGCGGTGCAGGTTTTATTGGCTCTGCTGTTATTCGTCACATTATTAACAACACAGGTCATAGCGTTGTTAATGTTGATAAATTGACCTATGCCGGCAATCTAGAGTCTTTAGTTTCAGTTGAGAATGATTCAAGGTATGTTTTTGAGCAAGTTGATATTTGTGATGCTAATGAGATCAAACGTGTGTTTAACGAGCATCAGCCTGACATTGTGATGCATCTAGCAGCTGAGTCACATGTAGACAGGTCAATTGATGGACCTGGTGAGTTCATTCAGACTAATATTGTTGGCACTTACGTGTTGCTTGAAGAAGCTAGGGATTATTGGTCTAATCTAGATAGTGACAAGAAAGATAGCTTTAGATTCCATCATGTATCTACTGATGAAGTCTATGGCGACTTAGAAGGTACGGATGATCTCTTTACTGAAGAAACCTCTTACGCACCCAGCTCACCTTACTCTGCAGCAAAAGCAAGTTCTGATCACTTAGTACGTGCATGGCAACGCACTTTTAAATTCCCAACATTGATTACCAATTGTTCTAATAATTATGGCCCTTATCAGTTCCCTGAGAAACTTATTCCGCTCATTATCCTTAATGCATTAGAAGGTAAAGATTTACCAATCTACGGCAACGGTAAACAAATACGTGATTGGCTCTATGTTGATGACCATGCAAGAGCACTGCTTCATGTAGCACTTACTGGTGAGATTAGCGAAACCTACAATATTGGCGGGCATAATGAATTGCAAAATATTGAGGTTGTTAAAACAGTTTGTAGCATCCTAGATGAGTTAGTACCGAGTAAACTTGACGGCATTGATCAATATGAACAGCTTATTACCTATGTAGGTGATAGAGCAGGGCATGATGTAAGATACGCGATAGATGCTACTAAGATTTCGGATGAATTAAACTGGACACCAGATGAAACTTTTGCAACAGGCATTAAAAAGACCGTTGAATGGTATTTAGAAAACACTGTTTGGTGCGACCGGGTTAAGGATGGCAGCTATCAAGGTGAAAGATTAGGAGTGGTTAAATCATGAAAGGAATCATTCTAGCAGGTGGTTCAGGTACGCGCTTGTACCCTCTTACCAAAGGTGTATCAAAACAGCTTATGCCGATTTACGATAAGCCAATGATTTATTATCCTTTGTCAGTACTAATGCTTGCTGGTATTCAAGAAGTGCTGATTATCTCGACACCTGAAGATTTGCCAAGGTTTGAGCAATTACTAGGTGATGGCTCTGATATTGGCATGAAGTTTGAATACATTGTGCAACCCTCTCCTGATGGACTAGCTCAGGCGTTTATCTTAGGTAAAGACTTTATCGGTGATGATGATGCTTGCTTGATACTAGGTGATAATATTTACTATGGTCACGGTATGACCGAGATGTTGTCTAATGCGGTATCAAATGCTAAAGATAAAAACATGGCAACCGTATTTGGCTACCACGTACATGATCCGGAACGCTATGGTGTGGTTGATTTCGATTCAACCGGTAAAGCTCTTAGTATTGAAGAAAAACCAACAAGCCCTAAAAGTAATTACGCAGTAACAGGGTTATATTTTTACCCAAATGACGTAGTTAAAAAAGCTGCTAAAGTTGTACCATCTGGCAGAGGTGAGTTGGAAATCACTACCGTGAATCAAATGTATCTAAATGAAGAACGTTTAACCGTTGAACTAATGGGTAGGGGTTACGCTTGGTTAGATACAGGCACACACGAGAGCTTGCTAGAAGCTTCGACTTTTATTGAAACCATAGAGAGAAGACAAGGCTTAAAAGTAGCCTGTATTGAAGAGATTGCCTTTGAACAAGGCTACATCACCAAAGAGCAGCTTATAGAGCTAGCCCAACCCTTGACCAAGAATCAATATGGGCAGTATCTACTAAAACGTGCAGAGGAGGTAATTTGAAGTTTACACCTCAATCCATTCTTGATGTAGTGCTGATTGAGCCGACTGTACATGGTGATGATCGAGGCTATTTTGTAGAAACCTTTAGACAAGACCTGTTTGAAGAAGCGTTAGGTTATCAAGTTAACTTTGTTCAAGATAATGAGTCTAAATCAACTAAGGGAGTATTGCGCGGACTACATTATCAACTACCACCTTATACACAGGCTAAATTGGTAAGAGTTATTGAAGGTAGTGTGCTGGATGTAGCAGTTGATATGCGCAAGTCCAGCCCTACCTTTGGCCAACATGTGGCTGTAGAGCTAACAGCAGATAATAAACATCAACTGTTTGTACCGTATGGCTTTGCTCATGGTTTTGTTGTGCTTAGTGATAGTGCCACCTTTGCTTATAAGGTGGATAATTATTATGCACCAGAGCATGATAGGGGTATTGCGTTTGATGATAAAGATCTAGCCATTGATTGGCAATTACCACTAGAGATACTGCAACTCTCAGAGAAAGACAAATCACATCCAACTTTGGCAAATGCTAAAGACCTATTTGAATAGCTCAGAACCATGAGAATACTTGTTACCGGTGAAAATGGCCAATTAGGTCGATCTATTCAAAAGATTATTGACAAACAAAGTAATGGTCCACGTAGCAATAATGAACAGCAAGTTAATGATTTTATATTTGTTGGCAGAGAGGAATTAGATCTAAGCAGTGAAAGCAATATTAACTACTACTTCAACAATAACGATAAATTTGATATTATTATTAACTGTGCAGCTTATACAGCAGTAGACAAGGCAGAAGAAGAGCCAGACCTTGCTAATCAGATTAATCACTTAGCGGTTAAACAACTAGCTCAGATTGCTAAAAACCAGCAGGCCAAATTAATACACATCTCTACCG
>Ga0209992_10002461_pt1 | contig 16894 bp, 14 predicted proteins | sample 2SBtaG_2_FD_182564 | JGI IMG/M metagenome (GOLD analysis project Ga0209992, IMG submission 182564) | Deep subsurface microbial communities from Kolumbo volcano to uncover new lineages of life (NeLLi) - 2SBTROV12_ACTIVE470 metaG (SPAdes)... | ecosystem: Environmental > Aquatic > Marine >... | reverse complement strand
GAATAGCTCGTGCTGGTCCACATCCCAGCGACGGAAAACGTGTTTGCTCATGCCTCATATATCGGTGTCTCATGCCCGCCTCTGAGCTGTCTGGGACACCCAGCATCAGCCAAATGCGGGCCCGGGGTCCGTCGATTACTCCGACAGGCTGCTAGCTCGGTCGAGCCGCCAGGGCCGTCAGCCGATCGCTGAGTTCGGGCTTGGGCAGTCCTCCCACGAGCCGTTCCACCTCGACGCCGTTGTCGAAGAGGATCAGCGTGGGGATGGACGCCACGCCGAGCCGTTCGGCGATCTCACCGTGGGCGTCGATGTCCAGCTTGGCCACGGCGACCTGTCCGGCGAACTCGTCGGCGAGGGCGTCGATGGCCGGCGCGATGGCTCGACAGGGCGGGCACCAGCTGGCCCAGAAGTCCACCAGGATCGGTCCTGCCCCTGGGGCGGTGAGGGTGTCGAACAGTGGAGCGGTGAGGTGCACCGCGCCGGATGAGGTGCTCATGATCAGTGCCTTCGATGGGTGGGAGTCCGTGGTGGGTTGAGGGCCGCGGGGTCACGCCTCGGCGCCGGGGCCAGACGTTTGGTCCAGCTCTGCGGCGGTGAAGCGCGGGGTGATGTGCTGGGGGCAGTTCCAGTCGAAGGCCTCGACGGTGAAGACGAAGAGCCGTTCGATGCGGGCTCGGTAGTTCGGGTCTTCGACCTGTCGAGCCAGCTCCGGTTCGTCAGCGGGCAGCACCACCCGAGCCCGGGCCATGACTTTCAGTCGTCGCCGCCCCGGGTAGTCCATGAAGAAGAGGGACACGCGGTCGTCGTGGTCCAGGTTGCCCGTGGACACGAGCTGCAGGTTGCCGCGAAAATCCGCGAAGGCGAGGGTGCGCTGGTCGATGACCTTCACGAATCCCTGGGGACCGCCTCGGTGCTGCAGGTAGGGCCAGCCGCTCTCGGAGTTGCTGGCCATGTAGAACGAATCCCGGGCGGCGATGAACTCGGCGACCCCAGCGTCGAGGTGCACATCGTCGATGGCGACGTGCTCCATGCGGCTCGCCGGCCCCCGGACTCCCCCACGTTCTTGTGCGGCGACCACGGTGGGCGTGAAGACGATCTCGGTGTAGCGACGGGACATGGTGTTCTCCGATCGGAGCGCTCCGTCACACAAGACGAAGCCACGGCAGGGTGAGCGAGGGGAGAGCGGGGGCGCACGCGGGCAAGGGCGCGGGCGGCCGCGAGCTGCGGGGAGCGAAGGGCGCCGAGACGCCCCCCGCTCCCGGAGGCGGTCAGTCGTCCGATCCGAGCAGGGCGACCTCGGGCCAGTCGATGTCGATCTGACCGATCTTGCCCAGGGTGTTGGTCAGCGTGTTCAACCCGATGTGAGTGATGATCTCGGCGATCTCGCCATCGCTGAAGCCTGCAGTGCGCAAGGCATCGAGTTCAGCAGTGGTCACGTCGCCCTTGTTGTCGAGGACGGCCATGGTGAAGCCCACCGCAGCGGCGGCCTTTGGGTCGCTGGACCCACCGCGACGAGCGGCCGTGATCTCGCTCTCGTCCAGGCCAGCCTTGCTGGCCAGCTCAGTGTGGGCCGACACGCAGTACTGGCAGCCGTTGGTCTCGGCGGTCACCAGGGCGATGCGCTCACCGATCTGACGATCGAGAGTGCCCTGGTGCAGCTTGCTGTTGAGCGCGAGGAAAGCCTCGAGGGCGGCGGGAGAAGGGGCCAAGGCCCGCAAGAAGTTGGGCACGCCGCCCATCTGCTGCTGCACGCCGTCGAGGACGGCCTTGATCGGGCCGGTGGCGGTGGCGGGGTCAACCAGGGTCAGGCGGGACAGTGTGGCGGTCATCGTTTGGTCTCCGAGAGGTGGTGAGCCGCGGCTTGCGACTCTGGCGGAGACCATTGCGAACACCGTGCCAAACACAGGGATCACGTCGTAAACAACTAGCCCTTCATGACTTAACCAACTACGTGCCAGACCACCAGACGCACGACATCTCGTCACTGGCGATATGACGTCACGCCTGTCGCGAAATGTCGTCGTTCTGAGAAACGCCAGCAGGCCGCAGCGAGAGCGCACCGAAGTGAACAATCCTCGCTGCGACCGCCAGCCCGGGCCGCACACCGTGAACTCGCGAAAGTGCCTTCAGTGCGGACCGGCCGTCGGGGAGCTCTCTCCCGTCAGTTTCAGAGGCCGAGGATCACAGCCAGCGCGTTGCTGAACTCATACACGCCGCCATTGGGAACGACAGATTGGACGAACAGCGTGAGGGGAGCCCCCCCGCCACCGGGCACGGACAGGGACGCCTGACCGCTTCCATCCGTGGACAAGCCTTCGATCACCATCAGGTAGGGGAAGGGCACCAGGAAGCCGCCCTTGATCAAGGTCGGGTTGTTGGTATCGCCAACGAACAAGAACACAGGCGCCGACGGCGCCGCACCGCTCAGCTCGTAGGTTCCCGTCGAGCCTGGCGAGGTGATGTCGCCACACAGACTGGCCACGATGCTGCCCGGCCCGCCGAAGCCCAGATCTTGCTGGCAGCCGTCGGCGATCACACTCACCGACATGTAGTCGTGGAAGTTCTCCTGGCCCGAGCGATCGGAGTAGACCATCACCGTGATCACACCGTCGAGGCCCACGTAGCGACCGAAGTCTGACCTGATGTGACCGATGAGCAGGTCGTCCCGGTTGCCAGCGTAGTTGGCCATGTAGGCGTTCTCGCCCACGTCGCCCGCGCCGTCACTCCAGTTGCCCGCCACGTCATCCCAGACGTAGACCTCCTGCTGTTGGCACACGTCGCCATAGCCTTCCCACAGGATCTCGATGTCGCGGATCGAGCCCACGGGTTCGTTCAAGGTGAAGTCGAAGACGTGGGTCGACTCTCGGGTGCTGGTGGGCTTGTTGGCGATGTAACGGTTGGCGTCTGCATCGCCCGCCGTGGCGTCCGACAGAGCCAGGGCAGCGTAGGCGCCAGGCACCAGAGCGTCGATGGCTGTCGTCACCGGGTAGCGCACGCCGTCGAGCGAGGCCCAGTTGGGGCTGTCGAATCCCCAAGCCCACTTGTCGACTCCCGCACCGGTGCTGAAGTCGTAGGTCGTGCGCGCGTCAGGGCAAATCTCGAAGGCCGTCTCGCTCACAGCCACCACGGCGTTGAGGTCGACGTCGGCGGCGGTCGCCGAGACGACCACATCGGCCTCTGTCTCCGCAGGTACGGTCCAGTCGAAGAAGCCGTCGTTCGGCTCTGCCAGTGCGATCACGTGGGGGAAGGTGGCCCCACCATCTGTCGAGTAGCGCAGGTCGACCGAGGTCACGGCCACGTCGTCCGTCGCCACCCAGGCCAGCTCAGTGGTCTGCCCTGTGGCCAGCAGCTCGCCGCCATCAGGGGCGATCACGTGGGCCGCGGGCACGGCGTTGGTGTAGCGGGGTTTCTGCATGACGATGCAATGAATCGCCCCCGCCGCCGGGATGATCGAGTAGCAGTTGATGGGCACGATCTCCACCCCCACGCCGGCCGAGGCTTGCCAGGCGGCCAGGGCCACCGCGTCGTCGTCGAGGTAGTCAGGGTTGCCCTCGCCATAGGTCGGAATGAAGATGCGATCATTGACCCGATACGCGTTGGTGTAGGTGTAGTGAGTGTTGCCCTGGTTCCAGGCCGGGACCCGGGTGACCGTGAAGCCCAGCGACTGCATGTAGAGCACCGCGTTGTTGGTGATCTCGATGGCGGTGGCGTTCGAGCCTGGCAAGAACTGGGAGATGATCACGTCGTCCTCATCGACCAGGTACATCCACATGTCGATGTGGCCCGTGCCATCTACGCTGCCGGGCAAGCGGGGCATGATGTGCAGCGTGTCGATGCCCTGGTAGGAGTTGTAGAGCTCTTCAAGGTAGGCCGTGCCGAAGCCCGGGTTGTCCTGGTTGATCAACGAGGTGATGAAGCCCTGGCGATCTGGGCCCGGCTGAAAGTTGCCCCCCGAGTAGTACAGGCCCATGGGGTAGGCCGGCATGGTGTAGAAGTCCTCAGCCAAGCGCGTGGGGATGAAGTTGTCCTTGGGACGGCTCGGGTAGTAGTGGCTGTCGGCGATGGTCAACGCGCCCGACTGCCAGACGAAGTGCGGGCCGTAGTCGCGCAGCCAGATCGAGTCGGTGCCCTTGACGGTGAAGACGACCTTGGTCATGTCTGCGCCGGCGACGATGAACTGGCTCGTCGCCGTGGCCTGCTGGGTCGCACCGCCCACCACCACATAGGCGATCTCATCATCGGCGGGGTCGCCGGTGAGCGCCGCCACGCAGTCGACCACCACAGAGGCCCAACTGCTCGAGCTGTATCTGAAGATCACTCCGTCGCAAGGGCTGTACTCGGGCGGCGAGGCGATGAGCCCTGAAGTGGGCGCCATGCCGTACTGCGAGAACTTCACCGCCATGGGTGTGAGCGACTGGTTCGGATCGTCAGCCGGTGTGCCCCCTTCGCGCCAGCGGGGCAGGGGACCGTCGATGTCTTCGTCCCAGGTGGTGATGTCATCCCCTTGCCAGAAGTCCTGGGCTGACGCGGAGGTCGCGAGGACAGACCAGAAGAGCAGGGCGAGACAACTGCAGCACAAAAGGGAACGCAACATGTGCGGATCTCCCGTGAATGAAGGGGCGTGAGCAAGCACCGCTGCGACGCGCCCCGCCATCGCGGCGCGCATCAGCGGATCTGCGAGTCAGGTTACATTGCCCCAGGGGATTTAGCACCCCGCTATTCATATTCTGCGCATATGCACTGCGCGTATGGGGGAGCCACCTACCCCCGTCGGGGCAGCCCCTCGGCGTCCATGCACAGATCTCGCCTTTGCCGTCTGGGGTACTTACGGGCTCATCGAGCCCCCTTCAGGTCGCTCTGGGCCGTTCTCTGCTGTTCTGGGCCGCCAAGGCCCCCATCTGCATCCGAGGGCCGCCCATGGGCCGCCAGGCTCGGGTTCTTGAGCCTCGGGTTATCGCTCGGTGACCAACTGCATGAGCCGCGCCATGGCTGCCACGTCGAAGTCGAGGCCAAAGTTCCACTGCGTCCCCTTGCCCCCCGCCCAGACGATCAGCGAGACGGGCTCGGCACCCTTGAGTCGGTCAAGGGGTGGCAGGTTCAACTCAGGCGATTCGCTCATCAGGCTGAACATGGACACCATCAAGCTGGTGTAGTTCAGATGCATGGCCATCCGCGTGTGGGCGCCGTCAACCCGTTGCAAAGCGAACGCGATCTGCTCGGGAGCCTGGCCGCTGGCAGGTGGCCGGCTGGCAGCGACTCCTGCCGGTTCTTGCCCCCCCATGACCATGGTCACCCGGTCGGCGCTCGCCCGCGTGCTGAAGCGCATCACTCCGTCGCCGCCGTAGACCTTGCGCACCATCTCCTGTGTCGCAGCGTTCGCCCGGGTGTCCGGTAGCCCTAACCGATCAAGCGAAGCGTTCATGTCCACCGATGTCTCGGAAATCGTCCAACCGTCCTCGGTGGTAGAGGTGGCCTGGGTCCCTTGCCCCCCGCCCAGCTGGTAGCCCATGACCATCACCTGGGACATCAACTCGACCATGCCGTTGGGGTCCTCGGCTTCGAACTGGTAAGCGAACTCCATGCCGTACTCGGAAAAGTCCATCTCTCCCACGGACACGAAGCCGCAGCGGGCACCCAAGACCTGCATCGTCGCCAAGTACTCCATGAGGTCGTCTTCGGAAGCTTGGGGCCAGATGCCAGACGTGTCGAGCATCCAATCAGACAAGACCTTGGCGTACGCGCCGGCGTCCATGGCCGTCACGATCTGCATGGGCGCCCCAGCATCGAGCCAACTCACCATCTCGTCCAGCTTGTCGCAGCTCGCGGGCGGGATATCAGCCAGGGCGCTCCCTTCGCGTACTGAGCACAGGCCGTCCAACGTGAAGTGGCCGTCCGCGAAGGTCAGCCCCGCCTCAACGAGAGGCGTGGCCTCGATGGCGTCGAAGACCAGGCCGGTGTAGGCAGAGATCAGAGCCGCCGAGTCCATGCCACCCATGCCCTCCAAACCACTGGGCTGGCTCGCAGCCACCACGGCCATCATGGCCGTCGCTGCTGAGCGCAGCGGACCCAGGAGTTCGGCGAGATGGGCCCGAGCGGCGACGTGGCCCTCAGGCAGCGAATCGGCCAAAGGCGAGGCCGATCCCCCAGGAGCATAGGACGCATCTTGAGAGACGCCGATGTAGTCGCCGTCAATGTAGAGCGCCGACCCAGGCGCGTAGCTGTTCACCGCGGGGATCTCTGTCACCGGCAGAATGAACACGGGATCGGGCCAGCTGAGCCCTTGCATGGGACGCACGGCCACCAGCAAGGGGCGGGAGTGATCCAGCTGAATCGTCTTGGGCCAGCCCCTCAACTGAGACAGGCGGCCACTGGCCCCCTTGATTCTGCTCTGTGCCGCCTGGGCCAGCGCGGCGATGGCCTGATCGAGCGCGGCGAGCGAGGGCGCGCCCACCACTGCCACCGCGTCCCCGGGCATGAGCCGTTGCATGGCCGCCGGATCGCTGGCCTGCACCGCTGGCGCTGCTGCTAAGGGGGTGGCACTGCAGAGGCAGCTCACGGCGACTGCCGTCGCGAGACCGATGATTCGACCGAGACCCATGGTGCGATCCTCCCTCTGCTGACGAGCCGTGCTGACGGGGGACATCCCCGGCCGTCAGGGTAGCAGCTCTCAGGTGCAGCCAGGGACCCACCGGCGATCAGACCGCGAGGGGTCACCACGCCTCGCGCCCCCTCGTCACGCGGTCTCACCCCGTGGGCGGGTGGCCCTCTTCTTTGAGCCAGAGCAGGCGGCGCACGCCCCGGCTGGCCATGCGATCGAAGAAGAACACGCCCAGTCCCAGGACTCCCGCGCTGAAGCCCAGCAACGTGGCCGTCTGGGGCACGATGATCAGGGCGGCCACGAACTGCACCGCGATGCTGGCGTAGAGCAGTCGGGCCACGAAGTGCCGTGAGCGGGTCTTGATGAAGGCGGCTCCCGCCGGTGCGCCGATGACCACGATGGGCACGCAGACCCACCAGTAGTTCCAGGCTTCCACATCGAGGGACAGGGTGCCCGACTGTCCCTTCCACAGCGCGCCCACCAGGGCGTTGATGCCCATGAGCACCACCGATGTGGGCGTGGCCACGCTCTCGCAGATGCGCAGGCGCAGCACCAGCAGGGCGAACGTCGCGATGTCGAGTCCGCTGCCTGTGATCCCGGAGACCACGCCCCCCACCACGCCGGTGACCACCAGCAGCACACCGTGCCGAGGCAAGAAGTTGGTGATGCCGTAGTGCACCTCCCGCTCCCGATAGCGGTTGATCCAGAAGAGCGCGAAGGCGAAGGAGAGCCAGGCGCTGGTGAAGAGCATCTTGGCGAAGGCCGGGGTCATCAGGGGCGCGATGTACTCCAGGCCGAGGATGATGCCCACGGCTCCCCCCAGGCTCGACCAGATCAGGGCCTGGTAAACCACCCGCGTGCGCAGGGCGAAGATGGTGATGGCGGCGGCGATCATGCCCACCGACTGGATCAGCAGGGAGAAGTCCCGCGCGACTCCAGGCTGGATGCCGAAGCCCAGAGTCATGACCGGGAAGGCCACCGCCCCGCCGCCCTCGCTGGTGGCGCCCGCGATGAACGACCCCGCCATCATGGTCAGGGACATGAACCAGTTGTCGCCGAAGAGACTCCAGCGATCGCCGGAGACCATGCCGAAGAGCCAGGCGCTCCACACGCAGAGCACCACCAGCAACGGCGTCCGTCGAAGGAGAGAGCTGGAGGGAGCGGGCATGGATACAGTTTTCGGCGAGCGCGTCGGGGGAGCTGAAGCCAACCACACAGGCGTCGCCGAAGGGAGCGAAATGCTGGGGAGCCATGAAGCTCCCGCCCCCTCGCAGCCCGTCGTCGGCTGGGCTGGCTGGCGCCCCGACACCCTGACGAAGAGTGAGTGGGTCACTCGTCCACACGCACCACCGTCGCCGAGTCACCTAGAAGCTGCGCCGACAGAGCCAGCTCGTCCGCCGCCTGCAGAAACGCGCTGGCGCCCGGCTCGTCATTGAAGTTCAGCAGCCAGACACGGCTTGTGGGGTCGCCGCCCTCGGCAGAGTCTGTCCGCCGATACCGAGCATCCCCCGCCAACCCGGCGGCGATGGACACGGCCCGGCCCCGAGTCGACACATCGCGGGACAACACCACTCGCAACGCGAACTCGCCCGTGGGCTGCTCGGTGTCCCGTTGCCAGCCCGACGGATTGCCTAGCAGAGCCGCCGTGGGAGCCTGCGCTGCCACCCCCGCCAGATAGCGATCGGCATGGTAGATCTGCGCCGATCCTGTGGGCGGGTGGCGGTAGGCGCGATCGACCTGATCCCAGCCACCGGCGTCGCGCAGTGCGCGCACGAAGCGCAGGCCCGCGCCGTAGTGGAAGACCTTGGCGAAGCGCACCTCGTCGAGCTCGCCGGTGGGCGGGATCACGGCGTGGCGTTCGAAGTCGTAGTCCATGATCTCTGAGACGGCCAGCATGGCCTCGCCTTCGATGAGACCGGCCAGGGCCCGGTCGCCGTCTGCATCGGCGGCGGTCAGGTGCACCGCCGAGAGGTCGAAGTGCTGGTCCTGCAAGGCGTGGACCATCTCGTGAAGCATGGTGCCCTTGGCGAACCTGGCGTTGTCGCTCTGCACCACGACAAGGCGATCGGTGTCTGGTTCATACCAGCCGGCGAGCTTCTCTGCGGCCTCAGACTCGGGCACGAACTCGATCACCAGATCGGTCAGGAAGGGCAGGCCGCGCCAGGTCTCGATGGAGGCCATGACCGCGTCTGCCTCGGCCGCGAAGTCAGGAGCCAGACCCTTGCTGCCCACCACACGCTTGCCGCTCGCGGGCAGGTCGGAGAGCACCGCCCCCGCAGCTTGATCGGCAGACGTCTCAGCCTCTGGGGAGGCCGCCGCGCAGCCCCCGAGCATCACCATCAAGACACTGGCACAGACGCGCATGAAGGACTCCCTGGTTCAGCGAGAGAAGTGAAGCCGAGCACCCTACGGTTCGGGGTGCCGGCGGGCCAGCCAGCCCCCTTCTCGTGGGGCTCCATCGGTCGTCACGACACACCAGGAATCAGTGGCGCCGTCGTGCACAGGGCTATAAACTGACACATCGGTACGAATAGAAAAAGTCACCTCGGGGCCTGACCGACCCCAGCCCGGAGCACCAAGGTGGGCAGTCCTTCGCCCTTGTCCCATGAGCTGGTCGCAGCCGCTGGCCCCGTCCTGGCAGTGGTGGGCGCCTACGGGACGGGCAAGACCGAGATCTCGGTCAACCTGGCCTTGGCCCTGGCCGCCAACGGCTGCACAGCGCCCCCTCCGCAGAGGCCAAGCGATGGCGGTCAGACCGGGGCCGCCCAGACCGCCGCTCGGCCTCAAGTGCAGCTGGCCGACCTCGACCTGGTGAACCCGTACTTCCGCAGCCGCGAGGCGCAGCAGCGACTCGAAACCGCTGGCGTCCGGGTCGTCGTGCCCCCTGGCAACCAGGTCTTCGCCGACCTGCCCATCGTGCTGCCCGAGATCGCCGGCCTGCTGCACCCGCCCCCGGGCGCCCTGACCCTGCTCGACGTGGGCGGGGACGACGTGGGCGCCCGAGCGCTGTCAGCCTTTCAGCCGCGCATGAACACGGCCGCCTGCGAACTCTGGATGGTGATCAACAGCAGGCGCCCCTTCTCAGCAGACGTCCCCGAAGTGCTGGCCATGCGCGCAGCCATCGAGTCGTCGTCCCGGCTGGCTGTCACCGGCCTGATCGCCAACAGCCACCTGGTCGACGAGACCACTGTCGACATCGTGCTGGAAGGCTGGGAGCTGTCCCGCGAAGTCTCCAGTATCACAGGTCTGCCCGTGCGCGCCGTGTCGGTCATGGACGTGCTCGCCGACGACCCTGACCTCGCCGCCATCGACGTCCCCGTGCTGCGCCTGAGCCGGCACATGCTGCCGCCCTGGAGCGTAGCCGACAGCTCGCCGGACCCACCGATCGCGAGCCCTCTCGACACAGGCCGCGGGCAGCGACCACCACTCAACGAACAGCCCGACCACACCCTCAGCGGAGATCACCATGGGTAGGATTGCCATCGAGGAGGTGCGCTGCAAGGGTTGCGGGCTCTGCATCGAGGCCTGCCCCAAGAACCTGATCCAGTACTCGACCGAGCTCAACGAGCGCGGCTACCAGTACGTGACCTTCACCGGCAAACCCGAAGACTGCATCGGCTGCACGCTCTGCGCCGTCAGCTGCCCCGACCAGGGCATCGAGGTCTGGAACGACCGCGAGCGCCAGACCTTTGTGAACACCACCGGGCTCACCGAACGCATGACCCACTACTGTCCGGGCTGCACCCACGGGGTCGCTCACCGGTTGGTGGCCGAGGTGCTGCAAGAGCTGGGCCTGCTGGGGCGCACCGTGGGCATCGCGCCCGTGGGCTGCGCCGTCCTGGCCTACGAGTACTTCGCCTTCGACATGTTCGAAGCCGCTCACGGACGAGCACCGGCCGTGGCCACCGGCGCCAAGCGGGCTCGCCCCGACAGCATCGTCTTCACCTACCAAGGGGACGGCGACCTGGCGGCCATCGGCGGCAACGAGATCTTGCACGCGGCCAACCGGGGCGAGAACATCACGGTGATCTTCGTCAACAACGCCATCTACGGCATGACCGGCGGACAGATGGCTCCCACCACCCTGCCCGGCCAGGTGACGTCGACGTCGCCCTTGGGACGGGACACGGCAGACACGGGCTTCCCCATCAGGGTGTCCGAGCTGCTGTCCTCTCTGGAGACGCCGGCCTACGTGGCCCGGGGTTCGTTGCACGACGCCCGCCACGCGCTGAAAGCCAAGAAGATGATCAAGCGCGCCTTCGAGCTGCAGCGGGACGGCACCTGCTTCTCGTTCGTGGAGCTGCTCAGCACCTGTCCCACGAACTGGGGCTGCTCGCCTGCGGAGTCCACGGACTGGCTCACCGAGAACATGATCCCCCGCTACCCGCTGGGCGTGATCAAGGAACCCCCGGCTGAACAGCCCGCGGTGGGGCCAGCGACGAACGGGAGCGTGCCCTCATGAACGGTGCCACCAATGTGCTCATGGCTGGCTTCGGCGGACAAGGCATGCTGCTCGCGGGCAAGCTCCTGGCCCAGGCCGCCATGAACGAAGGGCTGGCGGTGAGCTGGCTGCCCAGCTACGGCCCGGAGATGCGCGGCGGCACGGCCAACGTGATCGTCTGCCTGTCCCCCCATGACATCGGATCGCCCATCGTCGACCACCCCCTGGCCCTGCTGGCCATGAACAGACCGTCCCTCGACAAGTTCGCGCCGCGGGTAGCGCCAGGAGGGCTGATCGTCGTCAACAAGACGCTCATCGAGGTCGACGCCGAGCGGATCGACTGCACGGTGATCGAGGTGCCTTCCCGAGAGCTGGCCAGCGCCGCAGGGACCGACCGAGCGGCGAACATCGTCATGCTCGGCGCCTACGTCGGGGCCACGGGCGTGCTGCCTGAGCCGGCGGTCGAACAGGCCATCGCCTCCGAACTCAAGGGCAAGAAGCAGCAGTGGATCCCTGCCAATCTCGCCGCCTTCGCTGCGGGCTTGGCCCTGGGGCGGGAGGCAGCCGCCACACCGGTGAGCGCAGCGAGCAGCGACAACAACGGGAGCAGTGAGTCATGACCAAGGTGCTCATGAAGGGCAACGAGGCTCTCAGCGAGGCGGCCATTCGCGCGGGCTGCGTGCATTTCTTCGGCTATCCCATCACGCCCCAGACCGAGGTGCCCGAGTACCTGGTCAAGCGTCTCCCTGAAGTGGGCGGCGTGTTCGTGCAGGCCGAGAGCGAGATCGCGTCGATCCACATGGTCTATGGCGCGGCTGGCATGGGCATCAAGTGCCTCACCTCCAGCAGCTCGCCGGGCATCAGCTTGATGGCCGAGGGCATCAGCTACATCGCCGCCTGCGAGCTGCCCTGCGTGATCATCAACATCATGCGGGCGGGCCCGGGGCTCGGCGGCATCCTGCCGGCGCAGAGTGACTACTTCCAGGCCACCAAGGGCCACGGCCACGGCGATTATCAGCTCATCGTGCTGGCGCCCAGCTCGGTGCAGGAAGCGGTGGACCACATGCTGCTGGCCTTCGAGCTGGCCGAGCGCTGGCGCAACCCGGTGATGATCTGCGCCGACGGCATGATCGGCCAGATGATGGAGCCCGTGGAGTTTCCCGTGGCCGGCCGAGGTGAACCCATGGCCGAGAACGACTGGTCTCTGGGTGGCAATGAGGGCCGGGAGCGGCGCATCGTGAACTCGCTGCACCTCTCCCCCGAAGATCTCAACGACCACAACATCGCGCTCAAGGCCAAATACGACAAGATCGCCGAAGAGGAGGTGCGCCACGAGGTCTACGGCGCGGGGGACGACGCAGAGGTGCTGGTGGTGGCTTTCGGCACGGTGGCCCGCATCGTCAAGTCGGTGGTCGATGACCTGGCTGATGAAGGCCTGAAGGTGAAGCTGTTCCGGCCCGTCACCCTGCGGCCCTTCCCCTACGACGCGCTGCGAGGGGCCGCCGAGGCCCTGCCGCCGAGCGGCCGCGTGCTCACCGTGGAGATGAGCATGGGACAGATGGTCGAAGACGTACAGCTGGCCGTTCTGGGTCGACGGCCGGTTGAGTTTCAGGGCTGCGCCGGAGGCATCGTCCCCTCTCCCAAGGAGCTGGCGAGACGCTTGCGTTCGATGGTCATCGGCGCCGCAGCAGAGGAACCCATCGCAGCAAACTCGAGGAGCTGAGCATGGAGAAGCCCGCAGACAACAAGCGTATTCACTGTCGCCGCACGGGGCAGGACTACGAGGTCGACGTGCACGAGCGCTGCCCCTACTGCTGGGGCGCGACCGAATCCGTCGAGAGCGGCGACCACCACAACTTCTGCGACTTCAAGCCCGGAGAGGACCCGATCCACTTTGGATTCCCCGAGGACGGCAACCGCCTCGAGCGGAGCTGAGCTCAACAGTCGGTGTGCTCGCAGGACGTGGCGCTGGTGATGCCCTCTACCGAGCAGGAACCTGTCAGGTTGTAGGTGTACTGGACGGGTTCGTTGCCCCACTTCGCCATGCGATCCACTGTGCAGGTGCGTTGGCACCTCGTGTAGCAGAAGAAGCCCTGGGCACAGTTGCCCTTCAGCGCGGTGACGGTGCTGCAGATCTTGCCCTTGATCTCACCGGAGGCCGTCAACTCGAAGCCGGACCCGAACCAGCTGAACTTCCACTTGGCGCTGATGCCACCCTTGAACTCGGTGCACTTCTCCTTGGAAACCTCGGCCCCGCAGGGCGCGCAAACGACCCCGTCCATGAGCACGTAGTTCGGCGTGCACTTCGGGGCGCCGCAGTTGTAGCCTCCTGAGATGCCAGGTGTGCACGAGTCCGTGTCGCAGCTCGGCGCGCCCGGCTCGCAACTCCCTGCGGTGGTGGCCGGAAAGATGATCGGCCCGGGCAGTCCCGGCGCAGCGCTGGCTGGCGCGGGATCGGGATTGGCCACGAGCACCAGGTTGTCGCCTGGGCGCAGGAAGCCCGAGATCGTGACCCAGAGCGTGTCGTCGTCCACGTCAACAAGAGAGACGGACAGGCCGTTGCCGCCGGGGTGACTGCCTGTGTACACGGTCTGGACCACAGGGCCTGAATCGGCGTAGACATAGCCGTCCCGCTCGATGGCGAAGCCGACAGGGTCGCTCGTCAGGTCGACCTCTTGGGCCACCCGGATGAGCAGGCCATGGAGCCAGTCGTCGGTGTGTCCCCCACCCTTGAACGCCGAGTAGTTTGAGATGACCTCGGAGGTCACGAGTTCGGCCACGCCAGCTTCGAAGAGGTACTGGGGGCTGAGCGACGCCGGATAGGCGAACCACCCTGACTCGCCGTCGTTGTGGGGTAGCACACTGCTGTCAAAGCTCAGACGTCGTGCGGTGGGCTGGTGGTAGTACAGCCGAAGACCGTCGAGAGACTCGCCGGGGGCCATGGGGTGATAGGTGAACTGCTGACCGATGGTCGTGGCGTTGTAGGCGCCGTCCAGCGTCGTGGTCAGCGACTCTTCGAGGCGCACCTCGATGTCATCGTTGAGCACCAGCGAGAGCGAGTCGGTCTCGCCTCGGGCGTCGCCAGTCAAGCCATAGGTCAACCCGGCCTGACTCACCAGCATCAGAGGAAAGGCCACACCGTCGCCGCTGTCGTCCCGCACGCCGAAGCTCACCTCGCCGATCTTGGGCGCGAGCACGGGTGGGGTGGCCAACGTTGCAGGAGACAGGCCCCCTGTTGTCATGGGCGCAACGCTTGGCCCCAACGTCTGTCCCTGAAGTGTGAACGACAAGGCGGCGAGTGCGAGGCAGGCGCTGAACAAGGGACGGAGTCTGAGCCGGAGCATGAAAATCCTCAATTCACGGGGGTGGATAAGCTGTCTTCCGCGCCTGACACCGACCGCCTCGCAATATGGCAAGAACTGATAAGGTCACGGCTCATGCCACTGAGGATGGAGATCGCCATGCCAGCCATGCGTTGCCTTGCCGCTGCCTTGCTCACGTCAGCCTGCTGGATCCACGGCGCCGCAGCGGGCACGGTCTGGACGGTCCCCGGCATGGCCCCGAACCTTCAGCTGGCCGTGAACGTGGCCTCACCAGGTGACGTGATCCTGGTGGCTCCAGGCACCTACACCGAGGTGGTCCAGGTCGACGGCAAGGGGATCGCCATCGTCGCCGACGGCAACCCGGCACTGACCGCGAGCTTGGCCACACTCGAAGTGCGCAACATCCCCGCGGGCCAGACCTTCTTGCTGGACGGTTTCCTTCTCGACCTTCCCGACGTCTTTCTCGGGCCCGACATTCCGTTCGTGGCCGAGGACAACCTCGGCTCCCTGAGACTCCAAGACTGCACTTTTCGCGGAGACCCTGGCTACCAGGGACAGGGCCAACTCGGAGCCTGGCCTGGCACCGTGGCCGCGCAAGTCCGGGACTCAGCCAGCGTGACCTTTCATCACTGCACCTTCGAAGGAGGCGACGGAGCCAGCCTGTTCGACGAGGACATCGACTTTACCGCGACGGACGGCGGGCACGGACTGCAGGTGATCTCGTCCACCGTGGATCTCCATGACAGCTTCGCCAGGGGCGGCGTCGCCGGGAGTTTCTATGACACCGTGGGCTCGACAGGCAGGTCAGGCGGCTCTGCCGTCCATGCCTCGGGCACCAGCGTGGTTCAGGTCCACGGCAGCACACTCATTGGTGGCCACGGTGGCGCCGCCGACTGCGACTTCTTCGGCTGTGGAGATGGCGGTCCCGGGGGCAGCGGAGTGCTGCTGGCCGGGACCTCTCACGGCTCGGTTCGTGACAACACATACCAGCCCGGGACGGGCGGCCCGGCCGGGGGCTTCGGCGCTCTGGACGGCAGCGATGGCCAGGCTGTCCTCGTCAGCACACCCGGCGGAACCCTGGCCGAGTTCAGCGCGACGTACCGAGGGTTTGACGTGCCCTCCCCCGTCCGTGAGGGAGCCGCAGCCGTGCTCACCTTCACAGGCGAACCCGGCGACTCGCTGCTGCTGTTCGGCTCCCTGGCGTCGAACCACATCGCACTGCCTGGCCACCAGGGCAGCTTTCTCGTGGGCTTCCCACTGCTGCTCAGCGGCATCACCCTGGGGAGCATCCCCGCCGCCGGCACGATGCAGCTGCTGGTGCCGATCACAGATCTCGGTGCGGGCATCGAAGCTCTGCCCCTCTCGCTCCAGCCTGCCTTCGTTGACATGAACGGTGCCTGGCTGGGTCCCGTAGAAATGCCCGTGCTGCTGGACGGATCACTCTAGCCTGCCCAAGACAGCGCACAGGCGGCCTTCGCACTTGTTGCAGGCACCGCCCACACGAGCGCTGAGAGCGAGGTGGCGCTACGGCGCGGTGACCACCACCGCGTTGGTCAGGCTGGCGCCCGCATTGGCGGTTGCATCGACCACGCCGTACTGGCACCAGACCTCGGTGCCGGGGACCACGCCCGGGGGCCAGTTGAAGATCAACGTGACCAAGCCGCCCGGCTGCTAGCGGGCCAGCTCCGCCTGCGCCGCTTGGACCAACTCGACCAGCACAGCAGAGAGCGGGCGCCCCACCCTGCGGCCGTCGTCCGTGTTGAGCTGAATGGCAGCGGCCAGCCCGCTCTCGGGAAAGTAGCCCATGCTCGAGAGGTAGCCCGGCATGAACCCGTCGTGCCCCAGGAGCCGCCCCGCCTCCGTGTCGCGCACCATGACGCAGAGTCCGTACTCCACACCTGGCCCCAGGGGCCGCGCGCTCACCGTGTCGAGCATGGCAGGCAAGTCGTCGCCCTCGACAGCCTCGCCGCTGTAGAGAATGCCCGCCCAACGCGCCAGGTCAGCGGGTGTGCTCGCCCAGCCTCCCCCACACCACTCGAACTGCACGTTGTAGACGAAACGGCCTGCATCCAACGTACGCTCGGGGACGCCCAAGCCCCCACCCATGAACACATGACCTTGCACCACGCCCGGCACATCCACGCTGTCAGACGGCACCGTGTCCTTGAGCCCGTGAGGCTCGATCAACCACTCCTGAGCAAGCTCGTAGAACGGTCGGCCCGTGACCTGCTCGATGGCCATGCCCACCAACAGGTAGTTGCTGTCCGAGTAGGCGAAGTCGGCGCCCGGGGCGAACAGCGGCTCCGCGTCGAACAGGTACGCGAAACGTTCGCGGTCGGTCCACACCTGCTGAGGCTCAGCGTTGATCTGTGCTGCGAAGGCCGGGTCGAACACGTAGCGGGGGATACCGCTGGTATGAGTCATGAGCTGGCGCAAGGTGGCCGCCCGCGCGTTGGGGACGCGGCTCAACCACTCAGGCCCTGCCGTGGCGAATGGCCGCTCGTCGAGAGCCAGAAGACCGTCGGCAAGAGG
>Ga0209992_10002460_pt1 | contig 16898 bp, 17 predicted proteins | sample 2SBtaG_2_FD_182564 | JGI IMG/M metagenome (GOLD analysis project Ga0209992, IMG submission 182564) | Deep subsurface microbial communities from Kolumbo volcano to uncover new lineages of life (NeLLi) - 2SBTROV12_ACTIVE470 metaG (SPAdes)... | ecosystem: Environmental > Aquatic > Marine >... | reverse complement strand
AGTGGCTGGAATGGATTGGATGGAGACCTTTCAAGAGTTTATATCAACTGGAACGGATTCCTTTTCCAGCAGTTGCCAATTGGTGAAACTTTTATTAGAAATACAGACAATACATTGACCGGAACTGAGGAAATCAAGACATTTACTGTTACAACTGATGGTTATGTTGGAAATCTTCAGATACCAACAAGACATGCTCAGTCTGGAAATATACTTTCCAACGGAGCTTCTGCTGGTGCAAACAATGATACCCAAAATGATTTCCATGCAGCTGCTTTTGGAGAATGGGACGGATGGACAATTATAGATTCTGAAGACCAAAGGCCGGATTCAACTGTTATGGAGAGTTCTGATTTTGATGATAACAACCAGGTCTTTGGACAGTATTCATTATTCTTTGACTCCAGTCCTCCAAACAATCCTCAACATACAGTTATGTTTAACAGGTTTGTTCATACTTCAGATGATGCTGCTATAAGTGGCTCTTTCGGAGGTTGGTTCAATATGAATTACGAGGATCAACTTGTTGGAACCTCACAAGCAGGTTCTAATATTTCCGTTCTTGATTCATTTGGATTTGGTTTAGCTATTGACTCTGCTGCTTGTAGTCCAAGTGCCATTGAGGGTGTTTGTAGGAATGTTACAACTCTTGAAACAGGACTTTATCCAAGTTTGGCAGATGTTTCAAAGACGTCAAATCCTGCTTCTCCTGATATGTTTGTTGCGTTCAGCTCCACTAACAAAACATTGACAAAGAAAACAACAGATAGGGGTAGAAGTTGGGAGAATGTTTCTGCTGTGAATAATAGCGGAACAGCTGCATCTCCGCTTTACTTGAGAGTCAGTGCTGATATTTCTGATGACATACTTGCTGTCGCTTGGGCAGACACTAGTGTAAATTCAACTGAGAGGGTTACTTTAGGATGTACTGACAACATGAACCCAACTTGGCAACTTAATGATTATTCAATTGGGGATCCGATACAGTCACCTAATGTTCAGCATAGTCCAGCTATTGAGATTTTTGGAGATATCATTTTTACACTTTGGTCTGACAACAGGAGAGGTGGCCAGAGCAGTGAAGAGGTTTTCTTTAGGATATTTGATGGGACTGACTCAATAAATAATCCGACTTCTTGTTATCAGTAGTTTTGAGAGGGGCAACAAGGAATGCAGAAAGTGCATTCCTTGTTTGTCCTATTTAATCTATTTCTTTTTTCTTTGAGGGTCTTTTTAAGAGTGTCTTTACAACATCTTTAACTGTCTTCTTTTTGTAGATAACATCATTTATAGCACAAGCCAGGGGAACGTCTATATTTTTTTCATTTGAAAGATTTATAAGTCCATTCAAGGTTCTTATCCCTTCACTTTCTCCTGTTAGGTTCTTAAGAGAATCTTCAAGAGAAATGCCTTTTGCAATTTGGTTTCCAAGTTGCCAATTCTTGCTGTCGCTTCCTGTTGCTGTAAGTATAAGATCGCCTAGCCCAGCCAAACCCCAAAGAGTTTTTTTGTCTGTTTCAAAATAATCAAAAACTCTTGAAGTTTCAACCAGTGCTCTTGAAATCATTGCAGCTCTTGCATTCTTTCCAAGATTGGCACCATCAACCATCCCAGAGCCTATAGCATATACATTCTTAAGAACACCCCCAAGGCTCACACCCAAGATATCGTCAGAGTAATAAGTTCTCAAAGAGCTGTTTTTTAAAACTTCTTCGATCTTTTTTGGCCTCTTTTCTCCGGCAATCACTGTTGCTGCTGGAAGTCCATGAATTATTTCGGTAGCAAAATTCGGTCCTGAGAGTACATAAATATTATTTTTCAAATTTTCATTTAACCAGTTTCCTATAGGGTTGAATCCTTTTGGAGCCAAACCTTTTGACAAAACAAGAATATCAACACCTGAATAGTGTCTTAAGAAATCTTCGGTAATCCACTCTTTTGTAAATTTTGTTGGAACTGACCAAACTAAAAAATCAGGAATTTCTGAAATTTCATTTTTGTTTATTGCTGTAATTTTATTATTTAATTTTTTCCCCTCGAACAACGGGTGAATTTTTTCTTGATTGAATTTTTTTTCATCTTCATGGTCTGTTGTCAATATCGTGACTTTAGCATTTTGACTTGCAAGAAGATTTGAAAATGAAATTCCCCAAGAACCGAACCCAGCTACATGAATCTTCATTTGATTTTACTTTCAGTTCCTTTTTTCAATCTTGTTAAATTTTCTCTATGCAAAAACACAACCAAAATGATTATAGGTAATGTTTGAAGCAAAATGTGAGGTATATTTTCATCAAGATTAATAAAGTAATTTCCACTTTTATGAATAATTTTTAAGTTATTTTTTAAATAAAGGTATGAGCTTAATGGAAGCAAGCATGTTGAAATGATAGATCCAAGTGAAACAAATTTGGATTTTTTTATGGTTATTAAATAAAAAGAAAGACAAATTAGCATGTATTCAAAATTAAAAAATATAAATGAACCAAATGTTGTAGCAACACCTTTCCCACCTTTCCAATTCATAAAGGGAGAAAAAGCATGTCCTAAAACTGCAAAAAGAGGAAGTAGGCATATTGCAATATTTATATTGTTTTCATTTTGAAATCCAGATGAAAGCATGTTGTAAGAAATCAAAACTCCAAGGTATCCTTTTAGCATGTCAAGTAAAAGTGTCATATAGCCATACTTTGAGCCAAATGTTCTTCCAACATTTGTTGATCCAATGTTTTTGGAGCCATGCTTTCTTATATCTTTTTTGAATAATATTTTCACCAAAATATATCCTGAAGGTATTGACCCAAAAATAAAAGGTATCAGAAAAAAGGTCCAAAAAGTCGAAAGGAAGTTTTCCATTGTGTTTAATATTAATTTAAATCTTCTAGAATTTGTTATTAGATGTTTAGTAAAGTTAAAAAAATAATCAAAGATTCGAATTTAGACTGCATTCTCATCTCAGACCCTGTTCATCTTTCGTGGTTTTCGGGATTTTTAGGATCAACTGGAATTTTGATTATCACTGAAAAAGGATGTGTTTTAGGTGTCGATTTTAGATATCATGAAATAGCTCAAGAATTTAAAAAAGATTATCTTGATGTTTATTGTTGTTCAGAAAAGAATTTACTAAAAAGCACTTTTAGACATCTCTTTGGAAAAGATGAAAAGAGGATTGGGTACCTGTCTTCAAGAAATACTGAAAAGCAAAAATTGTTATTGGATAAAAACACAAACGGAGAACTGGTTCCCATTGATGAAGCTGTTGATTTTGCAAGATCAATAAAAACAGAAGAGGAATTGGAGGGAATTAAAGAAAGTGCGAAATTGAATGCGGCTTTGTTCAACTATATAAAAACAATCATTTATCCAGGACTTTCAGAAAGAGATTTAGCTTCTGAGATTATTAAATATGCAATAAAAAATGGTGCTGAAAAAATGGCTTTTGATCCGATAGTTGCATCTGGACCTTATTCATCGAGGCCCCATGCTTCTTTTACAGACAAGATTCTTCAGCCTGGAGAGCCTTTGACTTTGGATTTGGGAGTTTGTTTGGATGGTTGGATGAGTGACATGACTAGAACATGGCTTGTTCCCGGGAAAAAACCAAAAAAAGAGTTTTTAGAGATATTTGAAATTACGAATAGTGCAAAAAAAGAAGCAGAAGGCATTCTGAAAGAATCGGTTTCTGGACATGAGCTTGATGAAAGTGCAAGGAAGATTATTAGAGATTCTGGATATGGAGAATATTTTGGACATTCTTTAGGGCACGGAGTTGGAAGGGAGGTTCATGAATCTCCAGGATTATTTCAAGGTTCAAAAAACATAATGATGAAAAATATGGTTGTTACTATAGAGCCAGGGATTTATATAAAAAACAAATATGGAGTAAGAATAGAAGATTCTTATATTGTTGGTAAAAATAAATCGAAAAATTTGGGTATAGATGTTGTTTCTGATTTTTTCTAAAATATAATACATCTTCTATGTTGGGGGGAATTCGAAGAAAGTTCATTATTGAGTACAGGAGGCTTTCGGAGCTTCAAGATTTTCAGTTTTCTGGTGTCATACATGAGGAGGATGGGAAGTTGCTCTTTAAGCACAGGGATATTTTTTCAAACATGTCAAAGAAAGAGTTGGAGAAGGGGTCTCTTAAATCTTTAGATGATGTAGTTAGAAAAAAATTTGGTCCTTTGGTTAACAGAACCACGGCAATTGCAAGTGTCGGATCTTTGGATGAGATTTTCAATCAGTATTTGGCAGTAGCTTTACTGAGAGAAAAGAAGAGCAGAATTTCAAACCGTAAGTGATTTTTGACAATCCTTCACCATGGAAAATAAAGGCAATAGAGCCTATTCCAAATCCATCTCCAGAAGAAAGGTTAAAAGCTCTTTCTGCTTCAGGTTACAACCTTTTCAATGTTTCTTCTTCACTTGTGACAATAGATCTTTTGACTGACTCTGGAACAGGTGCAATGAGTCAAGGGCAATGGAGTGCTATTCTTTCCGGAGATGAATCCTATGCAGGAAGCCAGTCTTTTTATTCGCTGAAAAAAAGCGTTAAGGACTTGTTTGGATACAAAGTTGTTATTCCGACACACCAAGGGAGGGCTGCAGAGGATATATTATTTTCAGCATTTGGAAACAAGGGGAAGGGGGTTGTTAGCAATCACCTTTTTGACACCACTACAGCCCATGCTTTGGAAGTTGGAATGAAGGTCTTTTCTTGCCTTGATAAAAAAGATAAAGTTTTTGGCGGTAATTTTGATTTAGCCTTGTTGGAAAAGTATCTCAAAGAAGAAGAGGTTGAGTTGATAGTTGCTACTGTTACTTGTAATAGTGCTGGAGGGCTTCCTGTGAGTTTAAAAAACCTTCGTGCAGTAAAAAAAATCGCTGATTCTCATTCTGTAAAAATTTGGATTGACATGGCTCGTATTGCTGAAAATAGCTATTTCCAATATCTGAATGGAGAAGGAAAAAGCCCGAAAGCATGCGCACTTGAAACATGTTCCTTGAGCGATGGAGGATGGATGAGTTCAAAGAAGGATGGCCTTGTGAATATTGGGGGGTTCATTGCTCTTAAGGATAAAAAAAATAAAGAAAAATATGAACGCTTAGTTGAGTTAGAAATTTTAAAAGAGGGGTTTATCACCTATGGAGGATTAGCAGGAAGAGATATGAATGCTTTGTCTGTGGGCTTGGGAGAAGCGCTTGATGAGAGGTATTTGAAACACAGGATCAATGAAATCAAGTTTCTTCATACTCAACTTGAAGAGGTTGGAGTTCCATGTGTGGACCCTGGAGGGCATGCAGTTTATATTGATGCTGGAAAATGGCTTCCTCATCTAAAAAGCGAAGATTTTCCAGCACAGTCTCTTGCTTTAGCTCTTTATCTTGTAGGAGGCATAAGGACATCTGAAATAGGAAGTTTGTGTGCTGGTAGAGATAATGATGGTAAGCAAATATCTTGTCCCGGAGAGTACTTGCGATTAGCAATTCCTCGAAGAACTTATACAAGTGACCATTTTATGTACATAAAAAGAGCTTTTGAAATTATTTCTAAAAACAAAGACTCTTTACCTAAGTTAAAATTTCAAAAGGAGGCAAAGAAGTTAAGACATTTTCAGTCAATCTTTGAAGATTTTTCATGGACACCGTCAAAGTATCTAAATTTATAAGTTGTAGTTCTTCAGAAGCTTTAACCCTAGCAATGAATCCAGAGTTGATAGCTGAAGAAATGCCCGGAATCAAATCGGTTAATATTTTAAAGAAGGAAAAGATAGATGGTTGTTCCGTGCAGACTGTTTCATGGAAGGGAATTCTTGAAGCAGGGCCAATAAAAAAAGACTTAAATTGGATTGAAGAGGATATTTGGAACCTAGATTCAAAAATTTGTGAATTTTCTCAGATAGAAGGTTCTTTTAAAGTTTATAGAGGTTCTTGGATTTTTGAAGATTCTGATAATGGTTGTGAATCTTCTATGATTCTTGAATATGATGCTGGAGTCCCCTTGGTAGGCCCCCTTATAGACAAACTGATCAAAAAGGTAGTTATTGAAAATTTAGAAGCTCTCTTGAATGCCCTTGCTCAAGTTGCTGAAAAAAATGAAAGAAACTGAAGTAGTCAGATTAATCAAAAAAAAATTTCCATTAACTGGAGATGATTCTTATTGGGAGAAAGGAGGAATTGCAATTTCTGTCGATTCCTCAATACAAGGAAGACATTTTCTTTTAGATAGAAAGAACTGGGTCGAAGAGGGTGTTTGGAATGCTGTTGCAGGTTCTATAACGGATGTAGCTGCTGTTGGATCCAGGCCTGAAATGATATTGACATCTTTTTGTTTTCCTGCTGGGATCAACGATTCAGTTATAAAAAGAGCCTTAGATTCCCTTGAGGAGGTTGCAGATTTTTTTTCACTAAAAGTTGTTGGAGGAGACTTGTCAAGGACATCTAAAGATATTGTTTTTTCCGTTACTGTGGTTGGATTCAATGCTATTGGACCCGGTCTGTCAGGGGCAAAAGATGGGGATTTGATAGGCGTTACGGGGTATCCTGGAAAAAGGCCGTTGGGATGGTATCTTGCAATAAATAAAATTTCAGAAAGGGAGAACCTTGTTGAGGAGGCTTTGAAGCCAAGACCAAATGTAAGTTTCCCATTAAAGATTGCAAAAATTGTTTCTTCAATGACAGACATAACTGATGGTCTGGGATTTGATCTTATGAACATATGTAAGAACTCAAGTGTAAATCCAAATATTTTTAAAGAAATACCGTCTTCTTCCCTTATGAAAAAAGTATTTCTGGATTTAAATTTAAGTAGTGAAAATTTTTATAAACAGGGTGGGGATTATGAGTATCTTTTTACTTTTGACGAAAAACATGAGAGGGAGATAAAGGATATTTCAATAAAGGAGAAATTGCTTTTTTCTGTTATTGGAAAAATTGAGAATGGAACTATTCCAGCATGGTATGGAAAAGGAAGCGAGATAATTTGGCCTTAGTTAGCAAAAGTGTTCAAGAAACTCATGATATAGCAAAGAGTATTTCAAAAAAATTAAAAAGAGGAGATATTGTTTTTTTAGAAGGTGAACTTGGTGTTGGAAAAACAGAAATGGTTAAGGGTTTTGTTAAGTCTTTGGACGGAAGGCCAGAAGACGTCCAATCCCCTACTTATTTATCTGCTTTGAATTATTTAACAAAAAAAGGACCAGTAATCCATATTGACTTTTATAAGTATCAAAAAAATACGAATTTTTTTAAATCTTTTATTTCGGAATTTTTAGAAGAAGATCCGTATTTGATTTTTGTTGAATGGGGAAAAGGCTTGGGTGAAGGGTTTTTGAGGATAAGAATTGAGGAAAAAAATAAAAAAAGATACATCACTGTTTTTCAAAAATGAAAAAAAATAAAACTTGGCTAATTTTAGATCCAACAGGCCCCTTGTCAGGGTTTGCTGTAGCTGAAGGAAAAACTATTGTTGGTTCAAAGGTTTTTAAATCAAATTTTTTATTTGAGAACTTATTGCGGATAAGGTCTTTTTTTCAAAAACTAAACAGGAGTATTGATGACCTGGAAGGAGTTATCCTTGTGAATGGACCAGGGTCCATAATGGGCCTAAGGATAGCATTTTCTTGGTTGAAAGGTTTTTTCCACAATAAAAAATTGAAGTTTAAAACCGTTTCTAGCCTGGATGCTCTTTGGTTTTGTGCTGGAAAAAAAGAGCCTTGCTGGACAATGATTAACTCAATTAGAGATGAAGTTTTTTTTTCATTTAACGGCTCTTCCCCAAGAGTGATAAAAAAATCTGAAATCATTAAGGAGATTTTGAAAAATCCTGGTTTATGTATTGGAGATTTTCCAGATGATGTTTTAAAAACAAAAGGAACAAAGACCCTGCGCATAAAACTTCCTCAATTTGAATCTATCTGGATGTTTTTTGAACTTATTGAAGAGAAAGATATTTTGAAAACAGAACCTTTAATACTGTATTCATTCCCTGGTGCAAATATAGAATAGCAATTATGGATAATCAGATTATTGATCGAATCAGGAACTTGGCATCAAAACTTGCAGAAAGTTTTTTGAAGCCCGGGCTGATTGAAGCTGATGAAAAGGAAATTTTCAGAAAAGAAATTTTTAAAAACTTAGCTTCAAAGGGGATGATGGGCTTAGCCTTTCCACAGGAATTTGCCGGAATGGGCCTTCCTCCATCTGCTTTTTTGGCAGCTGTTCAAGAGTTTTCTTATTTTGATCCAGGTATGGCGGTAACAATATCAGTTCATTCTGGGCTTTGTGGCGGGGTTATTTCAAGGCATGGTTCTGAAGAGATGAAAAAAGAATGGCTTCCCAAAATAGCTAAAGGAGATGTCATAGGGGCATACTCTCTAACCGAAAATCATGCAGGAAGCGATCCTTCTTCAATGAAAACAACTGCAACATGGAAGAATGGGGGCTGGGTCATAGAGGGAGAAAAAATTTGGATAACCTCAGGGTCTGTTGCTGATTTTAGTATCTTGTATGCCAACACCATAAAGGATGGCAGCAATTTAGGGATATCTGCATTCTTGGTTCCTCATGGCTCAAAGGGCTTTTCTTCTGAAAAAATAAATGGAAAATTAGGAATGAGGACAAGTGATTCTTCAGTCATTGTTTTTGAGAATGTTTTTATTCCCGAGTCTATGGTTATAGGGAAAATTGGAAAAGGTTTATCTATCGCATTAGAAGGGCTTGATTATGGGAGACTTGGCATTTCTGCAGTTTCTTTAGGGATTCACAGGGCTTCTTTTGATTCAATGGTCAAATATTCACAAGAAAGAGAGCAGTTTGGAAAACCAATTGCATCTTTTCAGCTTATTCAAGAGATGATTGCGGATGTTGCAACGAATCTTGAAGCAGGGGATTTGCTTTTCAAGAAAGCAATAGAAAAATTAGAAAATGGAGAAAATTTTACGAAAGAAGCTGCAATAGCGAAACTCTTTACAAGCGAGTCTGCAATAAAAGCAGCTGACAGGTGTGTGCAAGTTCATGGGGGTTATGGATACTCAAATGAATTTCCAGCTGAAAGGTTTTATAGGGATTCAAGGGTTTTGACAATTTTTGAAGGAACCAGTGAAATTCACAAGTTGTTAATTGGAAGATTATTAACCGGAATAGACGCTTTTAGAAATTAAGGATTAGAATTAGAGGAATGGTAAAACCAATTGGTGCTTTGAACAAGAGAGCCAGACAGGCTCTTGGAAAAAGAGATTTAAATAGACAACATAGGTCTAAATTAAGATCTGCTTTAAGAAAGGCTCAAGAAGCTATAGATGCAAAATCAGATGATTCTTTTGAAGTTGTAAAGGAAGTTGTTTCTTTAGCTGCTCATTCAGCTTCTAAAGGTGTAATTCACAAAAATAAAGCTTCAAGAATGTCTTCAAGGCTTATGAAAAAGTTAAATGTTGCTGGTTTGGCCAAGACAACAAAGGCCAAGACAACAAAGGCCAAGACAACAAAGGCCAAGACAACAAAGGCCAAGACAACAAAGGCCAAGACAACAAAGGCCAAGACAACAAAGGCCAAGACAACAAAGGCCAAGACAACAAAGGCCAAGACAACAAAGGCCAAATAGGCTATGCCCGACCTTTCAGAGGTTATATCTTTTTGTTCTAGAAAAGGGTTCATAAACCAAAGTAGTGAAATCTATGGAGGCTTGTCAGGATGTTATGACTATGGTCCAAACGGCTCTCAACTTAAAAGAAGAATTGAAAATATATGGTGGAGTGAGAATGTTGAAAATAGCGATAATATAGTTGGTTTTGACTCTTCAATACTCATGAGAAATGAAGCATGGGAGGCAAGTGGTCATGTTTCCGGATTCCATGACCCAATGGTCGATTGTAGAAAGTGTAAATCGAGATACAGGGCAGATCAGGTTGATGTAAATGAAAATTGTCCTGATTGCGGAGAGAAAGATTGGACTGATATTCGTCAATTCAACCTTATGCTTTCTACAAAGATTGGAGCAATGGAAGATTCTTCAAAAAAAGTTTATTTGAGGCCTGAAACTGCACAGGGTATTTTTGTTAACGCTATAAATGTTGCTAGAAACTCAAGGCTAACTGTGCCTTTTGGAATAGCTCAAATTGGAAAATCTTTTAGAAATGAAATAACACCAAGAAATTTTCTTTTTAGGGTTAGAGAGTTTACACAAATGGAATTAGAATTTTTTTGTCATCCTGATGAGGCTTCTGGTCTTTTTGAGGAATGGTGCTCTAAGAGAATGTCTTTTTACAAAGACTCTTTAGGGATTGACAGCAATAATTTACATTTTAGAGATCATGAAAATGATGAATTGGCACATTACGCTGTTTCATGTAGGGATATTGAATATGATTTTCCATTTGGGGTAAAAGAACTTGAAGGCATTGCTAACAGGGGTGATTTTGATTTAAATCAGCATATGAAACATAGTAAAAAAAATCTTACCTTGTCACATCCAGAAAAGGGAAAATTTATTCCAGCAGTTGTTGAATCTTCAGCTGGTGTTGACAGGACGCTATTGGCTGTTATTTGTGACTCTCTTGACACATCTGATTCAAGCCATGTTATCCTCAAGATAGATCCTCGTCTTGCAAATACACAGGTTGCCATTCTTCCTTTGGTTAAAAAGGATGGGATGCCAGAAAAAGCATTTGAAATTGAAAAAAATCTTAAAAAATCCTATAGAAAAAAAGTGGAAATTTCAGGATCAATAGGTAAAAGATATTACAGAGAAGACGAAAATGGAACTCCAATTTGTGTTACTGTTGATGGTGATACTGGATCTGACAATTCTGTTACAGTTAGGTATAGAGACACAGGAAAACAGGATAGGGTGAAAATAGACTCATTGAATGAATTATTGTCGAGGGTCTTTTAAAAGAAAGTAGAATGACAAGTTAGATTTTTTAAAGTTAAAGGAGAAATTAAATGGATACATTAAACAACATACCTGATTATGCTTTGTATATCGGTGTTTTTGCAATTTGCTTTGCTCTAGCTCAAACAAAAAAAGTTAAAGCAGTAAAAGTTGACAACAAGAAAATGGAGGAAATTGCTGGCCATATAAGAGATGGCGCGATGATGTTCTTGAAGAGAGAATACAGTTTACTTATCTGGTTTGTTCTGATTGTTGGAGCGAGTTTGGCATGGATATACAACGGTTTGAATGATGGGGATTGGAAAATTGTTATCCCCTTTGTCTTTGGTGCATTTTGTTCTGCAATAGCTGGGTACATGGGAATGAAGGTCGCAACTGACGCTAATTACAGAACAGCTTATTCTGCACAAAAAGGCCTCAACAATGCACTTTCAGTTGCTTTTGCTGGAGGTTCAGTTATGGGGATGTACGTTGTTGGTATAGCTTTATTTGGAGTTGCAGTTCTTTATGGATGGCTTGAAGGAGTTTATTCAGGGAATTTACAACAAGCTGTAAACATACTAATAGGGTTTTCCCTAGGGGCTTCTTCAATTGCCTTATTTGCAAGAGTTGGAGGTGGAATTTATACGAAAGCTGCTGATGTGGGTGCTGATTTAGTTGGAAAGGTTGAAATGGACATTCCAGAAGATGACCCTAGAAACCCTGCAACTATTGCTGACAATGTTGGAGATAATGTTGGTGATGTTGCTGGTATGGGTGCTGATCTTTTTGAGTCTTATGTAGGTGCAATTATAGGAGCAATGATTCTTGCATTTGGTATTCAGAATTACACCTTAGGTCACATAATGTTGCCATTAGCATTTGCTTCAATTGGTATTATTTGTAGTGTTATTGGAACATTCATGGTCAAAACTAAAGAAGGGGGCAACCCTCAACATGCTCTGGATAAAGGTTCTATAACTGCTGGCATTTTGTTTATTGTTTCTTCTTATTTCTTAACCCACAATTGGATTCCAACAAATGATGGTCAGAATATATTCTGGACGGTTGTTGCTGGACTGGGTGTAGGTATAGTTGTTGGAAAATTAACTGAATACTACACAAGCGATGAGGCGAAACCGGCTCAAGGGATTGCAAAAGACTCTTTGACTGGAAGTGCGACAAACATAATTTCAGGATTGTCTGTTGGGATGGTTAGTACTGCATATCCTGTAATTGCAATATGTGCAGGAATAGTAATAGCTAATTCATTAATGGGTTTGTATGGAATTGCTATAGCTGCTGTTGGCATGCTTGCAACACTTGGAATACAGTTGGCTGTAGATGCTTATGGCCCAATAGCTGACAATGCTGGGGGTATAGCTGAAATGTCCGGTCTTCCAAAGGAAGTTAGAGAAAGGACCGATAAGTTAGACGCTGTCGGAAACACTACTGCTGCTGTCGGAAAAGGTTTTGCTATAGGTTCTGCTGCATTGACAAGTTTGGCATTGTTTGCTGGGTTTATGGCTGCAGCAAAATTGCAAGTTTTAAATGTTGCAAATCCACAAACGTTGGCTGGGATGCTTTTAGGAGGAATGTTGCCATTTTTATTTTCTTCAATGGCTATGACTGCCGTTGGTAAAGCAGCATATGAAATGGTTGAAGAAGTAAGAAGGCAATTTAAAGAAATTCCAGGACTTCTTGAAGGAAAGGCTCAAGCTGATTATGCAAGATGCGTTGACATATCAACACAGGGAGCTTTGAGGCAAATGGTTATGCCAGGACTTCTTGCAATTTTCTCTCCAATCATTGTGGGAAAGATTGGAGGAGCTGAAATGCTAGGAGGGTTGCTTGCTGGCTCATTGACAAGTGGTGTCATGATGGCTATATTTATGGCAAATTCGGGTGGAGCCTGGGACAATGCTAAAAAATATATAGAAAAAGGTTCACATGGAGGAAAAGGTTCACAAGCTCACAAAGCCGCTGTTGTTGGAGACACTGTAGGAGATCCTTTCAAGGACACTGCAGGACCAAGTTTAAACATCTTGTTAAAACTAATGGCAGTCGTGAGCTTAGTCATAGCTCCTTTTATTGGTTGATTTGAGAGGTTTAGTCAGTTCTAGGGAATTAAACAAAGACAATCTAGAGGTTTTATTTTCGGATGCTAAATCTTTAAAAGGTAAAAAAACAAAAAAAACATTGTCTCAGAATTTAGGTTCTTTTGAGTTGGGAACCGTGGCACTGCTTTTTGAAGAGCCTTCAACACGAACCAAGACATCTTTTAACGAGGCTGTCTATACACTTGGAGGAAGGACTGTTTATTTTGACTTTAAGAGCTCTTCCTTGTCAAAAGGGGAAACTTTTGAGGAAACCATTTTCAATTTAAATTCTTTAGAAATTAATGGGATCGTTATGAGAACATCACAAGAAGGCTTGCCTTCTAGATTGAAAAAACTAAATTTAAATATGTGGATAATAAATGCAGGAGATGGAAAAGGAGAGCATCCAACGCAAGCCCTAGGGGATACTTTTTGTTTAATGAACTCAATTGGATTAAACAAAAAAAGAATAACGATAATTGGAGATGTTGAACATAGTAGAGTTGCACATTCCCTGATTAACCTTTGGCCAAGATTAGGTGTTGAGTTATCTTTGTTGCCGACATCAAAATTCAAAACCAGATTAAACACCTTCGAGAGCCTGGAAGAGGCACAAGACAATTCTGATGTCTTGTATGCTTTAAGGCCTCAAAAGGAAAGATGGGATGAAGAAGGTGCCAATGTTATTGATTCTTACTCAAGATTAACAGTCAAATCATTAAATGAAAATCAATACTTAATGGCACCTGGCCCAACAATGCCTGATGTTGATATTTCTTTAGGATTAATTCATCATGAAAGATCTCTTGTCTTTCAGCAGGTTAACTGGGGTATTTATGGAAGAATGGCTATAATGAGACACTTGAGTAATGGTGGAAAATTTGAATAAGGCTTTTTTGGCACTGAATGACGGAACCGTTTATGAAGGTGTTTCAATAGGAAAGCAAGCAACCAGTGTCGGCGAGATTGTCTTTACAACAAACATGACAGGATATCAAGAGGTTCTAACGGATCCTTCATATGCTGGACAGATTGTCACTTTCACATATCCGATGATTGGGAATTATGGTGTTTCTAGTGATTTTGATGAATCAACCTGTGAAGCTGCAAAAGGTTTGATAATCAAAGAGTTTCATGGTTTAGCAACAGAAAAGAGAGAAGGTTTGGATTCTTGGCTAAAAGAAAAAAATATCACAGGGATATCTGAGATAGATACAAGGTCTTTAACTCAAAAAATAAGATCAAAAGGAGTTGTCCCAGGGGGGATTAGTTCAATCCTCAGTAGCAAAGATTTGGTTAAGGTTGTAAAAGATTCTCCAGCAATAGAAAGTTTAGATTTGGTTAGCGGGGTAAGCGTAAAAAATAAAATCACCCATGATGGAGATGGCCCTGTTATTGCTTTATTGGACCTTGGTGTTAAAAAATCAATTATCAAATATTTGCTCCAAGAAGGTTTTAAAGTGGTTCAATATCCCTGTTCAACAACGGCAGAAGAAATCCTAAATGATAATCCTGATGGGGTTGTTGTTAGTCCAGGGCCTGGAGACCCAAAGGCAGTGGGTGGGATTGTTGACACTGTCCGAATTCTTGCAAAAGCAAAACCTTACTTAGGCATATGCCTCGGACACCAGCTACTTGCTTTAGCTTTTGGAGGAGATACATTTAAATTGAAGTTTGGTCACAGAGGAGGCAATCACCCAGTTCTTGATAATTCAACTGGTCGAGCTGTTATCACAACACAGAATCATGGATACTCTGTTGATCCTGCTAGTTTAAAAAATACAGATCTTCATGTAACACATACTGCATTGAATGATAATACTGTAGAAGGTATAGCTCACAAAAGCCTTCCCGTTATGGCTATCCAGTTTCATCCAGAAGCAAGCCCTGGCCCTCTAGATAGTTTAGGTATTTTTTCTAAATTTAAAAAAATATTTAATTAGTTTTTAAATTTAAATCTATCCAATCCTGTAGTTTTTTCATGTTTTTTCCTCTATGAGAAACTTTTTCTTTTTCCAAGATTGGAACTTTTCCAAAAGATTTATTTAAATCTATCCAATCCTGTAGTTTTTTCATGTTTTTTCCTCTATGAGAAACTTTTTCTTTTTCCAAGATTGGAACTTTTCCAAAAGATTTATTTAAATCTTTGCTGAAGAAAATTGGATCATATCCAAAACCTTGATCCCCAGAGGGTTTTTCTAGAATAGAGCCTTCACAAGATGATTCCCAAAAGATTGTTCCATGTTGGTTTGAGATTAATGCAAAAACTGAAACATATCTCGCGGTTCTTTTTTCAACAGGTACGCCTTTTAATTCTTGCAGCATTTTTTTATTGGCGGATTCTTCTGTTCTTCCATATCGTGCAGAATGAACTCCAGGTCTTCCTCCAAGAGCATCAACCTCTATTCCAGCATCTTCAGAGATGATTACAAATGATTTATCAATTTTATTTTTCCAGTAATCTGCCTTTATAAGAGCATTATCTCGAAATGTTTTGCCATTTTCTTCTGGAGTGTCTTTTAACTCAAGGTCTGAAAGGGAAAAGATTTGACAATTTTTAATAGATTTTGAAAATTCTTTAATCTTGCCTTTCGAATGTGTTGCAAAAAGTATTTTCATTAATTTATTTTTCTTTTAATATGAAAATTTTGTCTCCAGTTTCGAATTTGAAATTTGGAGCAGGGTTGATGTATGTTTCTCCTTTTCTTCTAACAGCAAGGACGATACCTTTTTCCTTTTCTCTTATATTGCTCTCCGATATAGTTTTTTGATTAAGGTAATTTGATTCAACTTTAAGTTCATGGATAGGATTTTTTGAACTTGAGTTTGTTATTATTTCTAGAAAGTCATGTTTTTCTGGATTTTTTACCGCCCTGGCTAACCATGGTCCTATAAGTTCAAAAGGAGAAATAACCTTATTCGCTCCTGCTTGCCTCAATCTTGCAACAGCATCTTTTGAGAAAGCTCTAGCAACAATTGAAATTTCAGGCGAAAGATTCCTTGCTGCCAAGGTTAGAAAAACATTATCTGAATCAGATCCAAGGCACGCTATTAAGCCGCTTGCTTTTTCTACCCCTGCTTTTAAAAGGGTGTCATCAATTGTTGCATCCCCAAGAACATATGAATTTTTTTTATTTTGAATTTCAGAAATTTCTTCTTGGTTTTTTTCTATAATTACAAATTTTTTATTTGATTTTTCCAATTCTTCAGCTACCTTTTTCCCCATTCTTCCTAAACCGCAAATAATTACATGTTTAGATGTTTTTTTTATTGTTTGTTCCATTCTTCCTCTCCTGTAAATTTCTCTAAAATGTCCGTCTGAAATTGCCTTTGTTGTTTCTATAACCACCAACGAGAATACCGAAAGTCCACTCATTATCAAGATCATTCCGATTAATTTTCCCGGGTTAGTTTCAGGCCCGGCAACATTTCCTACTGTGCTTATTGTTGTTATCGTTAGATAAAGTGCATCTGCTGTTTCAAGGCCTTCCCATTTTTTAAAAGCTTCAGTTCCGATAACTATTATGAGAAGAAGAGTGGCTAAAAGCCCACTTATTTTTCTTCTATTCATTATTTAAGCCCCTTCTCCCTCCTGCTTCTTTCATGAGGGGTTTCCACCATTCCTGATTATTGATGTACCATCTAACTGTTTCTTGTATTCCTTCAGTAAAATTTATTTCCGGTTTCCACCCTAGGTTTTCTCTTATTTTTTTGTCATTAACTTCATATCTCCAATCATGACCAGGTCTGTCTTTTACAAATTCAATTTTCTCCTCAGTTATATCCATAAATGACAATATGTCTTTGGCTATTTCTATATTTCTTTTTGGATTGTCTGCACCGATGTTGTATATCTCTCCACTCAGGCCTTTTTGCCAAACCGCCTCTATTGCTTTTATGTGGTCATTTACATGAATCCAATCTCTG
>Ga0209992_10002458_pt1 | contig 16901 bp, 12 predicted proteins | sample 2SBtaG_2_FD_182564 | JGI IMG/M metagenome (GOLD analysis project Ga0209992, IMG submission 182564) | Deep subsurface microbial communities from Kolumbo volcano to uncover new lineages of life (NeLLi) - 2SBTROV12_ACTIVE470 metaG (SPAdes)... | ecosystem: Environmental > Aquatic > Marine >... | reverse complement strand
TACGACCTGGCCATCGGGGGCATCCAGCTCCGGGAGCAGCTGGACCTGGTGCCCTCGATGGGCATCTCCTGGAAGCTCGGGGTCGACGGCTGGGGCGTCTCGCTGCTGCTGCTCACCGCGGTGATCATCACCGCCGGGGTCTGGGCCACGTGGACCGAGCAGAAGCGCAGCAAGGAGTTCTACGCCTGGCTGTTGGTCCTGGTGACCGGGGTCTTCGGGGTCTTCGTCAGCCTCGATCTCTTCCTGTTCTTCCTGTTCTACGAGATCGCCGTCCTGCCGATGTACCTGCTCATCGGTATCTGGGGTTCGACCAAGCGGATCGACAGCGACGGGCCCTTCCGCTTCGCCTACGACATGCTCGACGTGGGCGGCAAGGAATACGCCGCCATGAAGCTCACGCTGATGCTCCTGGCGGGCTCGGCGCTGATCCTGGCGGCGCTGTTCGGCATGGTGACCGCCGGGCCGACCACCTGGGACCTCGAGGTCCTCCAGGCCCGGGAGTACAGCCGCACCTTCCAGCTCATCGCCTTCCCGGCGCTGTGGGTCGGCTTCGGGTCGCTGGCCGGGCTGTTCCCCTTCCACACCTGGTCTCCCGACGGCCACGCCTCGGCCCCCACCGCGGTGTCCATGCTGCACGCCGGCGTGCTCATGAAGCTCGGGGCCTTCGGCGTGATCCGGGTCGGCATGGTCTGTCTGCCCGAGGGCGCGATGGCCTGGGCCTTCGTGGTGGGCACCGTGGCGGTGATCAACATCGTCTGGGGCGCCGTCTCCGCGATGGGCCAGAAGGACCTGAAGTACGTGGTCGCCTACTCCAGCGTGAGCCACATGGGCGTGGTCATGCTCGGTGCCGCCACCCTGACCACCGACGGCTGGAACGGCGCGGTCTTCCAGATGTTCGCCCACGGGGTCATGACCGGCCTCTTCTTCGCGCTGGTCGGGCTGATCTACGAAAAGGCCCACAGCCGCGACATCTTCGCGATGGGTGGCTTCGCTGCCAAGATGCCCGCGGTCTCGGTCTTCTTCACCATCGCCTGTCTGAGCTCCCTGGGCCTACCGGGCATGGCCGGGTTCGCCGCCGAGGTGCTGGTCTTCCTGGGTGCGTGGAACAGCGACCACAGCTGGTGGGCCGTGCCGGGCATCCTGGGCGCGGTCATCACCGCGTTCTACGTGCTGCGGGTCTCCCGGGCGATCTTCTGGGGCCAGGGTCCCAGCGACGCCTACCCGGACCTGACCGACTGCCGCGGCACCGAGTGGATCGCGCCGGTCATGCTGACGGCCTGCATCTTGCTCTTCGGGCTGGCGCCGGATCTGCTCCTGCGCTTCATCGACGTCTCGACCGTCGAGCACCTGGCGTGGCTGGGCGCCCACGCCGACGGCGTGGCTGTCGTCGTCGAGGGGGTGCAGCCGTGACCGTGTTCCCGGACCTGGCCCCCCTTGGCCTCGAGCTCTCCGTCCTGGCGCTGGCGCTCTTGGTCTTCGTCGCCGATCTGCTGCTGCCCGCCAGCGAGAAGCGCGGGCTCGGGTCGCTGACCGCCCTGGGGCTGGGCGTCATCCTGGTGGCGTCCTGCTGCGGGCTGTCGACCCAGGGCGTGACCTTTAGCGGGACCTATGTCGCCGACGGCGTGGGGCTCTACCTCAAGCAGGTGCTGCTGGTGGCGGGGCTGTTGGGCGCTCTGGGGTCCATCGACCACGTCGACAAGCACTTCCCCGCCCGCCAGGGCGAGCACTACCTGCTCATGCTGGCGTCGCTGACCGGCATGCTGTTGTTGACCGGCGCCCGGGACCTGCTGCTCTGGGTCGTGGCCTTCGAGCTGGCGGGCATCCCGCTGATCGTGCTCGCCGGCCTGCAAAAGGACAAGCGCGGCACCGAAGGGGCGCTGAAGCTCTTCCTGACCACGGCGGCGAGCAGTGCGTTCACCCTGTACGGCTTCTCGATCCTGTGGGGCCTGTCCGGCTCCACGGCGTTCGTGGGCATGGCCGCGATCGGGGTCGGGCCGTTGCAGTCCCTGGCGCTGGCCATGGTGCTCGCCGGGGTGGCCTTCAAGCTCGGGGTCGTGCCCTTCCACCTGTGGATGGCCGACACCTACGAGGGAGCGCCCACGCCGACCGTGGCCTTCCTGAGCGTGGCGCCCAAGGTCGCCGTCTTCGCGGGCCTCATCCGCTTTCTGCTCGAGGGCCTGCTGCCGCTCCAAGCGGTCTGGGGTGGGGCCCTGGTCCTGCTGGCGGCCATCACCCTGGTCCAGGGCAACCTGTCGGCGCTGGCCCAGACCGACTCCCGGCGACTGCTGGCCCTGAGCGGGGTCGCCCACATGGGCCTGATGCTCATGGCCCTGGCCGCGGGCTCGGCGGAAGCGGTCGGGGTGCTGTGCTTCTACGCCCTGGCCTATGCCTTCACCAACATGGGCGCGTTCCTGGTGGTGAGTGTGGTCAGCGAGTCCGAGGGCTCCGCCGACATCGGGGCCTACACGGGGCTGGCGACCCGGGCCCCGGCCCTTGCGCTGGCGATGCTGATCTTCCTGCTGTCCCTGGGCGGCATCCCGTTCGTCGCGGGCTTCTGGGCCAAGGTGCTCTTGCTGTGGGCGGCGTGGCAGGGCGGCCTGGTCGTGCTGGTCGTGCTGGCGGTGCTGCTCGCCGTGCTGGCGCTGTTCTACTACCTCAAGATCGCCCGGGCGCTCTACATCGCCGAGAGCGACAACGCGTCCGTGCCGACCCTGGGTCGGGCCACGGCGAGCGCCATCGGCCTGTGCGTGGCCGGGGTGGTCGTGATGGGGATCCTGCCGGGGCCGTTCCTGGAGACCGCGATGAGCGCGGCCAGGGCGCTGGGTCTCTGAGAGCCTGCTAGCCCGCGTCGTCCTCGCACCACGCCAGATCCGTCGTGTCGTCCCGGGGGGCCACCAGCACGTCCAGCATCGGGAAGTAGGCTTCGCAGCCCCCGTCCTCGCCGGGCACGGCCCGGACGCGGAGCTGGGGGTCCTGGGCCCAGCCCTCGTAGTCGAAGGGCTCGCTGCAGCCCCCGTCGACCCAGGGGTTCACGAACGCCGCCTGGGACGTGAAGTCCACGCCGTCTGTCGGTTCGACCCCGATGGCTGCCACGAGCTCGTCCCAGGTGCCGCTGTCCTCGACCACCCGGCGCTGCTGGGCCCACGACGTGTTGTCCTCGTACTCGCCGTAGCCCAGGGCGTAGAGCTGGAGCTCGACCTCGGTGGCGTCGGACGGCGCTCGGCCCTCGCACAGCGTGCCCTCGCAGGCCAGCACCAGGGACCACCAGAGCACGGGCCAGGCTACCGCGGTGCGTGCTCGCTACTTGGCCAGGATCTCGGTCTCGCGGATCCAGCCGCGGCGACGGATCGGAGGCGCTTCCAGGATCGAGGTGCGACGGGGCGGCTCGCCGGCCTCGAGGGTCAGCCGATGGCCAGAGCGGCCGGCGACCCGACGGGGAGGTGGCGTGGGCTGGATCTCGTGGATGAGGGTGACCATGTCGGGACTCCGCGATGTTCTTGCATCGGTCACTGGGCCGGTGGACCTTAGCCAAGTGTCTGTGCGCGGTACCCTGACCTCGGAGGTCCAGATGGGGGTCTACGCAGCCGTCCTCGCTGGCGTCACCGTGGTGGTGCTCTTCCAGCTGGCGCGCCTCCGCCGCTTTCAGCACCGCGACGTCTCACCTCAGGTGCTCGCCCATGCGGAGGCCGAGCGGCAGGCGGTGGTCGACGCCGCCCTGGCGCGCGCCGGCCTGGTCGATGCGGGCTGGAGGCTCAGCCACACGACCGCCTATGGCTGGCCCAGCGTGGTCGCGCACGTGGCCAGCGACGAGGCCGCAGCCGGCCTCCAGGGCGAGCTGGAGCGCTTGCGCACCGCCCTCGCAGCCGAGCTCGCCGACCGGGGCCGACCCGGCTTCGACGCCTCCCTGGGGGTCGTGTTCCAGGTCGACGGATAGAAGTCCCCATGACCTCCCGCACCCTGACCACCACCGTGCGCGGCCAGCCCACCTCGGACGGTGCTGGCGTCAAGCTCACCCGGGTCATCGGCCAACACGCCCTGCGCAACGTCGATCCCTTCCTGCTGCTGGACGAGTTCCGCAGCGACGTGCCCGACGAGTACCTGGCCGGGTTCCCGCCCCACCCCCACCGGGGCTTCGAGACCGTCACCTACATGCTGGCCGGGGCCATGAAGCACAAGGACAGCGTGGGCAACACCGGCCACCTGGGGCCCGGCAGCGTCCAGTGGATGACCGCCGGCCGCGGCATCGTGCACGAGGAGATGCCCGAACAGGAGGACGGCCTGTTGTGGGGCTTCCAGCTGTGGGTGAACCTGCCGGCCGCCAAGAAGATGACCGCGCCGCGGTACCAGGACATCCCGGCGGATCAGATCCCCCAGGTCTCCGTGCCAGACGGCACGGTGCGCGTGGTCGCCGGGGCCTTTGGCGAGACCACCGGACCCGTGGGTGGCGTCGACGTCGCGCCGCTCTACCTGGACGTGCAGCTGGACCCCGGGGGCTCTCTCGACGTCGACGTGCCGGACGGACACCGGGGCTTCGTCTATGTCTTCGAGGGCAGCGGCCAGGTCGCGCACCAGGACCTGGGTCGCGGCGAGCTCGGTGTGCTGTCCGACCAGGGCACCCTACAGCTCGCGGCCGGCGCCGAGGGCCTGCGCATCCTCGTGGTGGCAGGCAAGCCCCTGAACGAGCCGATCGTTCAGTACGGGCCCTTCGTGATGAACACCCAGCGGGAGATCCAGGAGGCCATCCGGGACTACCAGGCTGGCCGCCTGGGGCGTTGAAGCTGGCCGCTCAGAGCACCACCGGCACCGGCTCGGTGATCGTCACGTCGGTCCGGGTGACCCGGGCCCGCCAGGCCTCGACCTCGACCCCTGCGGCCGCCACCCGGCGCAGAGCCGCACCATAGGCCGGGTCGATGTCGTCGGCGGGCACGACCCGCTGCGTGTCGCTGCGGGGCACCAGGAACAGCAGCAGCCCGCGGTGGCCCGCGGCCACGACCTCGGCGAGCTCCTCGAGGTGCTTCAGGCCCCGGCTGGTCACAGCGTCCGGGAACGCGCCCACGCCGTCGCCGAGCATCAGGGTCGCGTTCTTGACCTCGACGTAGCAGTCCGGCCGCTCACCCTGGCTCAGCAACAGGTCGATGCGGCTGTTCTGGGAGCCGTACTTGACCTCGGGGCGGACCGAGCCATAGCCAGCGCAGGAGGGGATGCGACCGGCGTCGATGGCCTCGCGCACGACCCGGTTCGGCAGCGCGGTGTTCACCAGCACCGCCACCCCGCCGACCACCGAGACCTCCCACGTCCACTTGAGCTTGCGCTTGGGGTTGGTGCTGGGGGAGATCCAGACCGGGGCCTGGTCCTCGAGACAGGTCTTCATGGTGCCGGTGTTGGGGCAGTGGGCCACCACCACCTGGCCATCGGGCAGGGCCACGTCGACGAAGAAGCGCTTGTAGCGGCGCACGAAGCGACCCTCGACGAGGGGGGTGGCGAAGTCCATGGAGCCTCCGGTCCAGGCCCGTCTAACGGGTCCGGATCCGCCTGCGGACCAGGGCGAACACAGCGAGCCAGGCCGGGATCCAGGCCCCCCGGGGTCGGGCGCTCGCGGTACAGCCGCAGCCCTCGGCACCGGAGACCGAGAGCGTGAAGGCGGCGGTGCCCAGGGGGTCGTCGGCGTCCATTCCTTCGGGGCCCAGGTTGACCACGCCGACGGTCGCTGCGTCTCCACTCAGGGTCACCTGCAGCGTCATCGCCCGGGCGCTGGTGACGCTGGCGCCGTCCGACACCACCAGCGCCCACTCGGTGTCCGCGGGGCTCTCCAGGTCCAGGGTCAGGGTGTCGCCAGCGTCCCCTACCAGGGTCCAGTACGACGTGCCCAGGGGATAGGGCGGCCACGAGGGACTCAGCGTGTCGCCCGTCCTGGCCACACCCTCGACCGCCACGATGGCGTCGTCGCCGGCGAACGCGGCTTCCTCGGCGCCGTGCTCCCCGCCCAGCTGGGCCCGCCAGCCGGCGAAGTCGACCATGCTGCTGCGCCAGTCGCCGGTCAACTCCTCCCACGCGTCCAGGACGTCTGGCTCGGACCCGACGCCCTCCTGGGCCAGGGCCTCCCAGAGCAGGGGTCCCGCAGCGCCCTGTCCGTCCCCCACAGACCGGTCCAGGAACCACATCCAGGCGACCGCGCCGTACTCGTAGTAGGCCCAGATCCCGTACTGCTCGTCCAGCTGGTAGCCGTCTTGCAGCACCGCCGACGCCCAGGGGTACCACTGGTAGTCCCCCAGGTTGGACGCGCTCGTGGTCCAGGTCGGATCGGTCCAGCGCTCGGCCGCCACCGCGGTGGACTCCCACACGCTCAGGAAGGGCTCGGCATAGTCGGTCGCGTACTGCAGGACGTGGTTGAACTCGTGGTGCACGAACTCCCGCAGCTGGTCCGGATCGGTGTCGTGGTCGATCACGATGAAGGCCGGTGAGCCGGCGAAGCCGTCGGCCGTGTCGCTGTCGCTGCACTCCGGCTCGCCGCCGTCGCACTCCACCCAGGCGATGCCCGGCCCGCCCGCGCTCTTCAGGTAGACGTCCAAGGCGCTGGAGCCTCCCTCGCCCAGGTCGTCTCGTGGGGCCCGGAAGCCGATGTCGTCGACCTGGGCCGACCACGCCTCCTCGGCGTAGACCAGCACGTCGTCGCACAGGTCTTGGTACGCGGCGTCCTTCCAGTGGCAGCGCACCCGGCCCTCGAAGCTGTCCTCGCTGTCCGTGCCCGTGGGGCGCGCTGCCAGGGACGGGGTCAACAGCAGGGTCAGGAACATGGCCGACCTCCCGCCGAGAGCCTACCTGGAAAGGGAGGGACCATGGACGACACCGGACTGCCCGACCCCGAGCCCGCGGCCGCCGAAGGCCTCCAGGCGGTGGCCGATCGGCTGGGCGTAGCCCTCGAGGTGGTCGAAGCGGTCGCCTCGGCCCTGGACACCCAGCCCCTGCTCGAGACCTGGGATCCGCCCAGTGCGCCTGCGGTCGACCCTCTCGCCAGCCCGCCAGCGCTCCCGGGGCCGGCCCTGTCCGAGCGCTACGAGGTGCTCGAGCTGCTGGGCGAGGGGGGCATGGGCTCGGTCCACCGGGTCTACGATCGGCAGCTGGAGCGCACCGTCGCCCTCAAGGTGCTGCACCCGTCCATGGGCGCCCGGCCCGCCAACGCGGCCCGCTTCCTGGAGGAGGCCCAGGTCTCGGCCCAGCTCCAGCACCCGGCCATCGTGCCGGTGCACGACTACGGGCAGATGCCCGACGGCCGCGCCTACATCACCATGAAAGAGGTCCGGGGTCAGACCCTGGCCCAGGCCATCGGCCACCTCCACGCAGGCCGCGAAGAGTGGACCCTGCGCCGCATGCTCGAGGTCTTCCTGCGGGCGGTGGAGGGCGTGGCCTATGCCCACGACCGAGGGGTGGTGCACCGGGACCTGAAGCCCGAGAACATCATGCTGGGGGATCACGGCGAGGTGTCCATCCTGGACTGGGGCCTGGCCCGGGTGGGCATCGGCCTGAGCTGGGGCCCGGGGGTCGACCCGGTGGTCTCGAACCGCACCGAGCGCACCCGGGTCGGCGCGGTCGCCGGCTCGCCTGCGTACATGGCGCCCGAGCAAGCCCGGGGCCAGACCTTCAAGGTGACCGCCCGGACCGACGTGTACGCGCTGGGCGGCGTGCTCTACGAGATCCTCACGGGCAAGCACCCCCTCTACGGCATGACGGCCCAGGAGATCATGGCCCGGTTGCGGGCCGACGTGCGCATCCCGCCGCCGCGTGGGGGGCGCTTCGACATCCCGCCCGAGCTCGAACAGCTGGTGGCTCGGTCGACCACCCCCGATCCCGCCGGTCGGCCGGCCGATGCCCAGGCCTTCGGCGCCGCGCTGCGCGACTGGCTCGACGGCGCCCGGCGGAGAGAGCGGGCCCTGGCCCTGGTGGCCCAGGCGGACCAGGCCGGGGTGCGGGCCCAGGAGCTGTCCGCGGGCGCCACCACGCTGCAGGCCCAGGCGGCGGCCCAGCTGGCCGAGACCCCGCCGTGGTCCCTGGACGCGGCCCGGACTCGGGCGTGGCAGGTCGAGGACGACGCTCGGGAGCGCCGCATACAGGCCGAGGAGGCCCAGGACGAGCGCTCGCGTCTCCTGAGCGCGGCGCTGACCCAGGACCCGGGCTGTGTCGAGGCCCATGCTGGCCTGGCGGCGGACTACCGCGCCCTGCACGCCGAGGCCGAGGCCCGCGGAGACGCCCGCGAGGCCCGGCGCTGGGAGCGCCAGGTGCGCAACCACGACCGGGGGGAGCACGCCGCCTGGCTGGAGGGCACAGGGGCCCTGAGCCTGGTCACGGACCCGCCGGCCCAGGCGATGCTCTACCGCTACGTCGAGCGCGGGCGGCGGCTGGTCGAGGAGCCCGTCGGCAGCCTGGGCACCACACCGCTGATCCGGCACGTGCTGCCCCGAGGGAGCTACCTGGTGGTGCTCCAGGCGCCCGGCTGTCAAGACCTGCGCTACCCGGTCCGCATCGGTCGCCAGGAGCACTGGGACGGGGTGGCCCCCCGGGCCGGGGACCCCGCCGTCGTCCGGCTGCCGCGACTGGGCGAGCTCGACCCCGACGACGTGTGCGTGAGTGCAGGCTGGTTCTGGAGCGGCGGCCACGTCGAGGGCATCGAGCACCCCTTGCCCAGGCGCAGGCTGTGGGCCGACGGCTTCGTCATCCGACGGCACCCGGTGACCTGTGCCGAGTACGTGGCCTTCCTGGACGACCTGGTCGACCAGGGCCGAGAGGCCGAGGCGCTGCGCTGGGCACCACGCGAGGTCGGCGGCGGCGAGGCCATCCTGCTGGGCCGGACGCCCGCTGTCCACTTCCAGCTCGTGCCCGACTCCCAGGGCGACGAGTGGCCGCCGTCCATGCCGGTGATCATGGTCGATCCTGACTGCGCCCGGGCCTATGCGGCCTGGTGGTCCGAGCGGACCGGCGAGCGGTGGATGCTGCCGCCCGAGCTCCTGTGGCAGAAGGCCTGCCGCGGCGTCGATGGTCGTCTCTACCCCTGGGGCTCCCACTACGACCCGGTCTGGTGCTGCGGGCGGGACGGTCGGCAGGGCAGTCCGCGCCCGGGCCCCGTCGACGAGTTCCCGGGCGACGTGAGCCCCTACGGGGTGCGGGGCCTGGCCGGCAATGTGCTGGAGTGGTCCCACGATGCCTACCCCCAGGGCGGCCCGGTGCACGACCAGCGGGTCCAGGTCGGCCCCTTCGAGGCCGCGTCTCGGCGGGTCCTGCTCGGCGGTGCCTGGACCCACGGCGGTGCGGTGGCCCGGGCCGACTTCCGGCTCTCCCAGCGGGCGACGTTCCGGAGTGGCACGGTCGGCCTGCGGCTGCTTCGCAACTTTTTGTGAGGGTGCTGAAGGACTCTTGCCGTCCTTGCGTCATGGGCAGGTCACCGGGCACAGGCCCGGGCCCTACGCACGTGCAGGAGCCTCCATGTCCCGATCCCTCGCCGCTTCCTCTGTCCTGATCCTGCTGGCCGCCAGCGGCTGCGACCAGGCCCCGGCCGACCATCTCGATGGAGACTTGGCTGTCGAAAAGGGCCTGGCCCCTGCCCTCAAGATCTCGCTCGAGACGGAGCTCCCCGGGGACTGCCGCGACAACGACGGCGACGGTGCCGTCGACGAGGGCTTTGCCTTCAAGGCCGACTGCAAGAAGAACCCCCACGACCTGGACGGGTCGTCCGGCGGCAAGATCGTGGACACCGATCCGGGCGGCGAGATCGTCCCGCGTCCCGGCGACGACCCCTATGGCAAGACCCTGGCTGTCGGTTCGACCAACGCCAACGCCGTGTTCCTCATCGAAGGCCTGGTGACCGGAGACATCGAGCGGGTGGCGTCGGTCACCTTTCAGGGCGCCCGCGGCGACGACGTGGGCACGGGGCTGGTGTCCAGCGGCGGCAGCCACTGGCTCGTCGGCGCCCCGGGCACTGGGACCACAACCCTGCTCGATGGCAGCCGGAGCGGGACCTACAGCCTGGCCCGGGATGCGGACGACGCGTGGCGGGGGCGCGGGGACAGCGGCGCGACTCTGGCCGCTGGCGACATCGACGGCGATGGCCACAGCGACGCCGTGGTCGGAGCGCCGGACAGCGACCTGGCCACCGTGGTCTTCGGGCCCTTCTCCAGCCGCTCGTCGACGGTCAGCATCCCCGGGATCAGCGCTGCCGCGGGCATGTCCTCGTCGGCCCTGGTCGCGGACCTGGACGGCGATGGCTTCGACGACGTGGTGCTGGGCTCGTCCGACGGGGCAGGCGCGGTCAGCGTGTACGCCGGGTCGGACCTGGCCCGGGGTCGGGTCGGTGCCGTGGCCACCTGGACCGGCGAGGGCGGCCGCGACGCCGCGGGCTCGGCGGTCGCGCTGGCCGGCGATCAGACCGGCGACGGGGTCGCGGACCTGTGGATCGGTGCACCGGGCCACGACGGTGGGGACGGCGCCGTGTACCTGGTCAGCGGTGCGGCGCGGGGCGGCAGCCTGGCGGGCGCGACAGCGATCCTGGTGGGGGTCGAGGACTCCTCGCTGGGTGCGTCACTCGCTGGCGGCCACGACCTGGACGGCGACGGCTTTGACGACATGGTCGTCGGGGCGCCCGACGAGCAGGACGAGTTCGGCCGGGTCGGCGGTGTCTGGGTCCTGTTTGGACCCTTCCGGGGCGACGCCAGTGTCGGAGATCTGGGTCTCCGCTTCTCCGGCAACCGCGACGGCGACGCCCTGGGCAGCGCCCTGTGCATCGGCCCCGATGCAGACGGCGACGGCCTGCTGGAGGTCACGGTCGCCGCGGCCGGTGCCGGCGAGGTCTACGTCATCCGTGGTGCGACGTTCTGATCAGCCGCCCAGGGCCGCGGCCCCCAGCAGCCTGAGCGACGTGGCGTCGGTCAGGGTGAGCACGTCGCCGGCCTTGACCTCGACGGTCGTGCTGACCTTGCGCTGGTCGCCGCCTCGGACTCGGACGAGGGGGCGCAAGGCGGTCACGTGGGACGCGCCGTCCCAGCGCATGTGACGCCGGGACAGGTAGGGGTCGACCAGCCGGGTGGTCTGGTACAGGCCATGGTCGGGACCGCCTTCGGTCGACGCCCGGCCCAGGCTCTCGCCCGGCCCGAGCCGCAGCCGCCGGCCGTCCTCGGGGCCCCCCAGGACTTCGACGGCGACGGGCTCCTCCTGGAAGCCGGAGTCCCAGCCCCAGGTGGCGGACTTCAGGGTCGACTCCCCCGTCGGGAGGGACGTGGGGAACGGGCCGAGCAGGTGGCCGAGCAGGTCCCCGGGCTCCCGGGCCAGCTCGGACCACAGAGCCTCGAGATCGAAGCCGTCCGGCAGCCACCAGCCCAGCCGGGTCAGGCGCGGGGAAGGCAGGAGCTCCGTCGGCCGGCTGGCGTCCAGGCTCAGGCCGACCAGGTGGCGTCGCCACAGCTCCCGGTCCCGGGACAGGGCAAAGCGCAGGGCCGCTGTGCTGGGGGTCGCGTCCGATGCCTGACCCAGCGCTGCGAGCAGGTGCTCTACCCCGATGAACCCGCCCTCGGCGGCAGTCGCCAGGTGCACGGCTTCGCCCACGAGCTCCGCGGCGACCGGTCCGGGCCGGGGCCAGCCGGTGGGCCTGCGCTCGACCCGGACCAGGGGCGTGTCGAGCACGGCGACGTCGGAGATCCAAAGGGCGTGGTTGGCCCAGCGGCAGTCCGGGTGAGGCAGCGCCAGGGCCCGGACCTCTCGACGGCCGGCTGCGGTGGCGCTGGCCGCGTCGGCCCCTTCGAGCAGGGCCACAACCAGGCCCGAAGCAAAGGCATCCGCCGCCTCCAGGCCCGCTCGAATCAGCGGGCCAGCACAGGCCCGGGCACCCGACGTCATCAGGCGGGTGGCCAGTGCGTCGAGCTCGCCGGGCGTGGCACACCCGGCTTCGCAGACGTCGAGCACCACCAGTCCGGCCTGGCGGACCGCCGGGCCCAGGGCGTGGGCTGCCGTGCCGGGACCCTGGTCGGCGTCTTCGAGGGCCAGGCAGACCCCGTCCGCCACCCGCTCCCCGTGGCCGATCACCCACAGGACCTCGCGGCCTTCTTCGGCTTCCCCAGGCCCCTCCAGGAGCCGCAGGCCCAGACGGTCGGCCAGGCTGCGCAGGGCACCGATCCGCGCCGCGCAGGTCGGGTCCTTGGGCTCGGCGCACCACAGACGGAGGTCCAGGCCGCGGCGGGGCTCGAGCGCGGGCGGTGGCGTCGCCGGGGCCAGGCGAAGGACCACGCCGCTCCCCGACTCCTCGAGGGGTGGGCCCTCCGGCCCCGCCAGGAGCTCCCAAGGCAGGGCCCTCGCGGTGGGCTCGGTGGCGTCGATCACCACCAGCGCGAGCTGATGTTGCCCGGCTGCGCGACCCAGCAGCCAGGCCCAGCGTGCCGCCAGCTCCGGGGCCGCCGTGAGCAGAGCGCTCAAGTGGCTGCCCGCTTGTTCCTCGGCCCGGGACCGCGACGCGTCCCGGCCCCGGACGAGCACGGGGGAGCTCGATGCCAGAGCCCGCTGGATGCGCTCTCGGGCACCGATCACCTGGTCCGGGGTCAAGGTGCCCTCGGCGGCCCGGGACCGGCCGTCGCCCACGGCCACGCGCCAGCCACCGTCGGTGTCCGGGCGAATCTGGATCAGCAGCGGGTGGGCCATGGCCGGATGCTACTGCGTGGGCCGCCGAGGCGGGCTACGCGGAAGGGGTGCAGGCAGCAAGGAACACGGTGACCGACGAGCAGATCGCTGAGCTTCGACAGGCCTTGACCCGCGCCGTGCGCCAAGTCTGTCCAGCGCCGCTGCGGGACCAGACCGACGACATCGTCCAGCTGGCCACCCTCAAGGTGCTCAGAATCCTGGAGCGGGGTGAGGGGAACCGAACCCTCGGGGCGTCCTACCTCAAGAAGGTGGCCTACACCGTGGCCATCGATGAACTCCGCAAGCGGCGTGTCGACCGGGAGATCGCCATGGACGCAGACCTCGAACGCACGTGGGCCGATGGCGCCCCGGATCCGGAGCGGCTGGCCCGCTCGTCACGGTCCGCGATCGCCATCTCCGAGTGCATGGATGGCCTCAACGACGACCGCCGGGTCGCCGTGGCCGCCTATCTCCAGGGCCACTCCGTGCCCGAGACCGGCCGCCTGACGGGGTGGTCCACCAAGCGAGCAGAGAACCTGGTGTACCGAGGGCTGGCACAGCTCCGGGAGTGCCTGAAGGGCAAGGGCGTGACGCCATGAACGACGACGATCTCAAGACCCTGTGGGCCGCCCGCGAGGGCACCGGATCCCCGGTGCCACCGGAGCGCATCTGGCAAGCGGCCCGCGGCGAGCTGCCAGCCGACGAGACGCGGGCCCTGCTGAACCAGCTCAGCGCGGATCCCCAGCTGGCCCAGGAGTGGCGTCTGGCGCTCGCGCTGGATGGAATCACACTCGCGACGGTGCCAGAGCTGTCGCCTCTGACCGGCTTGGCAGAAGGTGCCGCCCAGGCGGCCCAGGCCGCTCTGGACTGGGTGTTCGGCGGTCAGGCCGGCTTTGGCCTGGCGTGGCAGACCGCGAGCGTGCTCGGTGCCCCCAAGGTCCGGCCCGGCGATCGCTTCCAGGTCCGCATCGACGACGTCGACGACGCCCAGGACCGCAGGGTCGTGGTGCTGCGCCGCCAGGAGCGTTGCTGGGAGGTGGTGTTTCCCTCCACCCCCGACGAAGACCTCCGGCTCGGAGAGCTCCAGCCCCAGAGCGACGGCACGCGGCTGCTCGATCTGCTGGCTGCAGAGCCCGCCGGTCGCCAGGAGTGGGCCGTCGTCCTGCCCAAGGCCGATCGCCCGGTTGACTTCGACGACAGCGTGAGCGGTCGGTGGGCGTCGCTGGCGTCCGACGTCGAGCTCGGCGGTGTGCCCTGGGCCGCGGTCGAAGTCGAGGTCACGCCGATCGGCTGAGAGCAGCGCCGAGCGAGCGGTTCAGCGGGCGGACAGGCCTGCGATGCGCGCCGCGCGAGCGCCGTCCCCGACGCCTTCGCACGTCCGCATCAGAGCCTCGAGCTCATTGGCGATGTCCCGGTTGCGCGTCCCCAGCAGCCCCACCAGCTCGCTGGCCTCGGGCCACCAGGACTCGAAGTCCTCGGGCTGCTCCAGGTGCAGGCTCGTGCGCATCAGTGCCAGCAGCGCCACCGCGAGGGGCAGGTTGCGCCCCGCTCTTCGCAGGCCGTGGGCCGCGCTGGCCAGGTGTCGCGCCGCTTCGGCCCACTTGCCCTGGTCACAGTGCAGCAGGCCCAGGTTCAGGCTCGGCACCGCGTGGCCGGGCATCCCGGACGCCCGGAAGCAGCGGACCGCCTCGGCATAGCAGCGGACGGCCTCGTCGTGGCGCCCCAGGTGCCGGTTGGCCTCGCCCAGGTTGTTCAGCACATTGGCGAGGGTGGAGGGGCGGTGGCCGACGTGTCTCACGCCCTCTTCTCCGGCCAACCGGGCCTTTTCATAGTCGCCGCGGGCGGTGTGCACCATGCCCGCGACCACGGCGTACCGGCCTCTGTACTCGTCGTCCACGCGGTCCAGGACCAGTGCCAGACGGTCCAGTTCGATCAGTGCCTGGTCCAGGTCGCCCAGGCGGCAGTACCAGGTCACCAGCTGAGTCTGGCCCTGTGCCCACTGCGCCCAGGCGTCGTCGGCCTCCCAGGCCAACAGCAGCTCCCGCTCGATGGCCACCGCGTCTTCGTAGCGTCCGCTCCACGCCATCAGGACCCCTTCGTAGCGGCGGACCGCCCGCTGGCAGGTCACGTCTCCACTCGCCAGGGCCGCGTCCTGGGCCTCGGCGAAGATCTCCCACGCGGCATCGGCGCTGAACAGGTTGACGACGGTCCTGGAGAGCCACAGCCGATGCCAGGCCACCCGCGGGTCGTCCAGGCCTGCCCCCGCCTGGTCCAGAGCCTGGCCGAACGCCACCAGGAGCGGGTACTCCCAGGGTCTGCGCCCCCGGGGATAGCTGAGCTGGACGGCCGCCATCAGCACGTCGGCGGCGCGGTCGGGGTCGCCGGCTCGGAGCAGGTGGTGCCCGAGACGCCGCAGGCTGGCAAAGTCGCTCGGCTCCCCATCGCGCAAGAGCCACGCCACACAGGCCCGGTGGTGGTCCGGGAGCCGACGCTCGGCGTTGGCCGTGGCCATCAGACTCTCCCGGAGCATGCCGTGCTCGAATTGCCAGCCTCCTGGCACCGCGGTGGCCAGCCGCGCATCCTCCAGAGCGGCCTCGAGCTGGACCAGGGGCGCGTGCAGGGCGCAGATGCCGGCCCAGGCCTGGCGGTCCACCCGGAGCCCGAGCACCGCCGCCCGCTCCAGGGCGATCGCGGCGGCTCGGGGATCGGGGCAGCGCCCACAGACCGAGGCGACCCGCGCCTGCCACAGCCGCTCCAGGTCTTCGGGGAGGGGCAGCTCCGCACCTGGCCGGCTGCGCAGACCGTCCTCGGTGGGCTGGAGCAGGCCTCGGGCGACCCAGTCGTCCACCAGGTGGATGGCGAAGAGAGGCTTGCCCTCGCAGCGGGGCCGCAGGGTCTCCACCAGATCCCACGCCAGATCCAGGCCGTCGCGCAGCATCTGGTCCATCTCCTCGTTGGACAGGGGGCCCAGGGGCAGGGTCGACAGGCCTCGCTTGTCGAGTCCCGCGAGACGCTGGGCCTCCTCGGGCCGCTCGGCGAGGGCCTCGTCGCGGGCGGTCAGCACCACCAGCACCGCACCCCGGCCCAGGTCCAGGAGGCGCTCGGCCAGGTCCAGGCCCGGCGTTCCCCACTGGATGTCGTCGAGCCACAGCACCACCGGGTGCTTCAGAGCCTGATCGATCAAGACGCGGCCCATCGCCCCGGTCGCCTGGGTCGGATCCTGGGGCAGGGCGTCTCCCAGTGCGCGTCCGAGCAGGGTCTCGAGCATCCGGGTCAGGTCGTGCTGGTTGGGTTCGAACCGGGCCCGGGCCTGGGTGGCTACGCCCAGCTCCTCGGCCAGCTCGCACAGCCACCGGGCCAGTCGGCTCTTGCCGATGCCCGACGGGCCCCGCAGGCAGATGGCGCGCGGTGTGCGGGACCCGACCACCTGGAGCAGGGCCTCCCACAGCGCGTCGCGGGCCTCGATGCGCCCGGCGAGCGGGACCTGCCGGACGCCGTGGAGGCTCAGCCCCAGTCCGGGGAGCTCCCGCTCCAGACGCTCGGCCCGGGCCTCGTGGCTCGGTCGACGCCACGTGGGCGGCGGAGGAGGCGTGGGCGGCCAGGGCAGGGCTCGGCCCGCTTGGAGCTCGTCCAGGGCCCAGTCCAGGTCGGCGGCACGACGGATGCGCACGGCGGGGTCGGGGGCCAACAGCAGGCACAAGAGCTCGCCCAGCCCCCCTGGCATGTCCGGCGGGAGCGCGGGCGGCTCCGGGGGGTACTGGGCAAAGGCCCAGGCCTGGGCCGGGGACTGACCCGACGGCAGCAGGTGCTCGCCCGTCGCCAGCTCCCAGATGACCCGGCCCAGGGCGAAGAGGTCTGTCCAGGGACCCAGGGCCTGCCAGTCGCCCCGGAGCTGCTCGGGCGCCATGGTGGCCAGGTTGCCGCGCAGGTCCTGGCTGGCCCGTTCCAGCAGCTCGGAGCGATCGAGGGCGACACCGAAGTCGGCGAGCAGTGTGCGCTGGCCCCGGCGGAGCAGGTTGGAGCGCTTCAGGTCCAGGTGCAGCACGCCGCGGGCGTGGGCGTGGGCCAGGGCTCGCAGGGTGTGCACCAGCACCGGTCTGAGCTCGGTCCAGGCCATCGGCCCCGGGGCGTCGGCCAGGCTGCCGTCCGCGCGCTCCATGGCGAACCAGGCCTGGCCTGCGAGCAGGTGGCCTCGGGCACGCTCCGCTTCGGCCGGGGTGACGAGGCCTTGCTCGAACAATCGGACGATG
>Ga0209992_10002457_pt1 | contig 16907 bp, 14 predicted proteins | sample 2SBtaG_2_FD_182564 | JGI IMG/M metagenome (GOLD analysis project Ga0209992, IMG submission 182564) | Deep subsurface microbial communities from Kolumbo volcano to uncover new lineages of life (NeLLi) - 2SBTROV12_ACTIVE470 metaG (SPAdes)... | ecosystem: Environmental > Aquatic > Marine >... | reverse complement strand
CCCGCGCCAGCGGGTGGCGGCGCCCCGAGCCGGAGGAGGTCACCATGAACACCAGCCCGGCCCGGGTCTCCCGTCCCATGTGCACGTTCACGTGGACGGTCCACGTCCCACGTCAGACGTCCCACGTCAGACGTCCCACGTCCCACGTGTCACGTCAGACGACTTCACGACCCCCGTGCACGTGGACGACCACGTCTCACGACCCCCGATTCACCACAAGCTCCTAGTCCCCCGTCTGGAGTTGGGGGCCTCGGGTACCACTCGGGGCGGTTCTGTGTCGACTCTAGAGCGACAGACCCCGCGGCACCCGCACCGTCCACCGTGCGTCCCGGTACAACTCCCGCCAACCATTGGTCTGGGCTTCGAGCCCCGGCTCCCGCATCCGATCAACGAGCAGCGGGCAGTCGCCGGCGGTCTCTCGCGTCTCCAAGTAGGCCGCCCAGCCCGTGTCGTCGGGGATCCACACCCGCACGTCCACCGGCACGGTCCAGCCCGGCCCGAGCCGCCAGCGCAACAGCCCGCCCTGGGCAAAGGGCACGCACACCCGGGTCGGCTCCAGCCGGGCTGCCAGGGCGTCGAAGGCCTCGACCGGGGCCTGACCCTCCAGCCAGGCGTCGCCCAAGCGCTCCGGGTGCGGGGGGCCCGCCAGCCAGGGAAGAAACCGCAGCAGACCCAGGGCCACCAACCCGACAGCGCCCGACAGCACCCAGCGCCAGGCGGGAGGCGCCGGTTCCGGCGACCCCGGGGCGAGCCAGCCGGCCACCAGCGGGCCTCCCACGACCCCGACCCAGGCGGCGTGCCGGATGCCGGTGCAGGCCAGCACGCCCAGACCGACCACCGGGAGCAGTGCCCAGAGCGGCGGCCGGTGTCGCCACCCTCGCCACGCCAGCAGGGCCAGCGCTGGCCACAGCCGCAGCCCGACCGGGTCGAGCCCGGGACGCGCCCACTCCGTCAGGCCACGGGCGGCCGGCCGACTGCTGTTCTCCCAGGCATAGACGAACAGCTCGGGCCCCCAGGGCGTGCTCAAGGAACCCAGCAGCGCCAGGCCCAGGGCCCACGCGCGTCCGCTCCGCAGGGTCGCGCAGGCCGCCAGCCCCAGCCCGACCAGGAAGCTCCCGTGCAGGTTGGCCCAGAGGGCGAGCAGTGCCCACCAGGCCAGCCTGTGCCAGCCGTGGGCCCGCGGCGCCAGCAACAAGGCCACGCCGGCCACCGCCAGGGCAAAGGCCAGGGTCTGGGGGCGGGCGGCGTGGTTCTGGAACACCAGGGCTGCTGCCATGCCCGCACCGACCGCGGCCCCCCAGCCCCGGCCTCGGCGCCAGCCAAGCCATCCGGCTCCTCCCAGCGCCGCCCCGACCGCCAGGCCGTGCAAGGCCACCAGCATCGGCCACCCCCCCAGCTGGAACAGCCCCCAGCAGAGGCGCTGGTACCCCAGGGTCGCGTTCACGAAGGACCCACCGGCCGCGTCGGTCCACAGCTCCTGGTCCCAGACCCCCTCGCGGGCCAGCGCCAGGTACGTGGGCAGGTCCGACGCCGGCACAGGCGTCGCAAGGGCCACCATCGTGACCCAGCCCACCCCCAGGACCGCCAGGGCCAGGCCCAGGACGTCGCTGCGGGTCCAGCCGGGCACAGGCGACCCTACCCCGAAGCGGCAGAGCGCCCCCACCCGGTCCGGGTGGGAGCGCCCTTCGGCTTCAGCGTCAGCTGGGATCGGGGTCTACTGCAGGAAGAGCATCTCGTAGTACTTGGGCAGCGGCCAGCGGCTGTCGGCCACCAGACCCTCGAGCTGGTCGACGGCCTCGCGCACGTTCTCGATGGCGGGCACGACGTGCTTGGCACAGGCCATGGCCTCGTTGCTCGCGCCGTGCACGCGCTCCACCGCCGAGTCCAGCGCCAGCCGGGCGTCCTTGAGGTCCTTGACCAGGCGGGTCAGGCTCTCGAAGCGGTCGCGCTCGATGCTGGCATCGACCCGCAAGCCCTTGGCCTCGAGGTCCAGGACCTTGCCCACAGCCTCGGCCAGCGCGGCCCGCTCATCCAGGGCCGCCGGCAGGATCTGGGTGTCGACCAGGCCCTTGAGGATGTCGGACTCGATGGTCACGGTGGTCGTGTACTGCTCGGTCCGCACGTTGTAGCGGGCGGCGACCTCGGCGGCCGACAGCACCCCGTGCTTGACGTACAGGCCGATGGTGCTGTCGTCGCGCAGCTCCTCGAGGGCCTGGGGCGCCGTGCGCAGGTTCTTCAGGCCCCGGCTCTCGGCTTCGACGACCCAGTCACCGGAGTAGCCGTCGCCTTCGAAGCGGGTGGGCGTGGACTCGATGAGCGCCCTCTGGACGGCCTTGAACGCGCCCTCCTCTCCGCCGCCGAACGAGTCGATCCAGTCACTCAGCTGGGACATGCCCTCGGCGACCGCCGCGTTGAGTGCGCACACCGGGATGGCCGGGGTCTGGTTGGAGCCGACGGCCCGGAACTCGAACTTGTTGCCCGTGAAGGCAAAGGGGCTGGTCCGGTTGCGGTCGGTGTTGTCCTTGGCGACATCGGGCAGCTTGTTGACGCCCAGCTCGATCAGCGCCTGGGTGGTGTCCGCCGTGTGCACCGTGCCGTCGCAGATGGCGTCCACGATGCGGGTCAGCGTGGCGCCCAGGAAGATGGACATGATCGCCGGGGGCGCTTCGTTGGCGCCCAGTCGGAAGTCGTTGCCGTGGTGAGCCACGCTGGCGCGGAGCAGGCCGGCGTAGCGGTGCACACCCAGCATGGTGCTGGCGAGCACCGCCAGGAAGCGCAGGTTGTCGTGGGGGTTGTCCCCGGGCTCGAGCAGGTTCTCGTTGTCCGCGGTCCGAATGGACCAGTTGGCGTGCTTGCCAGAGCCGTTGACCCGCGCGTAGGGCTTTTCGTGGAGCAGGCACCGGAAGTCGTGGCGGGCCGCCACCTTTCGCAGGACCTCCATGATCAGGTGGTTGTGGTCCACCGCGACGCTGGCGTCGGTGAAGATCTGAGCCAGCTCGAACTGGCTGGGAGCGACCTCGTTGTGCCGGGTCTTGGCCGGCACGCCGAGCTTGTAGAGCTCGAACTCGACCTCCTGCATGAAGGCCTGGGCCCGGGCCGGGATGGCGCCGAAGTAGTGGTCGTCCAGGCTCTGACCCTTGGGCGGCTCCGCGCCGACCAGGGAGCGGTTGGCCAGGGCGATGTCGGGCCGCAGGGCGTAGTAGGACCGGTCGAGTAGGAAGTACTCCTGCTCACAGCCCAGGGTCGGGACCACGTACTGAGTGTCCTCGCCCAGCAGGCTCAGCAGGCGCTTGGCCTGCTTGTTGACCGCCTCCTGGCTGCGCAGGACCTGGGACTTCTTGTCGAGCACGTGCCCGGTGTAGGACACGAAGACCGACGGGATGCACAGGGTCTTGCCGTTCTCGGTCTCCATCAGGAACATCGGCGTGGTCGGGTCCCACGCGGTGTAGCCCCGGGCCTCGAACGTGGTCCGCATGCCACCGCTGGGGAAGCTGGAGGCGTCGGGCTCGCTCTGGATGAGCATGGCGCCGGTGAACTTGTCGATGGGCCGGCCGGCCTTGTCGAAGTCCAGGAAGGCGTCGTGCTTCTCGGCGGTCGAGCCGGTCATCGGCTGGAACCAGTGGCAGAAGTGGGTGGCGCCGCGGCCCGTGGCCCAGTCCTTGACCGCCTGGGCCACGTGCTCGGCGATGCTGGGATCGAGCTTCTCGCCGTGGGCGATGGCGCTGGAGAGCTGCTCCACCACCCCCCGGGGAATCTTCTCGCCCATCTTGGCGAGGGTGAAGGTGTTCACCCCGTAGTAGTCGACGACCCGCTTGACCGGCTGCCCGTCGATCTGCTTCTCGAAGGTCCTGGGGGAGCGGCCGGTGGCGGCAGCGATGGCAGCGAAACGGGCAGAGGCAGGCATCGGGCGGACTCCGATTCTTGAGGGTGGCGCTCGGTCTATGGGGGGCGGGGGTTCGAGGGAGACGCGGTTCCGTGACAACTTGGTGTCGCGTCCAATTCAGGGGAGCTTCGGTCGCATTGGAGGGGGCGGAGGGGGGTTTCGGAGGCCTGCCTCGGGTCCCGGGATCCCGTGGATGATCCTGGGATCAACCTCTGCGGGATCACGGTGTCCGACGGGCCAATTCTACCGCCCCAGGGCTGTTGACAGGGTTGAGAGGGGATCCCTGTCAAGGTATGCTGCAAGGGATCCGAAGATCACCGTGGGTGGACACGGAAGCGGTCGATGGCAGCAACAGCCCCAGCGCTGGGACTCCAGCTGGCAGATGAGGTAGGCGCAGAGGTCAAGCACCAGGGCCGCCGGCTCTTCGGGCAGGCCGTGTGGCTGGAGCACGGCACGGCCCACGTGGTCCTGCCCGAGCGACTGAAGCCTGGGAGCGAGGTCGCCCTGACCCTGATCCACGGCACGGGCCGGGTGGATCTGCTCGCCACAGTGCTGATCACGCGGGTCCAGCCCGCCCACGAGGGGTCACCGACCGCGCTCCACGTGTGCAGCCTGGTGGTGCCCCCGCACACGTCACGGCCGCTCCGGGAACTGCTGGAGCGCGTCAATCCGCGCTCGGGCGGCGCGGACCTGGTCTCGATCTCGTCGACCGCACGGCGCTCCGAACAGCGCGGGCGCAGGCGCGACGCCAAGCCAGTCCGCCACGTGCCCCGCCGACGCCGTCGGATGCCTCCCCCCCGCGCCTTGCCCCAGGCCATCCCGAGGGCCAAGGGAGAAGAGCGCCGACGCAAGCCGCGCAAGCCCGCGGCCCGCGGCCTCGCCAGCAGCGAGCTGGCCAAGGTCAAGCTGGTGCCCGGCGTGCCGGTGCAGCTGGAGGTCACGTTCTGGGACAAGGACCTGTGGTCCCGCTCGGCCCGCTGGTCCCACGGTCGCTTCCAGATCGTCCTGGCCGACAGCGTCGACGTGCCCCAGGGCGAGCTGGTGGGCGTCGAGCTGACCCTGCCCAGCGGTGAGATCTGCAAGTTGCACGCACGGATCGCCCATCGGGGCCGGGAGCGCGTGGTCCTCGAGGCCCGCAACGTGCCCGCCCGGGCTGCCATCGTGCTGGATCGGTGGTGTCGGGACGACTCAGGCTCGGACGGCTGAGAGTCCCGCCAAGAGCAGCTCGACGTCGTCGGCTGGGGCGTCCCCGGGGTCCTCGCCCGCTCGGAGTCGCGCCTGGAGCGCGAGCACGTCGGCCGCCGCGAGCTTGCCGGCCTCGACCCCGGGCTGGTGGTAGGCGTTGACGTCGACCAGCTCGGCGTAGAGTCCGACCGCGCGCTCGTGCACCGCGATCAGCGCCCCCAGGTGCCAGGCGTCCAGGCGCTCGAGCACCAGGGTCAGGCTGGGGTGGCCGGCCTGGGTCAGCGCACGCCGGGTGCCCAACAGGAAGCCCTGGAGGTAGTCGGCGCTGGTCACGCCCGGCTCGACCTGGGGGCCCGGTTCGGCCAGCCCCGGGTCGAGGGTGGTCACGAACACCACGAAGTGGTCGTCGGGCCCGTCCCGGAGCTGCTGCACGTAGGCGTGCTGGTCGGTGGAGCCCTTGTTGCCATAGACCGTGATGCCCTGGTGCACGGTCCGTCCCTTGCGGTCGAGACGCTTGCCCAGGGACTCCATGACCAGCTGCTGGAGGTAGCGGGACCACAGCGCCAGGCGGTCTCGGTACGGCAGCACGACCATCGCCCGGCGGGACCGCCCTTCGGTCGCCACGAACCAGCTGGCGGCCAAGAGCGCGGCGGGGTTCTCGCTCGGAGGGAGCCGACCGGCGGCATCGGCCGCGGCCGCTCCGGCCAGCAGTGCTTCGACATCGAGACCCGCCAGCGAGCCCGGCAGGAGGCCGACCGGGGACGTCACCGAGAAGCGTCCACCGACCCAGTCCCACAGGGGCACCCGCGCGAGCCAGCCCTGGTCCAGGGCCTGCCGATCGAGCTTGGAGCCCGCACAGGTGACGGCGACGGCCCGGCTGGGAAAGTCCAGGGCCCGTGCCGCACAGGCGGTCTGGACCTCGACCAGGCCGTTCCGGGTCTCGGCGGTGCCCCCGGACTTGCTGACCACCAGCACCAGCGTGCGGGCCAGGTCCAGGCCCGCCAGGACCCGGGCCATGCCGTCTGGGTCGGTGTTGTCGAGGAACGCCAGCGCCAGCCCGTCGCCGTCCAGGGCGTCCGCCAGGAGCTGGGGGCCCAGCGCCGAACCGCCGATGCCGATCTGGAGCACGGTGTCGAATCGGCCCTCGGCGCGAACCCGATCGGACAGCGCCTTGACCGCTGCGCGGCCGCTGCGGATCTCCGCCGCCCGATCGGCAGGCGCACCGCCCGGGTCCCGCAGCCAGAAGTGGCCCACCTGGCGGCCCTCGTCGGCATTGGCCACGGCGCCGGCCTCGAGGGCCGCGAGGGCTTGCAGGGCCCGGGTCATCGCGACACCGGTCAGCACCGGGGCCACGTCGCCCAGTCGTCGGGCGTCGACCCACAGCCCCAGCGCGTCCAGCTTGACGATGCTCATCTCGGCCTCCGGCACTGACCGGGTATCCCATCTCCGACGAGCGCCGATCCGTCACCGCCCGGTGGCCGCGACAGTGGCCACCGGGTAGACCGGGCCCTCTCCTGGAGGGTCCCCCGTGCGCTACCTGTTCCTGTCCCTGCTCCTGGTCGCCTGCGACGACGCCCCGACCGAAGCCCCGGCCACCCCCTCAGCCGAGCCCGCAAAGGGCGCCGCGCCCGCCGCCGCCAAGAAGGCCCCCGCCGGCGCCGTCGAGGTCTCGACCTCGGGCTCCTGGAACGTGCCCGGCGACGGCATCCCCGAGATCGACGAGTCCGACACAGTGACGACCGAGTCGGGCCTGACCATCGTCACGACCGAAGCCGGGACCGGCCCCAAGCCGGTCAAGGGCCAGAACGTCCAGGTGCACTACCACGGCTGGCTGGCCGACTCCGGCAAGAACTTCGACTCCAGCGGCAAGCGGGGCAAGCCCCTGTCCTTTGCCGTCGGCACCGGCCGCGTCATCAAGGGCTGGGACGAGGGTCTGATGGCCCTGACCCAAGGCTCCAAGGCCCGCCTCAAGATCCCCGCGGCCCTGGGCTACGGCGACAACGGCGCAGGCCGCGTGATCCCCCCGGGCGCTGACCTGGTCTTCGACGTGTGGCTGGTGGGCGTCGGCAACTGACGTTCGCCGGACGGTGATCGGCGCTAGATGACCTCGGCATGAGTAGTGAGCCGGTGCGCGAGGCAACTTCCGTCCCTGTTGGTCTGGCGGGGCCGCAGGCATGGCAGAGTCATTCCAAGCGCCCCGCCGGGCCGACAGGGGCGTAAGGGGTCCGCGCAACGGCTTGCTACTCGTGCCGAGGTCATCTAGTCAGGGGGCCGCGATCAGGATCCGCGCCAGCTTCTTGACGTTGGCGCAGGCGCTGCGCCCCTCGCCGGGCGGGATCAGGATGCGAAAGGGCCCGCCCTTGGTCGGGGGCAGACCGGCATCGTCCAGTCCGTGCACCAGCACGGCTTCGCCGACCGCAGCCACCGGTGCCGGCTCGGTCGTCATGCCGTCGTGGGCGATCAAGATGAAGCTCGCGCCGTCCGGGGGCGCAGCCAGCGCCAGCACCTCGCCCAGCCACACGCCCTGGCCGGGGCGGCCGGGCACGACAGCCTCTACCCTGGGAATCTGGCCAGGCAGGGCGCCCAGGGCCTGGCGCGTCAGCTCGACCGTGTAGCCGCCCGGATCCACCAGGCGAATGACCGGGACCTCGTCGGCCGCGGGGGCCTCGTAGCGGGCGGCGTCCAGGGTCTCGATCAAGGCGTCGACGCCGGTCCCTGCGGGCCCGATCACGTCGACCCGGGAACCGGTTCGGCCCGGAGACGGCACGGCCTCGACCTGGCCTCCGGCTCGCTCCAGGCGGTACCAGCCGATGTCGGTGTGGAAGACGCCCTTGACCCGCTCGACCGTGGTGCCGCCAAGGGCCGCCTTGAGCCCGCCCATGTCCAACACGACGCTCGCCGGCCAGGCCCGGCTGGCGGCCTCCCAGCCGTCCGTGCTCAGGCCTTGGCGGACCTGGCGCCAGACCACGGCGTCGGGCGCGGGCCTCACGTCGAAGACGTCCACCGGCGCAGCCCCCCGGGTCACCTTCCAGGACCCCAGGAGCGGCGGGTAGTGGTCCGCCACGAGTCTGTCGAAGGCGGCCAGTCCCTGGTCCGAAGCGGTGTCCGCCCGGCTGGCGACGAGCACCGCTGCCGCGTCGACCTGGTCCATCAGGAGCACCGGGGGTTCGGGCAGGAGCCGGTCCGGGTCGACCACCACCACGACCGGCGCCAGCGCGATCCGGTCGCCGAAGCCGGCCCGGGCCAGGGTGTCCACGATGTCCGCCGGCCTGGCCAGGCCCGTGGACTCGATGAAGACCCGGTCCGGTCGTTCGCTGGCCAGCAGTGCGCTGAGGGTCGGGGCCAGGGCCTCGGGGGCCGTGCAGCAGATGCAGCCCCCCGGGATGTCCCGCACGGGCACCGAGCCGGCAAAGCGCTCGGCGTCGAAGCGAGCCTCGCCGAAGTCGTTGACCAGCACGGCGCACCGCTCGGAGCCAGCGCGCAGCGCGAGCTGCTCCAGGAGCAAGGTGGTCTTGCCGGCCCCCAGGAAGCCGGCCACCACGTGGACCGGGGTGCTCACAGCGCGGTCACTCGACGGTGAAGGCGCCAGAGGTACAGGTCAGGGAGCAGTAGGCCTGTTCCGTCCACTCCGGAGTGTGCTCGGTGGTCGGGCCGTTGTCGACGGAGACCTCGAACGTGTCGGGGAACGCCCGCTCGGGCCAGCGGATCACGATCCCGCCGTCCTGGCACTCGTGCTCCACCCCGCCCGGCCCGCCGGCGTCGGGGCCGCTGGGACAGGCGATGTTGTAGTTGGCGAACTGGTCGCCGGCGATGCCGAGCTGAAAGTCCGTGCCGACACCGCTCAGGGTGATGGTGACTTCGGACGTGCAGGTCCAGGCCTCGCAGTCCGAGGTGTCGTCGCCGGTGGTCGACCCTTCGCAGCCCACCAGGGCCAGCGCGGCGACGACGACGACGTGCCTCACTTGTTGCTCTTGCGGCTGCCCTTGACGAGCTTGAGGCGACCGTTGCTGTTCTTTTGTGCCCGGGTGGTGCAGCGCACGCGCTCGCGGCGCCGCTTGGCGGCCAGCTTGGCGGTCTTGCGAGAGGAACGGCTCTTGGCCATGGCGGACTCCTGAAGGCTCTGGGGACCGCCTCCTAACCCCGGATGACGGGCCCGGGCCAGCGCGGTACAGGCCCGGCCATGCGACGCGCCGGCATCCTGGTCCACGTGAGCTCCCTGCCATCCAGAGGGCCCATCGGCGATCTGGGGCCGACCGCGCACGCCTGGCTGGACTGGCTGGAGCGGGCCGGAATGCGGACCTGGCAGGTCCTGCCCCTGAACGTCCTGGGGCCTGGGCACAGCCCCTATGCGTCGCCCTCGGCCTTTGCCGCCGAGCCCGCGCTGCTGTCCCTGGATGCGCTGGTCGACGACGGCCTGTTGGACCCGGTCGACGTGCCCGAGCCCACCCACGAGGTGGACTGGGAAGCGGTACACCACTGGAAGCGCCCCTTGCTCGAGCGGGCGGCGCGGGCGCTGTGGGTCAAGGACCCCGAGGGCATGGCTCGCTGGGTGGCCGAGACGCCCTGGGCGGCGGACTGGGCGCTGTTCCAGGCCCTCCGTGGCGAGCACGGTGCGCTCACCGGCTGGCCGTCGCCGCTGCGGCGGCGCGAGGGGCCGGCTCTGGCCACCGCGCGGGCCGAGCACCGGGATGCGATGCGGATCGAGCTGGCCCTTCAGCGCCTCTTCGACCGGCAGTGGCAACAGCTGCGCCAAGCGGCCCACAGCCGCGGCATCGAAATGCTGGGGGACATCCCCCTGTTCGTGTCCGGGGGCTCGGCGGACACCTGGGTCCACCCAGAGCTCTTCTGCCTGGACGCGAACGGGCACACCACCCGTCGGGCGGGCGTGCCCCCCGACTACTTCAGCCCCCAGGGCCAGCTCTGGGGCAACCCGCACTACGCCTGGGATGCGCACCAGGCCCAAGGCTTCGCCTGGTGGCAGGCCCGGCTCGCCCGTTGCCTGGCCCAGGTGGACCGGGTGCGCATCGATCACTTCCGGGGCCTGTCGGCGGCGTGGGCCGTCCCCCCCGATGCCGACACAGCGATGACCGGGGAGTGGGTGCCGGCCCCGGGCCGGGCGCTGTTGCAGGCCCTGGGCGACATGCCGCTCATCGCCGAAGACCTGGGCACCATCGACCAGCCGGTCCGCGATCTGCGCGACGAATTCGGCCTGCCGGGCATGAAGGTCTTGCAGTTCGCCTTTGGCGACGAAGGGGACCACCCCTTCCTGCCCCACACCTGGTCCCACCCCAACTGGGTCGCCTACACCGGCACCCACGACAACGACACCGTTCACGGCTGGTACGCCAGCGCCGATCCCCGCACGACCCACCGCTGCCGGGTCTACTGCGGGCGCGACGGCAAGGACGTCGCCTGGGACTTGATCCGACTCGCCTGGTCCAGCATCGCCGCCGACGCCCTGGCCCCCCTCCAGGACGTCCTGGACCTGGGCACCGACGCCCGCATGAACACGCCGGGCACGGTCGACGGGAACTGGCGTTGGCGTGCCCGGGGCCTGCCCGGCCAGGACACCGCGGTCCGCCTGCGCGCCCTGACCGAGGCCTATGGGCGGGTGTGAGGTCATCTAGCCCCGCGGTAGCCTGCCGCCGTGGCGTTCCGCTCCAAGGCCCTGGTCCCGACCGTGCAGGCCGTGGCGTCCGTTGCTGTGCTGGTCCTGCTGGTCCGGCAGGCCCAGGTCGACGCCATCGCCGCGGCCTTCTCCCAGGCGTCCTTGGGCTGGCTGGCCGTGGCGCTGGTGGCCAAGACGGCGGGGCTGACCCTGCACGAGCTCCGGCTGTGGGTGTCGCTCCTGCCCGATCACCGGCGTCCGGTCTGGCCGGTGGTGGTCATCGGCTATGCCGCGGGCCTGGTCAACACCGTGCTGCCCATGCGCTCGGGAGACCTGTTCGCCATCGTGCTGTTGCGCACCGAGGTCGACGTGCCGGCGCCGGCTGCCGTGTCCGCAGTCGCACTCACCGCCTTGCTCGAGGCCTTGGCCTTCGGCCTGTTCCTCTTGGGGGTGCTGGTCTTTGGCGCCGCCCACTTCGACGCGCTGCTGGGCACCGCCCGGGCCGACCAGGCCACCCTGGCCGTGGGCCTCTTGGCCTTGGGGGCTCTGGGTGCGGCGACGGTCGCCGTGCTGGTGGCCCGCCGCCTCGGGGCCGCCGAACCCGTCACAGGACCAGGTCTCGTGGCCGGACTGCGCGACACCCTCCAGAGTGCCGGCGACCACCTGGGTCGCCCGGGCCTGGCCAGCGGCAACCTGGCCCTCGCCGGCGGCCAGGTCGTGTGCCTGCTGGTGACCTTTGGTTCCCTGCTCCCCGCAGCCGCCATCGACGTCGCGTTCCCCCTGCTGGCGGTCTCGGGCATCCTGGCGGTCGGCTCCCTGGCCAGCATCGCCCTCCCCCCGACCCTGGCCGCCGGCCCCGCCGCCGTCTCCGTCTTCGTGCTCGCCTTCTTCGGCGTCGGCGAGGCCCAGGCCCTGGCCTACGCGGCCCTGACCTGGGTGGTCAACGTGATCCCCGCCCTCACCGTCGGCGCCGTCCCCCTGTGGCGAAGGATCGGCCGCCTGGGCGAGACCCTGAGAAAGGTCTGAGCCCCTCCTTCCAGGGACATCCGCCCCGATCCTTCGACAGCCACCGATTCAGGCCCGACCCCTATTGCCAGCCAATCCCCGCCCCAAGAACAGGGGTCAGGAACCTCTGGTTAAGCATTAGGATTAATGCTTAACCAGAGGTTCCTGACCCCTGTTTCAGACCCCTGTTTCACGATCTCGCCCAACCCATTCCCGCGCCGCGGGTGCGAGGCGTGGCGCGGAGCGCCCACGCCTCGCCCGGCGGCCGCAGCCGGGAGCGGAAGTGGTTCGTGGGGAGTCTGGACCGGCCCAGCGCTAGCGCTAGCGCTAGCGAGGGAAGGCCGAGCGGAGCGAGGTCCCGGGAAGACTCCCCACGAGCCACTTCCACGTACGGCGGAGGCGGAGGCGGAGGCCGCCGGACCAGAGGGGTGACCGCGAAGAGACGGTGACAGCCGGCTCCGCGGCCTCACCCCCTGAAGAATTAGCGCGGCACCATGAAGTTCACGTCCAGGTTCACGTTCACGTTGTTCGCGATCGGGTTCAGGTTGGACTGGTAGTCCACCCCGAACTCCATGCGGTTGATCGTGATCTGACCGGCCAGGCGGTAGCGCTTCTCGTCGGCGTGCTTGACCGTCACGGGAATGGTGACGCGCTTGGTGATGCCCTTGATGGTCAGGTCTCCGATCACCAGCAGGCTCTCCGGGCTCTGGACCTTGACCTCGCGGGACTTGAAGATGGCCTTGGGGTGGCTGCCGGTCTCGAAGAAGTCCGGGGACTTCAGGTGGGCGTCGCGCTTCTCGATGCCGGTGTCGATGCTGCCGATGTCGATGGTGGCCCGCAGCTCCAAGGTGGACAGATCGCCCCCGTCGACGATGGCGACGGCGCTCCACTGGTTGAAGGTGCCCTGGGCATCGATGAGGGCGGACTCGACCACGAAGCCGACCGTGGAGTGGGCGACGTCGGCCTGGTACTCCTGGGCGGCGGCGGGGGCGGCGAACAACAGGACGGCAGGCAGCAGGGCGCTCAGCATGGACGAATCTCCTCTCAGATTCTTCGGGGGCGCAGGATAGCACCCCAGGAACTCCCGCCCGACCCATGACACGACCCGCCCGCACCCTCTTCCTCGTCGCCCCACCGGGCCTGGAAGCCTTCGTCGCCGAAGAAGTGGCCGAGCTCGCCGAGACCCGGGTCGAGGTGGTGCCCGGGGGGGTCCGGCTGAAGGGAGATCTGGCCGACGCTGCAGGCCTGGTGTTGTGGTCTCGCACCGCCGCGCGGGTGCTGGTCGAGCTGGGCGACGTGCCCGCACCCTCTCTCCAGGGCCTCGCCGCGGGCGTACGTCGCCTGCCCTGGCGCGACTTCCTTGTGCCAGGTCAACGGGTCCAGGCCACGGTCAGCCTGAATCAGGCCCGAATGCGGCGCCCAGACGCGGTCGCAGCCCGTGTGGCCCAGGCCGCCCAAGACGCGCTCAAGGGGCCACGCCAGACCGCCCGCCGTCCTCCCTCGCCGCTCCAGGTGACCGTGCGCGTGCACGGCAAGCGCGCCACGATCAGCGCCGACGCCGGTGGTGGTCTGCTGCACAAGCGGGGCTACCGACAGGCCACCGCCAAGGCCCCGATCCGGGAGACCCTGGCCGCCACGCTGCTGCGGGCCGCGGACTGGCACGCCGACGAGCCCCTGGCCGACCCCATGTGCGGCTCGGGCACCTTCCTGATCGAGGGCGCGTGGATGCGCCAGGACCGCGCACCCGGCCGGGGCCTACGCCCACCGGTCGTGGACTGGCCCGCCTTCCCCAGCCGCCTCTGGCGCACCCTGGCCCAAGAGGCCGAGCGACTAGGCCTGCCGATGGGCGCCACACTCCACGGTCGGGACCGCGACCCCGGCGCACTCAAGGCGACCCGCGCCAACGCGGAACGGGCAGGCGTCGCCGGGGTCCTGGCCCTGGCCCACGGCGCCCTCGACGAGCCTTGGTCGACGCTGCCCGCGGGGCCCGGCCTGGTCATCCTCAACCCGCCCTATGGCGTGCGCGTCGCCGATCGGGCCCGGATCAACGGGCTCTACGACACCTTTGGCCGGGGCCTGCGCAGCGTGTTCCCGGGCTGGCGCCTCGCAGCGATCACCCCGCGACCCGAGCTCGCCCGCAGGCTCACGCCAGACATCGAAGAGATCACCACCTTCAAGAACGGTGGCCTCAACGTGGGGTTCTACGGGGGCGTCATCCCCGGCGGCTAGCGCTATCTCTAGAAGGAGTCAGACCAGCCTACCCAACAGGCATGCCTCGGCCGTGCGAACCAGCTCCAACAGCTGCTGCGCGGCTGCACGGACCTCGGGGACCAGCCCCCGGTCGTCTCGCAGCTTCGTCAGGCGTTCGGTCTTGCGGATGGCTGCGTAGCGAATGTCCTGGCGCATCGCGCCGCCGCCAAGTCCCAGCACCCGACGGGGGGGGGCCAGCCGGAGCCGTTCGAATTCCCGCGTCAGCTCCCGAGCCGAGACGCCGGACGGCTGGAAGGAACGCCCGACCACACCGGCCAGGGCGGTCAGCGAGCGCTGGCTCCGCTCCCGGGCTTCCTCGCGGCGCCGGAGGCGCAGCTCGCCCAGGCTGATGGGGCCGGTGCTCGTCTGGGAGCGCTCGGAGACACTCGGACTGGGCTCGTCCGCGGCGCCGTGCAACGTGGGGGCGTTGTCCTCGTCGTCGATGGTCCAGCCCGACGTCGCGATGTCGTGCAGCAGGTCTGGGACCTCCAGCATGGAGAACGGCCGAGGCAGGAAGCCCTGGGTGCCGAGCTTTCGCCAGCACAGCTCGACCTCTTCGCTCAGGTGGTCCAGGGCGGCCGACGTGACCAGCACCGGGATGTCCCGGCTGAAGGTGTCGTTCTGGAGCCGGCGCAGCAGGGTGAAGCCGCTGGCCAGAGGCAGGTCCAGGTCGACCATGATCACGTCGGGCAGGGCCCGCCAGCTCCGCCCCACCACGTCGTCCGGATCCAGGCAGTGCTCCAGCCGGATCCCGTGACTTCGGAGGGCAGCACCCAGCGCGCGGGCCAGGTCCAGATCATCGGTGGCGAGGAGCAGCTTCATCGTGCAGGGGGGAGGTGAGGCTGTGGTTGTGAAGCCATTGTTGGATCAGAGACGGGCATTTCCCTACAGAATTTTAGGAATTTTTAATTTTTTGGCTTCGGGGGCTAATCCACAAGGTCAAGTCCGGCGAACCCAGTTCCGTCACCTGGAGCGCGCCTCCATCACCACGGAGCCTGGATGCCGCGTCACGCGTCTGCTGCCCTCTTCGCCCTCCTGGCCACGGCCTGCACGGCCACCGCCCCCGACTCGAGCCCCGTCGCCCTGGACACCCTCGGCCCGGCCACGGACCCCGGTGCCGACGTCATCCCGGGCCAATTCGTGCTCAAGCTCGCCCCCGGCGTCAACGGGCTGGCGACCTCCGGACGCCTGGTCACCGACCGGCCAGCGCTCGACGACACCCTGGCCCGAGCGGGGGTGCAGGACGTCCAGCGGGCCTTCCCCCGGCAGCGCTTCTCCCGGCCCGCCGCGAGTGCGACCCGGCCCCACGCCACCTGGACCTTCTCCAGCGACCAGGACCTGGCGTCCGTGCAAGGCCTCCTGGTCGACCACGAGGAGATCGCCTGGATCGAGCCCCTGGTGCGTGTCCGGGCCGCGGCTCTGCCGAACGACCCGTACTTCACCTACCAGTGGCACATGAGCACCATCGGCGTCACCAACGCCCACGACTCCGTGCTCGGGGACCAGGTGGTGGTGGCGGTGGTGGACTCCGGGGTGTCGCCCGGTCCCGACGGCATCAGCACCCTGCTCGACGGCTACGACTTCTTCGACGACGACGACAACGCGGCGGACACCGACGCCGATCGACACTCCGGCGGGTCCCACGGCACCCACGTGGCGGGCACGGTGGCCCAGACCACCGACAACGGCGAAGGGGTCATCGGCGTCGCACCCGAAGCCGCCGTCCTGCCGGTGCGGGTGTTGGGGCTGGACAGCAGCGGCAGCATCACCGGCACGAGCGTCCAGGTCGCCAACGGCATCACCTGGGCCGTGGACAACGGTGCCGATGTCATCAACCTGAGCCTGGGCAGCAACAGCTACTCGCGCACCATCGAGGAGGCCTGTGAGTATGCGTGGTCTTCGGGGGCGCTGGTGGTCGCGGCGTCGGGCAACGACGCCTTCGACGACACGGTGTCCTACCCCGCGGCGCTGGACAGCACGGTGGCCGTCACAGCGTCGGACCTGTTGGGCGAGCGCAGCTACTACGCCAACGCTGGAGACAGCGTGGACCTGGCGGCACCCGGCGGCGACCTGAGCAACGACCGAGACGGCGACGGCTACGCCGACGGCGTGCTCCAGGAGACCCGCTACCGGGGCGGCTGGGGCTACTACTTCTTCCAGGGCACTTCGATGGCGACGCCCCACGTGGCCGGCGCCGCGGCGCTGGTGCTCTCGGCACAGCCCTCGCTGTCGGTCAGCGAGCTGCGGGACGTGTTGACGGACTCCGCCTTCGACGTGCACGGCGACGGCTGGGACCCGGAGACAGGGCACGGTGTGCTGGACATCGACGCGGCTCTGTTGCGGGCGGCGAGTGGGGCTGGCTCGCCGGGTGAGCCGGAGACGTTCAGCCTGGATGAGGTGTCGGTGCGGCCCTTGGGGCCGGGCCGGCGGTTGTTGACGTGGCAGACCACCACGCCGGCGACCACGACACTGGTGTTCCCCAATGGGAACCAGCGGGACAACGACACGCTGGTGACGGCGCACAGCGCCCTGGCCTATGGGCCGACGGGGCGGACACTGACGGTTGAGATTCGGAGTGTGACGGCGACGGGGGAGAGCGCGAGTGAGACGGTGGAGATCGCGTTCTGAGCAAGGGGGGGAGGCACAGGGGGCTCGTGATGGGGTCGGTCTGATCTGGCCGGTCGGTTGAGGCTCGGGGCATGGGGGCTTGAGGCTTGAGGCACGAGGCACGAGGCACGAGGCACGAGGCACGAGGCACGAGGCACGAGGCACGAGGCACGAGGCACGAGGCACGAATTCGTGCCACAACCCGGTCTGGCGCCGCGCCAGTTGCCGCAATGGCGCAAATTCGTGCCACAACCCGGTCTGGCGCCGCGCCAGTTGCCGCAATGGCGCAAATTCGTGCCACAACCCGGTCTGGCGCCGCGCCAGTTGCCGCAATGGCACGAAGTCGCGCCACAACCCGGTCTGGCGCCG
>Ga0209992_10002456_pt1 | contig 16918 bp, 9 predicted proteins | sample 2SBtaG_2_FD_182564 | JGI IMG/M metagenome (GOLD analysis project Ga0209992, IMG submission 182564) | Deep subsurface microbial communities from Kolumbo volcano to uncover new lineages of life (NeLLi) - 2SBTROV12_ACTIVE470 metaG (SPAdes)... | ecosystem: Environmental > Aquatic > Marine > Volcanic... | reverse complement strand
AGTATGTTCTTGCTCTTTATCATAAGCTGGAAGAGAATAATAATTAGCTGAAATAACAGTGGCTGATTCAAGTTCTTTAGAGAAGAGCTCTAAATGATTTTGCAGCAAATCAAATTGTGCTTTGATTAGAAAATTGATATTCATTAAAATTTTAATTTATAAACTTAAGTATGATGTGTTCTTTTTATTATAACATAAAATAATTCCTTATAAAATTCCCGAATTCAACTTAGAAGTGCGACACACTGTAACATCAAGCGGCCAGGGCTAATTCTTTAAAAATAACTGCCGGCTGCTTGAACCCTAAACACTTTCTTGGACGGTTATTAATCCTTGATTGAACAAACTGAATATACTCATCCGTTACCTGTCTTAAGCCTGACCCTTTCTTCACATATTGCCTCAAAAGACCATTCGCGTTTTCATTTGCACCTCGTTCCCAAGAGCTATATGGATGGGCAAAATATATGTCAGTATCAAGTGCTGCTCCAATCTGCCCATGGCCCGCGAACTGTCTACCGTTGTCTGCCGTGATTGTGTACACAGCCTTTAAATGGCATAAGCATTTCTATTGTCGTCTTGGTTACTGCAACCGCTGATTTTGACGACACTTTCTTCGTCAAATAGAACCGACTTTTACGTTCTAAAATGGTCACGATAGCACCTGTACCATACTTACCTAATACAGTGTCGATTTACCAATCACTAAATCGATCTCGGCTATCAACAATTAATGGGCGTTCATCAACAGATACCGCATATTTATCGTTGGCGCTTTATCTTTCAGACCTTTACGATACCGCTTATGTCTTTGTCTCAAGTGACGATAGAGCTTACCACCTTGTCGTTTATCTAGAGCTATATAACGATAAATCCACTCATGACTAACGCAGGCTCTTACACTTGTAAGCACACTGGAAATTTGCTCAGGGCTCCAGTCGATACGAAGCAGCAAGCGTACAAATTCAATGCGCTCAGCCGGAATACGATATTTGCGAGCTGTTTTACGCCTATTAACAGAATGAATGTGAGCAATCTGAGGACAATAACACCCATGGGTTTGATTTCTTTTTAACTCACGATACACCGTTGCACGATGGCATTTTACTTTCTGGGTAATTTCAGAAATTGAAATTCCCAGTTCCAAAAGGGTAGAAATCTGGTATCTTCTCCCCTCGGTCAACTGCTGATAACTCATAGTAGTATTGCTTGTTTCTTTGGCGAGAAGAGGATACCACTTTCGGCAGTTGGCTTCCTCTTCTACACACTTTCTATAAGTGTCGCACTTATTAATTGAAATCAGGTTAATTCTTGTTTTACATTTTCGTGTGGGATGGATAATTTATGGTTATAGGTAAGTCCTAATATTAACAGTATAAGATTTGTAACGGGATTAAAGTATTTTTCAATAATAAAGCGCCGAAATAGAACTTTAAAAAACCTCTAGCTAAGAAGAAGCTTAGTAATGCAAATATTTATATTCCAATAAAATTAGACGTACAGATCTGTATTTTTAAATGAGAAATTTGAGGATTTCATAGTTATAGGGCTTAGCTGCATATTGAAAATATAAGACACATTGATACAAACCTACATAAGTTTATGCTGTTCATAATTTTCTAAATACATTCGCAAAATTTAACTAAATAAATGACTATATTAATAGTTTACATATCTTGAAAAACATAAACTACTTAAGACGAAAGTTTATTTTTAAAGAAATCTAGAGTGCATGTAAGGTTTTGTCGTTAGGATAAAAGTAAATCTATCTTCTTGTTAAATCATTAATCTAAATGCTATATTGATTTTTTAGAGTTTCTGTATGATGTGTTCTTATTTATATCACATAAGACTCTTAATTGTCTAATAGTGTTTAAATTAAGGCCTATAGTAGTTTTTATATTATGTTAAATTAAACTGAAAATTATTAGTAGAACATAGTTACTTATTTTAGTGAAAAAGTATTGAATCTGTTCAAAAAGAAAATAAGAAATCATACTGCTCGTAATATAATAGGAGGAAGGACAAACCTTGAGAACAACGGCCTCGATACTTTTATAATAATGAAAAAAGATATGGATAATTACTATCGCTTAATTACTAAACTTAAAATTACCACAAGTTTGCAACTCCCCCCAAAATGAAACAGTTCATAAGTAGAATTTTCCATTGAAAAAAAAGTATGAATGATGAAAGAAGTCGTGTCCGGTATTCAGCAGCTGGTCAAAGGGCATTATATAAATGGCCATCAAATATTGTGGCTTAGAAGCGTTTGATGTTAAACGGTACAAAGATATTGAAGAAGAAATTGAAGGCTCAAAAATATGATGTTTGAAAGTTTAATTTATTGAACACTTTAGATCCCAATTTTATTTGAGCTTAGTTAGAATTGGTCGAACGTGATCAAGGTTAGTAGCAGCCCAAACTTCTTATAATACTTCGCAATATGTTGAAATATAGCAATTAAAAGCGTGCTGAAAGAGTTTTTAACTGGCTAAAACACAATTTAAAATATAAAAACGATTAAAACCATCACTGCAACATAATGACAAATCGTTTTTGGCTTCATGAGTAATGTATTATAGAAAACGCATAATTTTAACACATTAAAATACTCATTGACTTCAGTTGAGAGCATTAGCGAATGAAGTTGTTACAAAATTACCGGCTGAGAGAGTGGTTGGGTAAATAAAACAGTTTATTGCTTGGGTATAAACCATAAAATCTGAATCGCTCATGGTCCTGAATTTACTTAAGCTATGCTTAAATTACGGCGATAGGGAATGACATCAGGTTTGAGTTTAAAAAAATGATAAAACTAAACAAAATAGTTTTATTAAAGTAATAGAAGTTACTGAGAAGCAGTGCAAGATCTATACTTGTTCAATTAGATACATGAAATATGTGAAATTACAGATAAGTACTTAGTCACTAATAGTTATGATCGACCTTATTATCATCTTAGAGGTATTACACCTATTTGTTATCTTGAAACTCTACAAAATTCTTCGAATGAGCGGGCTAAATTGTTATAGCTACAAATTGATTTTCTAATAGTGAGTATTCGAGTTTTAGTTTTACTGAAATCCAATCATAATTTATCAACTTTTGAATGAATTAAATTAGTGCTTTGGGTTAAGAAAGTGCCAGGGACTGAAAGAGCGGAGAATATTTTCTTATAGAAAAATAAAAACCGGATTTATGAAGTAAGACAACATTCAATGATTTAACCACTCTAATAATGACAGTTTGACACTAAGGCGTCTTATTCTTTTTATCATAATTATATACAAACTTATGAAAAATAGATCGTAAAGAAATATCTCATATAGTTTCAGCACGCAAATTCTTTTCTTTGATCAACCCAACAGTCCCAGCTATTTAAGCTATAATTTTAAAGTATGATGTGTTCTAAGTGTTTTGCATTTAATCTTATGATGTGTACTTATAATGAACGTATATCTTGCCAACCATTTGTAATTCAATGTTTACGCATACTTCTTGTTTCAGTATGTTGTGTTCTTATAGGCTTTATTTTCTATTGAGTTCATAAATGCAATGTTGTAAGTTGTTAATGTTCAAAATAGATATAGGAATGAGGAATGAACAACTGGAACCCAAATAGCTGGAGAGATTTTCCAATCGTCCAGCAGCCTGAATATCCAGATCAGGCACAGTTAAAACAGATAGAGAAACAACTTAACTCTGCTCCACCATTAGTATTCGCTGAAGAAACAAGAAGTCTATACAAAAATTTAGCTGACGTTTGTGAAGGGAAGGCTTTCTTACTTCAAGGTGGTGATTGTGCTGAATCATTCTCTGATTTTAGTGCCGCAAATATTCGAGATACGTTTAAAACATTACTTCAAATGGCAGTAGTATTAACTTATGGTGGAAAATGCCCTGTAGTTAAAATTGCAAGAATGGCTGGACAGTATGCTAAGCCAAGATCTTCAGATTATGAAACCATTGATGGTGTGTCATTACCATCATACCGTGGTGATATTGTAAATAGCTTTGAATTTACTGAATCAGCTCGTATACCTGATCCAAACAGATTAATGACTGCTTATCACCACAGTGCAGCAACATTAAATTTATTAAGAGCTTTCGCACAAGGTGGTTTAGCAGATTTACATCAAGTTAATCGTTGGAACATGAGTTTCGTTGCAGCGAACCCGCTAAAAGAAAAGTTTCAGCAGTTAGCTGATAGAATTCAAGACGCACTTCAGTTTATGGAAGTATGTGGAATTGACTCATCTGTAGCTCCTAGTTTAAAAGAAACGTCGCTTTATACATCACACGAAGCATTGCTTTTAGGTTATGAAGAAGCGCTAACACGTAGAGATCATCTAACGGGTGATTGGTATGACTGCTCATCGCACTTTGTATGGATAGGTGAACGAACTCGTCAACTAGACCATGCACATATTGAGTTCTTCAGAGGTATTAAAAACCCAATTGGCGTTAAAGTTGGTCCAGGTATGAAGCCAGATGAACTCATTGAATTAATTGATGCCTTAAACCCAGAAAATATCCCTGGTAGATTAACACTTATAACAAGAATGGGAGCCGATATTCTGCCTGAAAAACTTCCGGCACTTGTTAGAAAAGTTCAAGAAGAAGGTCGTAAAGTAATTTGGTCTTCAGACCCAATGCACGGCAATACAGAAAAAGCAACTACTGGTTATAAAACACGAAGCTTTAACAATATCTTACGTGAAATTAGCCAATTCTTTGCCGTTCACAAATCAGAAGGTTCTTACGCAGGTGGTGTCCATTTAGAAATGACCGGCCAACACGTGACAGAATGTACTGGAGGTGCTTATGGTTTATCTGATGAAGATTTAGCCCAAAGATACAGAACACAGTGTGACCCGAGACTTAATGCAGATCAAGTATTAGAACTTGGTTTCTTAGTTGCTGATTTACTTAAAGATGCAAGAAAATAAATTGATTATTGATTGAGCAAACGTTCACTAATTATAAACCCCACATAAAGTTGTGGGGTTTGTTTTTTTAAAGTTTATAAATTTCTTTAGTACAGGTATAAAGCCTAATACTTGCGCCTTACTAAGCCAGCTTCAGAAATAATTTTTGCAGAAATCTCTTCTACTGAGTGTTTCGTAGAATTTAAGTAAGGAGTTTTATGCTTCTTAAATAACATTTCAACTTCTCTCACCTCAATACGGCATTGACGTATTGACGCATATTTAGAGTTGGCCATACGTTCTTGTCTAATTAATGACAGCCTTTCAGGGTCTATCGTTAACCCAAAAAGTTTGTCTTTATAGGGTAATAAACATTTTGGGTAATTGCCTTTTTCGAGATCGTCTTCAGTCATCGGGTAATTCGCCGCTTTAATGCCATACTGCAACGCAAGATAAAGACTAGTCGGTGTTTTACCACTACGACTCACACCAACCAAAATAATATCAGCTTCTTCGTAGTTCTTTATATTTGCGCCATCATCATTGGCTAATGCATAGTTAACAGCGTCAATCCTAAAATCATAACTTGACTCATGAATAGAGTGAGTTCTATGAATTCTAGGAACAGGTTCTGTTTTTAGCTCTTTTTTAAGAACATGGCTGGCTAATGTTAAAAAGTCATAACAAACAGCATTACTCGAAGAAATAATATCGGACAATTCTGGATTCACAAAAGTGAAAAATACTAATGGCTTATCTCCATCTGTACTAACAGTGTTATTTATAAGCTCCTTAATTTCATGCGCTCTATCGACTGTTTCAACAAAGGGTATTGTTTTGTGTTGAAATTCAACAGGAAAAAGTGAAAGGGTCGCATGACCAAAAACTTCAGATGTGATAGCTGTACCATCAGAAATATAAAAAGCAGTTCTCATAAAATAAGCCTAATGAAATTTGTTTATTTTCCTTATCGCGGTTTACGCGACTAGCTTTGCCAGTGTAGAATGCACTCGACTATACTAATGGTCAAACAATCTCTCACATTTATTACAATTTGTTTATGGAGACAGTTCCGTGCAAGACTACGTTCTCTGGTATCAAGAGTTAGGTATGCAAGATGTACCTCGAGTGGGTGGCAAAAATGCGTCACTTGGGGAAATGATTTCAAACCTAGCAAACGCTGGTGTACAAGTACCAGGCGGATTCGCTACAACCGCCGAAGCCTTCAATGAATTTTTAGAGCAATCAGGCTTAAACGAAAAAATTCACAAAATCCTAGACACATTAGACGTTGATGACGTTAACACCCTAGCTAAAGTGGGTGCTGATATTCGTCAATGGATCATCGATACACCTTTCCAACCAGAACTAGATAAAGCTATTCGCGACGCATATAACACGCTCCATGGTGATGCATCAGCAGATGTTTCTTTCGCAGTTCGTTCATCTGCAACTGCAGAAGATATGCCTGACGCTTCGTTTGCTGGTCAACAAGAAACATTCTTAAATGTTCGTGGTATTGACGCTGTAATGGTTGCAATCAAACACGTATTTGCATCGTTATTCAATGATCGTGCAATTTCTTATCGTGTGCACCAAGGTTATGACCACCGTGGCGTTGCGCTATCGGCAGGTATACAACGCATGGTTCGTTCAGACAAAGCATCTTCAGGTGTAATGTTCAGTATCGATACTGAATCAGGTTTTGAAGATGTAGTATTTGTAACATCAAGCTATGGTCTTGGTGAAATGGTTGTGCAGGGTGCTGTAAACCCTGATGAATTTTATGTTCATAAACCAACTTTGGCCAAAGGTAAACCTTCTGTAGTTAGGAGAAACTTAGGTTCTAAAGCAATTCAAATGGTTTATTCAAGTGATGAATCACATGGTAAGCAAGTTGAAATTGTTGATATGGAGCCTGAATTATCAAATCGTTTTTCAATTACAGATGAAGAAGTACAAGAACTAGCAAAGCAAGCTGTAATTATTGAAAAACATTATGGCCGTCCGATGGATATCGAATGGGCTAAAGATGGTAATGACGGTAAACTTTATATCGTTCAAGCACGTCCAGAAACAGTGCGCTCGAATGAAGACGCAAACGTGATGGAGCGTTTCCAACTTAAAGCACAATCAAATGTTATTGCAGAAGGTCGTGCTATTGGTCACAAAATTGGTTCTGGTGTTGTAAGAGTTCTTAACTCAATCGACGAGATGGACAAAGTTCAAGTTGGTGATGTATTAGTTACTGATATGACAGATCCAGATTGGGAACCAATCATGAAACGTGCAGCTGCGATTGTTACAAACCGTGGTGGTCGTACATGTCACGCAGCAATCATTGCTCGTGAACTTGGCATTCCAGCTGTAGTTGGTTGTGGTAACGCAACAGACTTAATCACTAATAACCAAGAAGTAACAGTTTCTTGTGCTGAAGGTGATACAGGCTATATCTACGCAGGCAAGCTTGATTATGAAGTAATTACTTCTGAAATTGACTCTATGCCTGATTTACCAATGAAAATCATGATGAATGTTGGTAATCCAGACCGTGCGTTCGACTTTGCTAAATTACCACATGCTGGTATTGGTCTTGCACGTTTAGAGTTTATTATCAACCGAATGATTGGCATTCACCCTAAAGCTTTAATCAACTTTGATACTCAACCAGCTGATTTACAAGCTGAAATCAAAGAAATGATCGCAGGTTATGCTTCTCCAGTTGAATTCTATATCGAGAAACTAGTTGAAGGTATTGCAACTTTAGGTTCAGCATTTGCGCCAGAGCGCGTCATTGTTCGTATGTCAGACTTCAAGTCAAATGAATATGCGAACTTGGTCGGCGGTCAGCAATATGAGCCGGAAGAAGAAAACCCAATGATTGGTTTCCGCGGCGCGTCTCGTTATATTTCTGAAGATTTCCGTGAATGTTTTGCTCTAGAATGTGAAGCTATTAAACGTGTAAGAAATGGCATGGACTTAACGAATGTTGAGATCATGATTCCATTTGTTCGTACATTAGAAGAAGCAGCTCAAGTAATACAATTACTTGAAGAACATGGCTTAAAACGTGGTGAAAATGGCTTAAAAGTAATCATGATGTGTGAATTACCATCAAATGCATTACTTGCAGAAGAGTTCCTAGAATACTTCGACGGTTTCTCTATTGGTTCTAACGATTTAACTCAGTTAACATTAGGTCTGGACCGTGATTCTGGTTTAATCGCACACCTATTCGATGAAAGAAATCCTGCAATTAAGAAGCTTTTATCTATGGCTATTCAAACTGCTAAAGCCAAAGGTAAATATGTTGGTATCTGTGGCCAAGGTCCTTCAGATCATGAAGATTTTGCTGCCTGGCTTGTTGAACAAGGTATTGATTCTGTATCTTTGAATCCTGATACAGTGTTAGAAACTTGGTTGTATTTAGCAGATAAACTTAAAGCAAACTAATTGAAAAGCCGGCAATTGCCGGCTTTTTTCATTTTACTTTGTCTAATCTGTAACAAACATTTCTAAAAATTCGCTGTAATTTCTTCAAATAGATTCTAGCTTTAGGGTAATAAAAAGAAAAACACATTAGAGCAGCCAAACCAAATATGATTGAAGGACCAGGAACAACAAAAAAGATTATTGCTAATATTACAAATAGACAACCTAAACTCAAAGTAAGAAATTTCTTCATAACAGCCTCCTGTATTAAATAATAACAAGTTAAATATAATTTTCTGTTTCTAACTGTAACAAAGAATATAAAACTCAATTTTCTTAACATTCTACCGTGATACAATAGAGTCATAAGTAATAAGTGAAAACCGTCATGATTGCTCAAATTTCTCAACAAGATAACGCAAATGAATTAATCAATAGCTATATAGATAAGCTTAAAAGTTCAGGCTTTACTGGTGATCTTGATACCAGTTATGCAACACGTATTGTGAATTCAACTGATAACAGTATTTATCAAGAAGTCCCTCAAGCTGTCGTTTTTCCTAAATCAAATAAAGATATACAAATAGCACTTCAAACAGCCAACCAAGATCCATTTTTGTCTTTAACATTTGGACCAAGAGGTGGAGGCACAGGCACTAATGGGCAATCACTTACACCCGGCATTATTCTAGATTTATCACGACATATGCGTGAAATTATAGAAATAAATGAGGAAGAAAAATGGGTCAAAGTTCAAGCAGGTGTAATTAAAGATCAGTTAAATGATTTTTTAAGACCTTATGGATATTTCTTCGCTCCAGATTTATCAACAAGTAATAGAGCGACAATAGGCGGCATGATAAATACCGATGCTTCTGGCCAAGGTTCGTTAGTATATGGTAAAACCAGTGATCATGTTTTAGGCTTAAAATCATACTTGGTAGATGGCACCGAATTAAACACAAGTAAAATTACTAAAGAACAAGCTGAGTTATTAGCAGAACAACAAGCAAGTACGTCATCTGTATATAAGCAAGTACTAACTTCTTGCGAAAATAACAGAGAATTAATTCTACAGAAATTCCCAAGACTCAATCGTTTTTTAACTGGTTACGATTTAGAAAATGTTTTCAATAACGATTTATCTACATTTGATTTATCAAGGGTAATAACTGGAAGTGAGGGCTCACTTGCGGTAGTTACAGAAGCAAAACTTAATATTACACCTATTGCACCATTTAAAACTTTAATAAATATAAAATATGATAGTTTTGATTCTGCACTTCGTAATTCACCATTTTTAGTTGATGCAGAAGCAACATCAGTAGAAACCGTAGATAGTAAAGTTCTTAATCTAGCAAAAGAAGATATTATCTGGCATTCAGTTTCAGACCTTATTCAAGATGTACCTAACAAAGAAATGTTGGGTTTAAACATGGTTGAATTCAATGGAGAAACCGAAAATGAAATGGATGACAAAATTAAAAATCTTTGTGAAAAACTTGACGCACTTATCGAAAATAAACAAGCGGGTGTTATCGGTTATCAACTAACAAATGACAAATCTGAAATTCTTAAAATTTATGCTATGCGTAAAAAAGCTGTTGGTTTACTTGGTAATACAAAAGGAAAACAAAAGCCTCTCGCTTTCGCTGAAGATACAGCCGTTCCACCTGAAAATTTAGCAGACTTCATCTCGGAATTTAGATCATTGCTTGATAGCCATAATCTTCATTATGGTATGTTCGGTCATGTTGATGCAGGTGTATTACATGTTAGACCAGCACTCGATATGTGCGATCCTGAGCAAGAAAAGTTACTTAGAAAAATTTCTGATCAAGTCGTATCACTTACTGCTAAATATAATGGTTTGATGTGGGGCGAGCATGGTAAGGGCTATCGCAGTGAATATGGTCCTGAATTTTTTGGTGAAGAACTTTTTAACGAACTTAGAAAAATAAAAGCAGTGTTCGATAAAAATAATAGACTAAACCCTGGAAAAATTTGTACGCCAATAGAAAGTAAAGACTCACTTGTTTCAGTTGATGGACAAAAAAGAAGTTGGTTTGATCGCAAAATAAATGTCACTGTTAAAGACAGTTTTGAAAATGCGATGAATTGTAATGGTAATGGACTTTGTTTTAATTATGATGATGACACACCAATGTGTCCATCTTATAAAGTTACCAAAGATAGACGTCATTCACCAAAAGGGCGAGCATCATTATTTAGAGAATGGTTAAGACTTCAAGAAGAGCAGGGCGTTAATCTTCTAGAAGTTGAAAAGCAATTAATTAATAAAGAAAGTGATACTACCTGGTGGGAAAGGTACCGGAACTCTGGCTCTAATAATTACGACTTTAACCACGAAGTCAAAGAAGCGATGGATGAATGCTTGGCTTGTAAAGCATGTTCTTCAGCCTGTCCAATCAAAGTGGATGTTCCTACATTTAGAGCTCGATTTTTAAATTTCTATCACAGTATTTATTTACGACCTACTAAAGATTTACTTGTAGGAAATGTCGAAGCAACAGCACCAATTATGGCTAAGTTTCCTAGGTTGAATAATTTTATTGTAAATAATTTTCCTGGGAAACAATTCATTAATAATATAATTGGGTACGTAGATACACCTAACTTGAGTGTACCTACCATATCTCAACGTATAAAAACAAAAAACAAATTTGATTTCGAAAAAGTTAATTTACTTTCTGAATCTGAAAAAAATAATTCAGTTTTAATCGTACAAGATCCATTTACTAGTTTCTATGAAGCAGAACTTGTTGCAGCAACGATTAAACTTATCGAAGCATTAGGCAAAAACGTTTTTGTTCTGCCATTTGTTCCAAATGGCAAACCTCAACACGTTAAAGGTTTTCTTAAAGAATTTAAAACGACTGCAAAAAATTCAAGCCAGTTTTTGAATCAAGTAGCTGAATTAAACATTCCAATGATTGGTTTAGATGCGTCTTTAGTTATGGTATATAGAGATGAATATAAAACAATTTTAAACTCTGAAGATAGAGGTCGATTCGAAGTAAAACTTGCACATGAATTGTTTGAATCATTTGATTTTAGCGGGCTAAAAATAAACAGTGAAAATAGCTTTACCTTATTGTCACACTGTACTGAGACAACAGCTATGCCTTCAGCATCAAAAACTTGGAAAAATATTTTTTCTCAGATAGGTTTAGAGTTAAATACTCCCACTACTGGTTGCTGTGGTATGGCTGGTACATATGGACATGAAAAGCAAAATTATGAAAAGTCTAAGTTATTGTATGAATCTTCTTGGAAAAAGAAGATAAAAAGTGAACAATTGAATACTATTTTGTCGACTGGCTTTTCTTGTCGTTCACAAGTTAAAAGATTTGAAGGTAAAAAACCACTTCATCCAATTGAATTTATTGCTTCTAAACTTTAAATATATGAGTAATGTGGTTGAAATAATTCAACCACATTCAATTTAACATAATTACAAAGTTCGCTTAGAGCCAGACTTTGCACGATCTGACACATTAGTTTGTATGTAAATCTGGTCTGTCGTCGCAATTTTTGAATGCCCAAGATCTTCGGAAAGGTGTTTCAGTGGTCGATGTTTTGCATCATGCGTTGCACCTGTATGACGAAGCCAATGAGATGTGGCTGCTTTAAGTTGTTCTGATTCATCTTCGAAGCCATCTTTTTCTAGTTTTTCGATTGCAAGATCAAAACTTTCTTGAACAATTCTTCTGATCTGTCTGACATTCATACCACCTTGGCCACGTAATTTATGAAGGAGAGGGGATGGATCATCTGCGCGAGGTAAAGGTTCAAAACCTCTATGAATACGATACCTTTTCAAATATTCCAAAAATTCTTCGCTTAAAGTAACATCTCTAAGTTTGTTTCCTTTACCCATAACACGCAAAAACCAGTAATTATCAGAATCTTGCCAAAAATGACTCATAACTGGTGACCACTGTGGTCTATCTGATAATTCAGAAATTCTAAGATATAACCCTTTTAAACAAGCTAAGGTGAATAAATTCCTTTCGAATTTAGGCTCTTTTACGCATTTATCTTTTGTCACACCGAAGACATATTCCCATTGAAGGTCACTTAGAGTATCCGGCATATTGATTTGAGATTGCACAACTAAATATGGAGAATTTTTTTTAACTACAGGCACATAGTTAAAAGCTGATTTTTCTTCTAACTGTGCAAATTTATAAAATACATTTAACGCAGTAAACATGGCTGCAAGCGTTTGTTGACTGACACCATTTTCTTTTTCTATAAAAGGACGCCATTTTTCATTAATGTATTTTATGCCGTCTTTATTTTTAAACCGCCATTGAACAGAATTTGTCGACCAAGCTTTTTCAGGCTTTACCATGAAATCAACGTAAGCTTCTATGTCTTCACGCTTTAAATTGAAAACTGATGATTTTGTAAAATGCCAAGACCATAGATAGAATCGTTCGATTTCATTTCGAAAACGATTAAATGTTGCTTCAGATTTTCTTCCGTAAACATATAGAAACTTTAATAAAAATTCATAATCTGAAATTATAAAGTCATCTTTAGAGTTCAATGCTGTCAGTTGAGATTCTAATTCAGGATATTCGGTTCTAAGGGTAGCATCTTCAACATGGGCAATCATATATCTTAATTGCTTCACAGTATCAACTAACGGGAAAATCATATTAAGTCCGATATTGGTTATAATATATAGAACTATAAAGTGTGTATATTTCAAAGTAAATAAGATTAAAAAGTCAATTTCTTACTTAAATACCTTTAAAACCTATAGTGTATTTTGTGTACAATAGTTATGAATGTGATTTGTTTGTTTTCAGTTTAAGTTAAATAGACGCTTATAGAAGACAATACTGGTTTGAAAGCTCAACAACATCAAGTTGGAGTTTATAAAACCAGGTAGCCCTTATCAAAATGGCTTTGTGGAAAGATTTAACTGAAGTTATCGTGAAGAGGTGCTAGATTTATACTTGTTTGAGTCACTACAAGAAATACGTGAAATCACAGATGAATGGTTAGATATTTATAATTATGAGCGACCTCATGATTCACTTGGTGATATTACACCAATTGGTTACCTTGAGGCTGCATAAAATTCTACAAAAGAGCAGTACTAAATTGGGTGGAGTTACAGATAAGTCTTCTCGTACACAAAAAAACTTGGTAAAACTGAGTAACATTCTTGAAAGTTATGGAGATTCAGGTCAACGAGACTTTTCAATAACACAAATAGGAAGGGTTTCATCTTCAAGCGGGGGACCAGGGTACGAAGCTATTAGAGCAACTAGAAATAAGCATTACCGCACACTAATAGAAGCTTGGGCTTCCTACTATCAAACTAATAAAAAAGAAACCAGTAAAGCCTAGTTTTCGTTCTGTGGTAATTCCTTCGGATAATAAATTATTAGAGCGCATTACGGATCCAGCGGTTAGAGCTTTTTTCGGACAAATAATTACGGAACGAAACCGGTAAAAAACGAGGTTAATATTCTCAAAAAAAATACCAATATCGTTATAGATAAGAGAGTTGTCAGGCCACACCAGTTTAGTTTTGATAATGCAGCAATAGAATATCTACAACAAATAAATTTAACACCATCTGAAATACAAGTACTATTCTACGCTTTATCAGAAGAGTGTCTATCTAACAATGATTGGTTTCTACAAACGCAGGCCAAGTTAAAGAAGCACAATACAACACCGAAGTATTTCCAAGGGGCTTTATTACAGGCTTAAGAAAAATATTAAAGTCATTTTGAGCCTTAATATACGAACATGTTTTACGTTTCACTCTCAGCAGATACTTAATCATTGATTTAGGCTAAAGGTTCATATCTGAAGTAAAAGTTTTAGTAAATGGGTTTATGTAACTCCGTCCTAAAACTGTTACACATCGTAACAAACCTTTGTTATATATTTATATATCCTCTTTGACCTTCAATCCTGTTTCTTCTCTAAGAAATAAAATATATCATCGTTTGGCGTGGTAAACCTTATCAAACATACAACTTTCATTCTGAACAAAGTAATTTTCAGACGGTCCGATTGAGAAGAATATAATTAAAATTGTAATAAAATCGGACCAGAAAAACCTCTATTTGACTGAGAAACTCAGTTTAATCAATATTGCAGTTGGGAAACAGTGCCGATACATCTAGTTCAAATGATTGCATTATGGATATTCCATTTATTTCAGCCTTTACTACAACGCTTGAACGCCCAAAATCAGCGTCAGTAGGAGTCCACTTTACAACTCCATTATCTAAAGTCATACCAACAGGTGCATCTTCTAAAGAGTATTCAACTTGTTCATTATGACTGATTGCAAGAGCATAAGTATACTGAGTGTTAGAGAATGCCTGATTACTCGGAATTGATGTGAAGCTATAGTCTTTAACTTGATCATCAATTACCACATCACTCTTGTTTAGTAAGCCTATTTCTCCATTATACCAAGTTTCATAATACTCATTTGTTTCTTGCAGAATAACCCATTTTGAACCTTCTGGAGCAATTCCAGTGGCATTTCCTTCACTAGTAAGGACTTCAGCCTGATTTTTAATGGTTGCACAGGTAGCTTGCGTTTCTCGAAGATAGTTATTCGCATATGCCCACCTAGGTTCACTGTCGAACCAAATATTGGCTCTTTTATTAACTAAATTAATAAGGTGATATTGTTCACCAATATGAAAATAACCGACTTTTTCGCTAGATGAATCTGCATCAGCTCTCACATTTACGCCTCTGTAACTTTCAACTATATGACAAGAATTAGCATCATTATCGAGTACTTCCAAGTCAAAACGTTGAATCAACTCAGCTCCTCCTACGTCTGTAGAAATTAGCTGAACATTATGAATCCCGATCTGTTCTTTAGTAGGCTTCCAAGTGATAATGTTATCTTTTATTTCCATTCCTCTAGGCGGATTTAATAGAGATATATTTGTATATTTAGGCGAGTTAGTTTTTGGCGAATACCTAAATGAAGAATCTATAAAAACAAGCTTATTAGGGGTAGATTGATATGTCCAATTATTGTGAACAGGTATTAGATGGCTGCTCTCTTTTGAAATATAGCCAAGTTGCTTTTGCCACCTGACTTGATACCACTCTCCAACTTCTTGTATAACTACAACTTTTGCACCCGCAGAGATATTGGCATGTAAATTTGAATCTATATCTGCGCTAACCTTAACAGCTGTAGTTTTATCAATTTCAATACACCGAGCTGCGCCTTTACTTAAATAACCTTTGGCATAACTCCATGCACTTTGTCCCTCATGCCAGAAGTTTTCCCAGTTCCCTTGTGATGCTATAGAAGGCTTTTGTTCTGTTTTAGAGAAATACCCAATTTTATCTGAAGATGAAGATGACGAAGCTCTAATGTTAACACCTCTGTAACTCTCAACTACTTCACAGTTGCCTTGCTCAACTGGTAACACAGAAATATTAAAGCTATGCTCAAGAACTTCACCATTCTGTAATACACCTTTTAGTAAAATAGTATGCTCGCCAATGCTATTTTGCCCTGGCTTCCAATGTAACCTATTGTCATCTAATACCAAGTCTTCTGGGCCTGAGATTATTTGCCAATTTACTCTGAGACTGCCAGATACCATAGGCTTATAGAAATAACTTGAATCAATAAAAGCAAACTTGTTAGGTTTAGAAAGTATATTTACAGAGGTATCAGATGTCGGTTTCTCAATGTAAGCTAGCTGGTTGTTGAACCAGATTTTCTGCCATTGATTTTGCACTGAATGAACAGCCCAAATTGAACTTGCTGGTAGGGTTGCCAGCAATTCTGCATCATTTGAAGCATCGTTTAAAACTGGCTGATTATTAAAAAGAACTCTACAAATTCCTGTTTTCTGTTCTAAGTAACCTTTAGCATAAGCCCACCTGGCTGATCCATCGTACCAAAATTTTGCCCAGTTACCATTCATTTCAATTAGTGCATATTGATGTCCTTTTGAAAAGTATCCAACCTTTTCAGAAGACGAATTTGATTCAGTCCTAACATTCACACCCTTAATACTTTCCACTATTTGGCAATTTGCAAATGAGCGAGAAGCAAAGAGAAAAATAAAAAGAATAATTATTCGACTGACCATATCACTAAACCCTGTAAACTTTACTGTTCCTAAAAGAGCGCGATGATATATATGCATTTACATTTGGTCAACAGTATATTTCTTACCTCTGTGCTTATAAATACTTATCTAATCTATTTCCACACAAAATGTTGTTATATTATAACATTTACATAATCATATTTGGATAATTTATTCTTGACAGTGTACCTACTTTCACTATAATTCGCGCTCTTTCAAGCTTTTGTTAAAATTTTAGGGAATGATATTAACGATGTATAACTTACGTTTTAATAAAATCACAACATTAAAAGTTTTATTATGCACCTTGTTATTTTCAAGCAATCTCTCCTATGCACTATCAATTTCTGAAATAAAACGTATTGATGAACAAATAAAACAATTACCTAATCAAAGTGACTTTGGTGTTAGCCAGATAGG